>Ga0208492_1000141_pt1 | contig 75883 bp, 58 predicted proteins | sample Subbioar_CSW14AB_FD_184820 | JGI IMG/M metagenome (GOLD analysis project Ga0208492, IMG submission 184820) | Serpentinite rock and fluid subsurface biosphere microbial communities from McLaughlin Reserve, California, USA - CR12Mar_CSW14AB (SPAdes) | ecosystem: Environmental > Terrestrial > Deep... | reverse complement strand
GTTCTAAATCTTTAGCACTAATTACACTTATTGTTGCTGGAGCTCTAGTGATTTTTTCTGGACGTTTGGATGCACTTACTACTACATCATTACCCCGACCTTGTTCTTCTTTTAAAGTAATATTGAATGCAGAGCCAGCTTCTACAACTTTTTCTACATCGGCATAACCAACATAAGAAACGCGCAATGTTATTTTACCAGTCTTAGCAGACAAAATGGAAAATTGTCCATTTACATCAGTAGAAGTTCCCATTCCGGTAGACTTTATAGTAACACTAGCGCCCTCTAACGGCATACCAGTAGCCGCATCGGTTACGCGACCAGTCGTTTTTGTTCCTTGTGCCATGGCGGTTACCTGAACCAGCGCAAGTAAGATTATTACAAACAGTTTTTTCATCTTGGTTTGTTTTATTGGTTTGTTATGGTATAAATTTTTTAATCATTTTAGTTAAAGCAGCAGGTTGGTCCAATGGCAATAGATGACCAGCCTCGGGTATCATAGCAATTGCCGCATTAGGTATCAACATTCCTATATTGGCAATATCTCTTACGGTTAAAGTTGGATGCAATAACCTATTGGGGATTAAACTATCGTTCTCACCAAATACAATAAGCGTTTTTTGATTAATAAAAGACAACCGAGATTTAACTGGAGATGATAACATCCCTTGCACACCTAATACAATTTGAGAACAGTAGTTTCTAAAGCCAACACATTTTTTAAGATTTAATCGCTCTTGTATTAATCGATTCATTTCTTGATTCGATCTATAAAAATTTGCATTATAATTTCTTTCAATAGTTATGCTATCCTGTGACTCATAAAAAGAAGGAGTAGCATATTTTGTTAAGAAAGCGGATTCACTTTCTGTAAAAGTTTCTAATCCAGCTGGTGCAACCAGAATAAGTTGATTAATCAAAGTTGGTTCCTGCAAAGCCAGGATCAGGGCAACTTGACCACCCATTGAATGACCCATTAGTGTTACCTTATTTAGTTTTAAAAAAGTAAGCAATTGAACCGCAATATTAGCATAGGTTTGAAGCACTTTTTTAGGCTCAAGATTTTGAATAATATCACTTCCTCCATATCCTGGTAAATCAATTGCTATACACCTGTTGGAGATAGATAAGTTTTCAATTATACTTTTCCAATGTGATGCATTACCCCCTAATCCGTGTATCATAAGAATAGGTTGACCAACACCTTTATCAATATAGTTGATGGAGGTAGAATCAAACTTGAATTGACGCACTGCAAAACCATACTCAGGCAAACATTGGCAATAAGATACAGTTACTGCAAAAAGGACAAACAATATGGTTATACTATATTTCATGCCTTTGTGATAGTGGTTTTATTCCTAAAAGCGTAATATAAAATAAGTCCAATCACCAAAGAGCATATAATAGCAATAGAAGCTGCAATGCCAGGATTTCGGGTGCCATTTTGCATATAGGCCGTAAGTCGACCATAATAAACAGAAAAATGAATAACTACAGCAGTTATACTTGCACCAATAGCTGCAATTCTAGGGCAGTCTTTAATAAATATCCCAAACAAAACGGGAACAAATGCGCCACAGAAATAAGCATAGACACCGTTTTGAGCAAAAATTCCAACACTTAAGTCAGGTGCTAACAATTGGTTGTATGAAATAAAAATTGCCACTAATCCCATAAGAACAATCACCAATCTGTTCATTAGCAATTCTGAAACTATGCCACCTGCTTTAGTTGAATCTTTAATAATGGTATTGCCAGTAAGCGGTTTTATGATATCGGAAGTAAACGTTGTACTTAAACTTTGGATTAAGCCTTCCAATGTTGCCATACCAGCTGAAATTAATCCCAACACTAAAACTATGGCAATATATACGGGGAAACGACTAACCACAAACTGACTCATCACACCATCTAATGGAATAGACTTTCCATCTAAACTTAATGTAGGAAATAAAATTCTTGCATATAAGCCCACAAAAACCACTAAAAAAAACAACGCCAAAGCAATAATAGCTACTGTTAAAAATCGGTTTAAATCTTTGTCATTTTTTAATAAGAGAGATCTTGTTAAAATATGGGGCTGACATACTACAGCTGTTCCTACAATTAACTGACAAATAACCACTTCAAAAAAATCTCTAAACAGTGGGCTAGATGCATTAAATGGCTTGGCTAACTGTGGATCTATAGCGATTAATGTATTCAAAAAACCATGTACGCCTTCTGCAAAATGATCGTATCCAGAACCAAGCAGTATAACAGTTACTATAATTTTTAAAAAGGCTTGAACGGTATTAGTATAAACCATACTGTTAGCGCCCCCAAACATCATATAAGTAAAAGTGAAAGCAACAACTCCAATTAATGTAGGCAATATGGGTAAATTGAGCGAGCGAGACACTACCTGAGTCAAGCCTACACAAATCATAACTATAAAAGCCATCATTAACAAAGAAAGAAAACCAAAAAAGAGAGCAAATCCCTTGCTTTGATATCGGATACCCATCCATTGTGCAATGGTTTTGGCATTAACCGTTTGGCCGTACTTACGAAACCGTTTAGAAAGAATAGCCAAGGAGACCAAAGTGCCAATGGGCAAAAAAACAGCCATACTTAAAACGCCGCTCAATCCGTAATAAGCTACAAAACCAGGATTTATAATAAATGTAGCAGCACTACTCATAGAAGCAGCCAATGAAAGACCTAAAAAAGAGGGATTAAATTGCATACTGCCTAGAGCAAAATCGCTCATGCTATGGGTTTTCATAGCACCCCGTACCACAAAAAAAACAATGGTACACATATAAAGTAGGATGGCTATCCAAATGGCAGTAACCATGCCAGGCAAAGCATGTTGATTCATATTGGCAAATCGTTACAATGAAATTATCATTCAACTGTATTCATATTTACAAAACCTTGCCAACGAATTAAAAAATAGGGCGAACTACTAAAAAAGTAGGGTAAAAGTATTTTTAAAGAAAAGATAGTTTACTCATTAGCTTATCCTTGTATGTTTTTCCAATAGGGATTCGCTGCTGATTAATAAAAAGTTCATCTTTTTCAATGGCTTCAATCTTATTTACATTAACAATGTAAGAGCGATGCACTCGCAAGAAACTGTCAGAGGGGAATTTTTCTTCAACTGCTGCAAGACTTGTATTTAATAAATATTTACCCGATGCTGTACAAACCAATGCATAAATATCTGAAGCCTCTACCCACAAAACCTGATTTAATTGGAGCTTCTCCAATCTCCCTTTTGTTTTAACAAAAATGGCATCATTAATGGTCAATCCTTCTTTTAAGAAAGGAGTTACATCTTTTCTTTGAGCCGCATTGTATAAAGTAATTTCAATAGTAGAATAAAGGGTCTCAATTTTAACTGGTTTTACTAAATAAGCATAGGGTTCTGTTAATTTTGCCTTTTCAATGGTACTACTGTCAGCTAGAGCGGTTAAAAATATAAAAGGCAAATGATGTTCTTTTTTTATTATTTGAGCAGTTTCTATTCCCGACAACTCTCCACTTAAACCAATATCTAATAAAATAAGGTCAGGTTTTTGTTCTGCAATTTTTTTAAGAGCATCTTCCCCTGATTCAACATGCGCTAGCACTTCAAAGCCCAGATCGTGCAACGAAAGCGAAATCTCTTTAGCAATGATCCAGTCATCTTCAACTAATAAAATTTTAATACCACTCATTTGTTAAATTTAGGGCAAATATTCATTCTGAAACAATACTTCATCATATTCATATGCTCCCTACTTGCTATTAGCGTATATGCAAAGGACGGACCTATTCGCTTTACTGGGGAACCTATCAACTTAAGTAAAGAAATCAACTGGACTAAAAAATCAAAGGATGCTAAGCAATCCACTTATCAAGGAAGTTTTACATTCATCAGCACTACGTCATCAGATCAAGATATTATTATACAATTTTCTAAAACAGGTAAAATAAAAACATTCATTACCAATGATGTTGGTCAAAGAAAAGAACTATCTACGGGTGCTTTACTCCCTTTAAACAAAAGAAGCTATCCTTCTAATATCAATGCAATTCAGTATAGCTTTTTAAAGAACAAAGTATACACTATTGAAATATGTTATGAACCAGTCTATACTATTTATGATCCCAAGGAATTTAAATTAACCATTCAGCCAACCATTTTATTTGAACAACAGGATACTGGTAGATTGTTTTGGCAGGGCATGTTTTTAGGGACCATACTAGTAATGGCTTTATATAATTTATTCATATTCTACGGTGTACGCGACGAAAGTTATCTCTATTATGTTTTTAGCATTGTAGGATTAGGGCTTTACCTTGCTTTTTATTATGGGTTTGGCATTGAATACTTGTGGCCTAGTATGCCCAGATGGGACAGTTTCTGCTATTCAATTATTGTTCCTATGACTAATATTGCACGACTACTATTTACTAAAACCTACTTGAACACAAGTAGTTATATGCCAGTTACCAACAGAGTAATTCAAATACTATTAATTGCGTGCAGTGGTTTACTTATTGTAGGAACAATTAGTTTCATTTACAATATTGATCTGTTTAACTTATTAGTAACTGGCGTAGGAATTATTGGCACTTTGGTTTTAATTTTTATGCTCGTTGCTGGATTAATCGCCTATTATATAGACAAATATGAGCCTGCGAAATATTTTATAACAGCCAATGCACTTCTTGTAATAGGGGCTATCTTATTTATATTAAGAGAAATGTCCTTAGTAGAAGATAATTTTTACACCCGTTATATTTTACAAATTGGCTTTGTAATTCAAGTAATCATTTTTGCACTAGGATTAGCCAGTAGATACAATAGAACAAGAGTAACCGTTCAGCTATTAGAAGAGTCAAAAGAGCAACTGTCGCAATTAAATAGTGTAAAAGACAAGTTGTTTTCTATTATCTCTCATGATCTGAGAAACCCATTGGCAACTATGCAATCTTTCCTAAAACTCATTACTAAGCACCATGAAAAGTTGAATGAAGAGGAAAAAAAGAAAATGATAAAAGAGGCACAGGACTCATTGGATTATTTAAACGAGTTATTATACAATGTATTGCAATGGAGTAAAAGCCAAATGCAATTATTAGCATTTAATCCAGAGAAACTAAAGGCTAAAACAGCATTAGAAAAAAATATTCGGCTTTTATACTTACAAGCCCATATGAAACAAGTGCAAATTGAACAATCCATTTCAGAAGCACATTTTATCTATGCTGATAAAGAAATGCTTGACTTTATCTTACGCAATTTAATTAGCAATGCCATTAAATTTAGTCACAAGAATAGTGCCATTCAAGTGATTACAGAACAAGACGAACAGCATCTTTATATTCATGTGATTGATGAAGGAATTGGCATGAGTAGCCAAACTTTAGAACAACTTCAAACAGCTAGTTTAAGTAATTCAAGAAGAGGAACAGCAAAAGAAAGAGGAACCGGATTAGGGTTATTAATATGTAAAGAATTCATAGCAAAACACAAAGGAGAACTGTTAATAGCTCAAAGGGAAATAAAAGGGAGCCAGTTTACTGTAAAGCTTCCAAATGAAGCAAATTGATTTTTATGCAGTATATTTCTGTATAAAATTCAGCCATATGCACAAACTCCTCTTAGGACTGCTCCTGATTTCTGGTGCAGACTATGCACTTGCACAAAATAGCAAGGAACCCACTACAGAAAACTTTAACGCTTATTTTAAACCAGTAAAATGGAGAAGCATTGGACCTTTTAGAGGAGGTCGATCCAACACTGGTACTGGTGTAAAAGGAGATATCCATACCTATTATATGGGCACAACCGGAGGTGGTCTGTGGAAAACAACTGACCGTGGAATTACCTGGAACAATATATCAGATGGGCAATTTAAAACAGGATCAGTGGGCGCGATTGCTGTATCTGAAAGCAACACCAATATTGTTTATGTTGGCATGGGAGAACATGCAGTAAGAGGAGTAATGACACATCACGGAGACGGGATATATAAAAGTACAGATGCAGGTAAGACATGGAAGAAAATTGGATTAGAACTTACGCAACATATTGCACGTGTAATTATTGATCCGAATAATGCTGATATTGTTTATGTAGCAGCGCAAGGTGCATTGTATAGCAGCTCTACTGAAAGAGGGATATATAAAACAACTGACGGAGGTTTAACTTGGAAAAAGATTTTATATATCAACGAAAAAACGGGAGCTGCTGAATTATCAATAGATGCAAAGAATCCCAATATTTTATACGCTGCCATGTGGGAACATGGAAGACTACCATGGAAAATCATCAGTGGCGGACCAGGAAGTGGTTTATATAAATCAACAGATGGAGGAAACAGTTGGGAAAAATTAAGTACCGGACTTCCTAAAGAAATGGGCAAAATGGCGATTGCAGTAAGCCCTGCCAATTCAGAAAAAGTGTATGCATTAATTGAAAGTGATTTTGATAAAAATGCAGGCGGGCTCTATGTTTCCAACAACGCAGGTAAAAGTTTTTCGCAGGTATCCAATGAACATAAAATCATTCAACGTGCCTGGTACTATATTGAAGTATTTCCTGATCCCAATAATGAAAATACGGTATACGTGTTGAGTGCACCTGCTTTAAAATCCATTGACGGAGGAAAGACCTGGGAGAATATACAGACAATGCATGGAGATCACCACAATTTGTGGATCAATCCTGCTGACTCAAAAAATTTAGTGATGGCAGACGACGGCGGTGTAACCATCAGTTTTAATGGAGGCATAACCTGGAGCAGTCAAAGTAATATGCCAACTGCACAGATCTACCGGATTAATGTAGACAATTTATTCCCCTACAATATTTACGGAGGTCAGCAAGACAACACATCGGTAAAAATTGCCAGCAGAACTTTTTCTGGGGGGATTACAAACGCCGACTGGTCTGCATCGGCTGGTGGTGAAAGTGCATTTTTAGCTTTTGATCCAAACAATCCAAGATATGTATTAGGAGGATCTTATCAGGGAACTATTGAAGTGCTTGATACAAAAAACAATGCTAGTACTAATATCATGGCAGCACCCATTCAATACTTGGCGATGGATGCAAAAGACATGAAATACAGATACAATTGGAATGCCCCCATCATTCACAGCAAACATGAACCAGGAACTTATTATCATGGAGCACATGTATTACTGAGAACCAGAGATATGGGAAAAACCTGGGAGGAAGTTTCACCAGATTTAACCAGAAATGAAAAAGAAAAACAAGTAAAGCCAGGCGTTCCTTTTACTAATGAATCGGTAGGTGCAGAAAATTATGGTACGTTAAGCTACGTAATTGAGTCTCCAATAGAAAAAGGGGTTATGTATACAGGTAGTGACGATGGATTGGTTTATATCACCAGGGATGGTGGAGCCAATTGGAAAAATATAACACCTGCTGGTCTAGCGGAATGCTTGATCAACTCAATAGAAGTATCTCCATTTGATAAAGCAACCGTTTATATTGCTACTACCCGATACAAATTCAACGACCACACTCCCGGCTTGTATAAAAGTACTGACTACGGAAAAACATGGACCAATATTAGCAATGGTATACCAGCGGGATCTTTCACTCGTGTAGTAAGGGAGGATGATAAAAGAAAAGATCTTTTGTATGCAGGTACAGAAAATGGTGTTTACATTTCTTACAACGGAGGAAAGAATTGGTCATCCTTTCAATTGAATTTACCCAATACCCCTATCACTGATTTAAGAGTACATCAGGATAATCTGATTGCAGCTACTTCCGGAAGATCTTTTTGGATCCTGGACGACTTAACATTGATTCGTCAATACAAAGCGCCATTGAACAACTTAACTCTCTATCAACCAGCGCCGGCTATCTTAGCAACAGGCAGTTCTGAACTAGATGGAAACAATCCGGATTTCGACGGCACAAATCCTACAAGAGGAGTAAATCCGGCAACGGGAATTGTCTTGTATTATGAATTACCAGAATTAAAAGAAAATGCTGAAGTAAAAATGAGCATCAAAGATGCAGCAGGAAAAATCATCAGAAGTTTTAGCTCTAAAGCTGATCCAAATTATAAAAGATACGATGGTGCTCCTCCAAGAGATCCGCAACTATCTATACAAAAAGGATTGAATCGTTTTGTATGGAACCTTAGACATAGTACATTGCCAGGCGTGCCCAATACTTATATTGAAAGTAGTTTCCGCGGGCACAAATCCATCCCGGGTAATTATACCATTACGTTGGAAGCAGATGGAAAAACCGTAACAACAATGGCAACCATTTTATCAAATCCAACTTATCCAACCACAGCAGAAGACTACAAAGAGTTTGAAACATTCATGAGTGGCATGGAAGACAATGTAAAAGAAATGCACAACCTCGTAAATGAATTATTTTCTAAAAAACAACAATTGGATCAGATAATTAAAAATCTGCCAAAGGGAGATGTAAAATCAAAGGCTGAGGAGCTATTGAAAAAAATGAAAGCCTGGGACGAAGAAATGATTCAGCGTAAGTCCACAGCATATGACGATGCTGAAAATTTCCTGAATAAGTTTACGGCATATTATATGTTTTTAATGAATCATGCAGAGAGTGATATACCCAGTATCAACAAGCCTTCAAAAGATTTATTACAGCACTACACTGCTCAATGGACTGAATTAAAAGCAAGAGGAGAAGCCATCAACAACGTGGATATTCCAGCACTAAACCAACTCTTATTTAAAGAAGGTATTGGTGCCATTCGCAGAAATTAATACAGGATCCCATTACTGACCAATATATTTGTAGGACTAAATCATACACATGAAAAAGTTCCTACAGTATATTGGTTATTTTTTTGGTGCTGTTCTCGGATTACTATTGTTGTTGTTTGTCATTTATTTTCAATCCGATAAAACCCTTGAAGAATTAAAACCGCTGTACGTTAATAATGAATCTGAATTCATGCCATTGATGGGTATGAATGTGCATTACAGAGATCAGGGAAATACAAAAGATTCTGTGCCGTTAGTTCTTATTCATGGCACCAGCTCCTCGCTTCATACTTTTGAAGCCATGCGTAAATACCTTAATCCAAATAGAAGGGTAATATCAGTAGACATGCCTGCTTTTGGACTAACTGGCCCCAACGCAAACAATGAATATAGTTTTAAGTACTATAGTAGTTTTTTAGATTCCTTTTTATCCAAACTAAATATTCCGGTTTGTGATATGGGTGGTAATTCTTTAGGCGGGGGCATTGCCTGGCAGTTTGCCACATATTTTCCGAATAAAGTAAGAAAATTGATATTAATAGATGCAACTGGTTACCCGGTAATGAATGTAAAAGGATCGCTAGGTTTTAAAATTGCTTCTACACCTGTAATAAATAATATTATGTTGTTCATAACACCTAAAGCATTAGTAGAAGCCAGCTTAAAAGGGATTTATCAGGACCCCGGTATTATTAATGATGAACAGATTACCCGTTTTCATGATATGGCCATTGCCAAAGGAAACCGGAAAGCACTGCTGAACATATTTAAGAAGGGATTAGAGCAGGAACCCGGTAAAATTAAAACCATACAAAAGCCTACATTGATTATCTGGGGAGAGAAGGATGGATTAATACCGGTTCAAAATGCAAGTCTGTTCAACAGAGATATAAAGGGAAGCAAGATGGCGATACTTAAAAATATAGGCCATGTACCCATGGAAGAGGCACCAGAAGCCACAGCGAAACTGATTAATGAATTTTAAAAACGGGACGAAAAATGGGTGGGGCTTAAAGTAAATCGGGGAAACAAACACACCCCCCGATATGATTGTACCCCGATTTATGAACTAAATTCTTATGCAATATGCTTAAAAATTTATAACTCAACATACCTATTTTTAGGTAATTCTGGCACAAAGCCCGGAATTATTCAAAATCTTCCAGAATTTCTTCAAAAGTGCTGGTATTTTTTACCACGTTTTTAATTACCTGATCCAGCTTTTCAGCAGCTTCATGTATTTGATGAAGGAGTTTTTCTCTTTCGTCCAGAGATACCAGATCTCCTTTGATAATTTTGCTGATACCTAAAATATCTGATAAAGGTCCCCTAACCAGGTGTGACTGGGCCCATGCAATTTCCTTGAGTTTTCTATTTTGCTCTTGTAAATTATCCAGGGTAGCTATGCGTTTCGTAATATCTTTTACTACGCCAATGAACTTATAAATATAACCAGACTTGTCTTTATAGCTGACCCCACTAACAATGACATGCTTCAAATTGCCTTTAGCTGTTTTGATCTCTACTTTCATGGGCTTTGATTCTCCCTCAATTGAACTGGCTGCAACAATCCATTTTGCATAGTCTTCTTTGTAAGAAGGCAAAACCATATTTGTAAAAATATCCGAGTGTGCAATCATTTCATTGGGGGTCAAATCCAGTATTCGGAACATTTCATCACTCCATACCGCAAATCCTCCGGGAAGTGTAACTTCAAAACTACCCACATGGGCAATACCCTCTGCCTTCGAGAGTAGCTCCTGTATGGTCAAGGCTTTTTCAACTGCTGCTTTTTCAACAGTTCTATCATGAAAATAAGCCGCTGTAAACATATACTTACCTACTCTGAATGGTGCTCCGCCTGAAATTCGGACGGGCTTAATCTGTCCTTTTTGGGTAATAATATCTGTTTCAACAAAATGATATTGTTTATTCTTCGCAAATTCTTGAAACTTAGCTTGAACATAGGCCAAAGCTTCAGGCGGATGTAATTTTGTTTGGTGCAACCCAATCATTTCCATTTTGGAATAGCCAAACAGTTGACAAGCTTTGTCATTTACATCAACTAAATTACCAGAACTAGTATCGGCAATTAAAATAGCATCTTCCGCTCCATCAAATAAAGCTGCATACCGTAGATCCACCATACGGGTTTCCTCTTGTTGCTCAATTAGTTTTGTAATATCATTACTAAACAAAGTGAGACCCAATATCTTCCCATGTTGATCAACGATTGGACTGTATTTGTTTTCGTAATACCTTTTTTTTCCATCAGGTAGTACAATCGAATTATTTGTAACAAAACTCTCGCCACTCAATGCCCTTTCATAGTTTTTTCTGGCAAAATCCTTTAGGTCTTCAGGCAATACATCAAATACATTCATTCCTTCAGACACCTCTTTTCTCAGTGCATTTCTTGCAAATGAAATGTACGCTTCAGAAAAACCAAGAAATCGAAAATGTTTGTCTATGGCAACAATGAATAATTCTTTGGGACTATTTAATACCGCTTTTAAAAAAGCATTGTCTTTAATTACTTGCCGTTTTGTTTTCTCAAATTCTTTCTGGGTAATCGTATAACTATCTGTAATCTCTTGTGTTCCTGTTATGTCGAAATGAGAGCCAATAATGATACCATTCAATTCTCCATTTTCATCTCGCATGGCTTTAGCTCTACTCAGTATAACCACCCAATGACCTTCTGCATGGAGCATTCTAAATTGCTGCGAATAATCCATGCTTGGATTTAAAATGAAATCAGCAAAATAGTTCTTGGCCCTAGCCAAATCTTCCGGATGCAACCAGTTTTCCCAAACCTCTTTAATAGAATACCGATCCCATTCTTTCATGTTAGTATCCAACCTCCCTAACATTTTGAAATAGGATTTATTACACCAAAGTGCTTGTGTTAAGGCATCGTATTCCCAGCCGCCCAATTGTGCTACATCCAATAAGGTTTCGTATTTACTTCGATATGTTTCTTGAGCCAACAAAACAATAATTTTCAAATTAAAAATATCAAATCATAAGCGTATTGAGGAAAGAAAACATATTTATTTTAATTAATGTCAATTAAACGTCATCCAATATCAGTAATTAGTTTTGAGGAAGAGTATAAAACAACTAAATACTACTTACATTCAGCCTTTACTTTTTTTAAATAGGCTATCTTTTATTCAAATTATATATGAATATGAAAAAGACATTATTTATCTGCTTAATTTTTATAAGTTTTATTTCGCTGCATGCACAAAGTTTACAACCCAATGAACAAAAATTAATAAAAAGGATTGAAGAAAACTATCCTGAAATGATGGCATTATTAAAAAATTCTGTAAACATCAATAGCGGCACTTTTAATATAGGAGGTGTAAAAGCAGTTGGTGATTTATATGCTACAGAGTTGGCCAAACTTGGATTCACGATTGAATGGATTACGTTACCCGACTCTTTAAAAAGAGCAGGGCATTTAGTAGCTACCAGAAAAGGAAAGAAAGGAAAAAGAATTATGTTGTTGGGGCATTTAGATACTGTATTTGAACCTGATATGCCTGCCAATCCCTTTACCGTTTTGAATGATAGTACCATAACCGGACAGGGCATTAACGATATGAAAGGCGGCGATGTAATCATCATTGCTGCCATGAAAGCTATGCACGAACTAAATCTGTTGAATGATGCAACAATCACCATTTATATGACAGGTGATGAAGAAAATGCAGGCGAACCAAGAAGCATTAGCCGGGGCGACTTTATTGAAAGAGCAAAACAACACGATATAGTGTTGGCATTTGAAGGAGCTGCAGGATTAAATACTATTGCCACTGCCCGAAGAGGTTCCAGCGGTTGGGAATTAGAAGTAGAAGGAAAGCAAGGACATTCATCCGGTGTATTTGGTAATGCAGGATACGGTGCTATTTATGAAGCGGCTAGAATTGTCAATAGTTTCAGAGAAACTTTAAGCAAAGAAAAATACCTCACTTTTAATCCAGGCATTTTTATTGGGGGATCAGAAGTGTCTGCCAACTTTGAGCAACAGAGAGGTGAGGCTTCAGGCAAAACCAATATCATTTCACCTAAAACTTATGTAAATGGTGACCTACGTTTTTTAACTGAAGAACAAAAAAACAGTGCTCGTAAAACCATGCAAGCCATTGTAAGTAATTCTTTAGCAGGAACAAAAGCAATCATTCGTTTTCAGGACGGTATTCCCTCAATGGCTCCTACCAAAGGAAATGAAGGCTTAGCAAACATCTTAAGTAAGACTAGTGAAGATATGGGATTGGGAAAAGTATTGCCTGGTGATCCTGGCAGCAGGGGCGCTGGTGATATTTCTTATGTAGCAGCTTATGCAGATTGCTTGGATGGATTAGGTGCTGCTGGCAAAGGTGCACATGCGCCTGGAGAAACATTGAACACAAAACTCTATCCAATTCTAATGAAGCGTGGCGCTGTTTTTATTTATCGACTAATACAGTAATTTTAATAGAAGTAATCAAAAAATTATCAATAGAACAAGGGAAAACCTTAAAAGGTCTCTAGCAGATTCACATAAATACCACTACTTCCATCTCTACCAATACCAAAATCGATCCCGATATTGGTATTGGTTTTCTTGCTCATTTTAATTCTTAATCCAACTCCATATCCCGCTGCAAATTCATCTGCTAATTTTTGTTGTTTAGCTTCATTCGTTGCCGTCGTAAGATTTAAAAATGCAACGCCACCCAAAAAACCATTTTTGGTTATCGGAAATCGATACTCGGCTTCTCCATACCACATATTTTCGCCTCTAATTCTCCCCTGTACATATCCTCTTCCAGTTCTGTTATACATATCCCAAGAAATTCCCGGCATTTCCAAATAGGGTTGTTTGCCACTCGTTACAAATTGACCCATGGTCCAGAATCCAAGAATATGAGGCCTTTCCCGGTGTTTTGCCGGATTCCAGTAGGTTCTGAATTCGTAATACAGCGTGTTGTGTGAACGTGTACTTCCAAAGATCTCATTGTTTACTCTAAAACTGATGAGCGCATACTGACCCTTACGTGGATTCACTGCGTTATCTCTCTTGTCTAAAAGAAGATGAAAACTAATCCCAACAGAGGCATATTGATCCTGTCGAATATTATTCAGTTTAGAATAATCATAATGAGCAGTAAGAAACGGACTAGTTGAACTTGTATCTAGCAATTGGTCCACGATATTATAATGACGGTCAATATTTACGCCAACCCCGGCATACAAAGAACCCTTCAATTTTTTATACAAGGTTTGATAAAATCGAATGTAATTGAACTTCATAGGCTGCTCTTTAGCAGCAGGCCTGAAACGATTGTTGAAGTTAATTCCGAGTCCATACGTAGCCTGAGAAAAAATAAGCCATCTCCAATCACCTTGCAAAATCCACTGATCGTCTTTCAAATAAATTAAATTCCGTGCATTAAAATTGAATTGATTTCTGGTAGTAATGGTAGCATTTGCCAATATGTTAGATCTGTGCGTACTGCTTGCATGACCCGATAAAAAACTAGTACTAATGCCTCCACCAATTACAAAACCCAATGCAGGATTGTAGCCAGGGATCGGTAAAACACTGGTATAAAGCTTACGAGGAACAAATGAATCCACCTCATTTTTTACAGATTTTCTATTGGACCCAAACAAGTAATCATTTAAATCTTTTTCTGGATAGGCCTTTTGTTCTTGTGCCAAAACTGAAAATGAAACGGCTAATAAGAAAGACAAATGAATGAGCCGATTAAAGAATGAATAGCTAGCCATGTACACAATACGAGGCAGCGAATCAAAAGAATGAATTACAGAAGACAAAGAATTAGGCAATGCAAAATGTATTCAGTAAAAGTACAATAAAGTATTTTAGTATATTCAATACTTAAAGTATTTACCATGAGTCGAATTATTAGAAAATCATTTTTACTAAGCTGTCTTTTATTGATAACATCATTGCAAATTGAGGCACAGCAAGTACTTCCGCTAAAAGATCAAGCTAAAGTGATTGATGAAATTTTAGATGAACGGTTGAATCTGCTATTACCTCGGTTAATGGAGAAAACAGGAATTGACATGTGGGTAATGATTACACGTGAGTACAATGAAGACCCGATTGTAAAAACTTTTTTACCTGCAACCTGGATCAGTGCCCGAAGAACCACCATGTTGGTATTTTATTATAATCCAGAAACAAAAGAATATACCAAATCTGCTGTTGCCAGATACAATGTAGGGAATACTATCAAAGCAGCATGGGACATGACGAAATATCCCGACCAATACGAAGCATTAATGGCAATTATACAAAAACACCAGCCTAAAAAAATTGGCATCAATACTTCTGCAAGCTTCGGACATGCGGATGGATTAGACCATACTGCTTACGAGCAATTCATGCAAAAGTTACCGGTAAAATTTAAAACAGGAGTTGTATCGGCGGAACCTTTGGCAGTTGCCTGGCTGGAAACGAGAACTGAAAGAGAAATGCAGATTTATCCGCAGGTGATAGAAATTAGCAAAGCCATCATTGCAGAAGGATTCAGCAGCAAAGTAATTACTCCGGGTATCACCAGTTCTGAAGACCTGGTTTGGTGGTACAGACAAAAAATAAACCAATTGGGATTAAGCACCTGGTTTCATCCTTCCGTAGAAATACAACGCAATGACGCAACCGTATTTGATCATTTAACAGCATTCAGCAATAAGGGATATGATGCCAAAAACATCATTCAGCAAGGCGACTTGCTGCATGTAGATTTTGGGATTACCTATTTAAGACTAAACTCTGATATTCAGGAGCACGCTTATGTATTAAAACCCGGAGAAAAAGATGCACCCGACTATTTAAAAAATGCATTAGCCGCCGGCAATCGTTTACAGGATATTCTAACCAATCAGTTTGCTTTGCTTAAATCGGGCAATGCTATTTTAAAAGATGCTTTAGCTCAGGCAAAAAAAGAAGGGATTAACGCCACTATTTATACGCATCCGATTGGTTCACACGGACACGCTGCTGGACCCACTATTGGTATATGGGATATGCAAAACGGTGTGCCCGGAAGCGGTGATTACCCTATGTATTATCATACCGCCTACAGTATTGAATTAAATGCAGCGGTAGAAATTAAGGAATGGAAAAAATCCATTCGCATTATGTTGGAGCAGGATGGTTATTATGATCAGAGTGGATTCAGGTACATCAGTGGCAGACAAACAAAGTTGCACCTTGTAGGCAATGCCAGCTGGCAGTAATTTTCATTTGTGTAAATAAATTTACTACTGTATTACAGAAAAGTTTTATTCAGTTTCAGATGGCGCTGAATTAAGCGGAACCAGTGCGCTCATAATATAGGCTGGAATTGTGCAGATAATTATCCAAACAAAGAATTCATAGTAACCCATATAGTCGCTGAAAAAACCACTCACCATACCAGGCAATAAATAAGCGAGGTACATAATAGCCATTGCAAAACTAAAATTAGCCAACTGGTATTTCCCCGGAGTCAGCTCCTGTAGTATAAAGAATATAAGAGCCATTAATCCAAAACCATAGCATAAGTGCTGAAAAGCAACCATGACAATAATAGACAATTCATCTACTGGTTGTGCAATCGCCAGATAAGTATACACCAGATAAGACAAATTCATAACTGCACACAAAGTCATTAAAGTCTTGCGGTTAAAAGATTTTGATGCAGCAAAATAGCTGGCAGCCAGTGATCCTATTACAATAGCGACTAACCCTACAATATCAAAAATAAAACTTGCATCAGCCTTATCAATTCCCAAACCACCTTCAATTCTGGAAGCTTTAAAAAACAAAGGAGCAATTTTAACTGCCTGAGCTTCGGCCAGCCTGAATAAGAAAACAAATCCAATCCCGAAAACTAAATTCTTTTTTCTGATAAACTGAAGTAGTACATCCTTATAAATTACAACAGCTTCAGGGGCAGATTCTACTTCGTGTAAGGCATTCCCTCCTGTAGGAATTTTGGTTGCGGATATTACACCCGCTGTAATCATAAGGACTGCATAAATCAACATTACTACCATCCAGGCAATTTTTAACCCGTAAGACTCCTGAAGCAAGAAAGCCAGTGCAACCAACCCTGGACCAAATAAGGATTTTGCCAAAGTAAAAAATACGGTTTGCCATCCGGCAAACTGTTGTTGTTGCTTAGCACTCAATTCATTTACATAGATACCATCAATAGCGGCATCCTGTGTAGCAGCAGCCACAGCAATAGCAATGAAGAATCCAATTGATAAACCAAAAAAGCGATCAGAAATTAAACTCACTGCCACCAGCGCAAATAAAACACCCAAAAAGAACTGTGATACATACACGAAATATCTTTTTGTTTGAAACATTTCCAATAAAGGTGCCCATAAAAATTTTAACGCCCAGGGCAACATGATAACGGAAGTCCAGAATGCTATTTCAGTATCTGTTACCTCAAAGGACTCGTACATGGTAGCTACTGTGCTAGATAAGGCAATAAAAGGAATTCCCCTGGCCATCCAGGAACTGGCAATCCAACCTAAAGGAGAAGATGATTTTGTAATTATTTCAGACACATTATTAGATTAAACCCTTTATTAAATTAAACCCATGATTAAAAATATGAATATACCGTAAATTTTGACTTAAATAGATCGTTTGAAACGAGGAACTTTTCTATGCTTGGTTGCCTGTTCAAATGCATAAGCCAAACCTATTATTTTTCCTTCTTCATATTTGGACGCAATAAAAGAAAGTCCAACAGGCAATCCATGAATATCTCCCATAGGAACAGTAATATGCGGATAACCAGCCATGGCTGCAGGAGGACAAAAATAAAATCCAGGATCATAGTCTCCGTTAACCCAATCAATACAGTGTGCTGGCCCGTAACTGGTACCTACAATTGCATCCAGCTGGTTCTTCTGCATAATACGGTCTATAATACCGCGCGCCGAAGTAGATGTAGCCAATGCCTTTAAGTATTCATTGCTTTTTAAATCTCCTTTGGCATTGCTCATCTCAACCAGTTCCTGTTTAAAATAAGGCATGGCTTTGTCTGCATTTTTTTTATTAAACTCAATCAGTTCACTCATCGACTTAACCCCTTTTTTAACCCCGGATAAATATTTATTTAATCCATCTTTAAACTCATATAATAAAACCTGGAATTCGGCCTCACCCAAAGCACCTGTTTCTTTCACCAATTCAACAGGTATGATGGTAGCACCCAATTGCTTTAACTGATCAATCGTTTTTTGATACAGCGTCACTACTTCTTCCTGTCGGCCTCTTAAAAAAGATTGCTCTACCCCAATGCGCTTGCCTTTCAAAGCATTTTTATCGAGGAAACTGGTATAGTCTTTTGCAATTTTATCTTTTGCATTTGCAGTAATGGAATCAGCAGGATCTACTCCTACCATGGCATTCAACAAAATTGCAGCATCCGCAACGGTTCTGGTCATAGGCCCAGCTGTATCCTGTGTGGCAGAAATAGGTATGATTCCTGAGCGGCTAACAAGTCCTACCGTTGGCTTAATTCCTACAATACCACAAAAAGAAGCAGGTGCAATAACAGAGCCATCGGTTTCGGTACCAACAGCAACTGCGCACAAATTGGCAGACACTGCCACAGCTGATCCGGAACTGGAACCACAGGGAGAACGATTGATCACATAAGGATTTCTGGTTTGTCCGCCTCTACTACTCCATCCGCTGCTAGATCTTGTTGATCTGAAATTAGCCCATTCACTTAAATTGGTTTTACCAATGATTAAAGCACCGGCTTTTCGCAACTGAGTAACTACAAAAGCATCTTTTGCGGCAACATGATCGGCCAATGCAATGGAACCGGCTGTTGTATGCATTTTATCTGCTGTGTCAATATTGTCTTTAATCATAATTGGTATCCCATGTAGTGGTCCGCGAAGCTTACCCTGCTTTCGCTCCTTATCCATTTGCTCTGCAAGCATCAGCGCTTCCGGATTTACTTCAATTACCGATTTTAAATCGTGTCTTCCCTGATCAACTTCACTAATTCGGGTTAAGTATAATTCAGCTAGTTTAACTGAAGTGTATTTGCCTGATTGTAACCCCTGCTGTAATTCTGCAATGGTAATTTCTGACAATTCAAACTCGTCTCTGCCCAATTCAGCGGCAGCCGAAATTTCGGCGCTATCGCGCTTTTTGTCTTCAGCGTTATTAGCACCACTGCTACATCCAGCTAACCCGGAAGCAACTGTACCTGTTACTGTTACAGCAGCGGCAGCTGCTAAAGAACCATTGCGTAAAAACTTTCTTCTGTTCATTGTAAAATATTTAACCACCATGAAAATAATGAAAAAAAGGTCAACCGAGTTTGTACATTTGCCGGATGTCAAAGCCAATCATTTGCGTGGGAGCTATTTTAGTGGATGAGCTCATTCATGCAGCCGTTCCCATTTTACCTGCCACTACCGTAAATGCTCATATTACTAAAACCGCTGGAGGCGTAGCACATAATATTGCCAAGCAATTAAGCATTCTTGGCGTGAATATTCAGTTGATTAGTGTATTTGGAAATGACAGTGATGGCGATTGGTTAAAACAATCCTGCGCTGCTGCTGGTGTAAAAATAGACGCCAGCATTACCAAAGAAGGTATATCCGGTAGATATACCGGCGTGCTAAATTCTGATGGATCATTATATGCAGCTTTCTTATCGAACGCAGCCGTTGAAATGGTTACACCTGAGCATTTACAAAAGCATGAAGCTTTGCTCCAGACTGCTCAATATATCATGGCTGATGCCAATACCAGTATTGAAAGCATGAACTGGTTACTTTCTTTCAGCAACAGAACAGGAATACCTTTTATTATAGAACCCGTATCTGTACCACCTGCAATGAAACTGCAGCAAATGGATCTGAATGGTTTGTATATGGTAACGCCCAATGAAGATGAGTTACCTGTTATTTGCAGTGCAAAATCTTTCTTAACGCAATTACAGGTAGAAGAACTATTGAAGCGTGGCGTAAAAAATATCTGGCTGCACAATGGCAAACAAGGATCTGCTTTTTATACCAAAGACAAGACCGTTACACTACATGCTCCCGATATTGAAGTAGTAGATTGTACCGGCGCTGGCGACGGATCCTTGTCCGGATTTTTATTAGGAAAAACATTGGGCAAAACCGATGAAGAGTGTATTAAACTAGCACATACTTTATCTGCAGAAATTTTACAGGTAAACGGAGCCATTGTGACCCATTTAACACAGGAGCAATTACTGAATAATGTGAACAAATACTATCCGAGCATACCCTAAAAAGTGAGCACACAAACAACACGACCATTCTTTTAAAATGATAACCTAATGACGCAGCCATCTAATTTTCATATCCATCCAGAAGTTGCAGCAGCCTTAAGAGATGGAGAACCCGTGGTTGCATTGGAAAGTACCATTATATCACATGGTATGCCCTATCCACAGAATGTAGCTACCGCAAGGGTTGTGGAAGATATTGTAAGAAAGAATGGAGCTGTTCCTGCTACAATCGCCATCATCAAAGGAAAATGTACGGTAGGTTTAACCCAGGAAGAATTGGAATATTTTGGACAGGCAAAAGACGTGCAGAAAGTAAGCTTGCGAGACATGCCCTATGTTGTTAGTCAGGGATTATATGGTGCCACAACCGTAGCAGCCACTATGCGGATTGCAGCCATGGCAGGCATTTCTATTTTTGTAACGGGAGGAATTGGAGGCGTACACAGAGGAGCAGAAAAAAATATGGATATATCTGCGGACCTAACAGAAATGCAACAAACCAATGTGGCTGTTGTATCTGCTGGTGTTAAATCTATTTTAGACATTGGTCTTACACTTGAATATTTAGAAACCCTGGGGGTTCCTGTGGTAACCATTGGTCAGGAAGCATTTCCCAGTTTTTATTCGCAGGATAGTGGACATAAAAGTCCCTTACAGTTAAATACACCCGAAGAAATAGCAGCGATGCTAAAAGTGAAATGGGAGATGGGTTTGAAAGGATCGGTACTCATTGCCAATCCGATACCCGCTGATCTGGAAATACCCGCTGCCATAATGGAAGAGCATATCGTATTGGCTTTAGACGCCGCTTCACGAGCAGGTGTAAGAGGAAAAGATCTCACACCTTATTTACTCAGTTATATAGCCAAACACACGAATGGAGAAAGTTTAGACGCCAATATTGCATTGATAAAAAACAATGCAGCTATTGGCGCCCAGATTGCAGTTGCGTTATCTGCGATTATAGATTAATACCCTATTTACTTCGCTGGTGTAATAATAATATTTCGATATTCTACCGGACCATGATCTCCTTGTAACATAATGGGACCTGGCTCTCCCTCTTTGCTGTCTAATGCACCACCCGTAATACCAGGAATAATCTGATCCACAATAATGGCTTTTCCATTGGCTACCACAGTAACTCTGCGGCCAATTAAAGTGATATCATAGGTCTGCCATTCACCGGGTGCTTTGGCAGCCATTTCATTCGGGGTTAAGAAACCATAGACGCCTCCAAACAAAGTAGCGCTGGGTTCTTTTCCTGCATTGTCTTCAACCTGCACTTCGTAACGACCTCTTAAATAAACGCCACTATTGCTCCCTGCAGGATAGCGGAATTCAATATGTAGTTTGAAGTCTTCAAATTTTTGATCAGTAATAATATTTGCACCACTTTTTGGGCTGGTTAAAATCCCATTGATATTTACCCACTGATTGTTGTTTCTGTCTGCATGCCATCCTTCCGTACCCTTCCCACTTAAGAGGTTGATGGGCTTACCCCATACAGGTGCTTTTTCTCTTTTCAATAAAGGGGCGCGCTCACCTGTGAAAGAATGTACTTTACCATAAGACTGGGTGATGGTTCCTGTGAGTTTATCGTTTTCTAACACTGCATCAAATTCCATGTATTTGTCTAAACGATCCCATTGTGAAGGAATGCTGAAGTGAATTTTTCCATCTTTCACTTGTACGTGACTGATGGGTCTGGCACTACCACCGTCAGCAACAAAATAGCCAACCAGCGTTTTAACACCCGACAATTTTACTTCTAACCAGGATGGGGCAATGCGGCCATCCATATTTACGGTTAAATCCCATCGGCCAATGATGTCGTTGTCGGCAGCAATTTTTTCGAAGGTGTTAGTTTTCACTTGAGTGGTAACGGGCGCAGCAGCAGTTGCAACACAAATGTTAGTACTTGCAAAAACAGCAAGACCCGCAAACAAGAATTTTTTCATAACAGCAAGCATTTATTTTTTTGTATAAAAGGCAACCCGAGATTTTTCGAGTTGTCATTAAAGATGTCCATTTTTAATTTCATCCACTACACCGGGATCTAATAAAGTAGTAGTATCCCCTAAATTTTCTGTTTCCCCCTCCGCAATCTTGCGTAAGATTCTACGCATGATTTTACCACTGCGCGTTTTGGGCAAGCCACTCACAAACTGAATTTTATCGGGCTTGGCAATCGGTCCAATCATACGCGTAACGGTTTGTAAAATATCCTTGCGCGTGAGCTCTTCGTCGCCGTGTGTATTACTATAAATTACAAAAGCATAAATGCCCTGACCTTTTACATCGTGCGGATAACCCACCACTGCACTTTCAATAACACCGGCGTGCATATTTATTGCATTCTCCACTTCAGCTGTACCAATCCGGTGACCACTTACATTCAATACATCGTCTACACGACCAGTAATGCGGAAAAATCCATTCTCATCTTTTAACGCACCATCACCCGTGAAGTATAAGTTTTCGTAAGTAGCAAAATAATTGGTTCGGCAACGTTCGTGATCGCCATAAGTAGTGAGCAACAAAGAAGGCCAAGGGAACTTAATACACAGATTGCCTTTGTAAATACCGTCTTCTGCTTCTGTAATTTCTACCCCTTTTTCATCTACCAAAATTGGTTGCACACCAGGCATAGGAAGTGTAGCCCATCCAGGTTTAGAAGGCGTAATACCAGCCAGGTTACTAATTAAGCAACCGCCAGTTTCGGTTTGCCACCAGGTATCAATGATGGGACAGTTTTTCTTGCCAACGTTTTCATTGTACCAATGCCATGCTTCTTCATTAATGGGTTCTCCTACTGTACCCAAAACTTTTAAAGAGCTCAAATCCTTTCCCTGCAAGGGGCCTAGGCCATAACTCATTAAAGAACGAATGGCTGTTGGAGCTGTATATAAAATATTGACTTTGTATTTGTCTACAATTTCCCAGACCCTCCCGGCATCGGGCCAGGTAGGAACGCCTTCGAACATGAGCGAAGTAGCCCCTGCGCTCAATGGACCATAGACAATATAAGAGTGCCCTGTAATCCACCCGATATCCGCTGTACAAAAATGAATTTGACCTGGCTGATAATTAAAGATATTTACAAACGTATAGTTGGTATACACCATATATCCCGCACACGCGTGTACTACACCTTTGGGTTTACCCGTACTACCTGATGTATATAAAATAAACAATGGATCTTCCGCGTCCATTTCTTCGGCCGGCAACTCTTTAATGCCCATTTCTTCTACATGACGCATTTCGTCTTCCCACCAAACATCTCTTCCCTTAATCATAGAAATAGGGGTGCGAGTGCGGGTATATACTATTACTTTCTTCACTGTTCTATTACCAATTAAGGCATCGTCAATTACCGATTTCAATGGAATGTCTTTACCACCACGGAAGGCACCATCGCAGGTAACAATGAATTCGCTTTGCGCATCATATAAACGATCAGCAATGCTCTGCGCGCTGAATCCCCCAAAAATTACTGAGTGAATCGCGCCAATACGGGCACAAGCTAAAACAGCGATAGCTAATTCAGGAATCATTCCCATATAAATACAAACACGGTCGCCTTTCTGAACACCGTTATTAATTAATACTTGTGCAAACTGGCAAACACGCTTGTGCAATACATTATAGGTAAGCACTCTTTGCTTTTCGTGCGGATCATTCGACTCCCAAATAATGGCAGGTACATTTCCACGTTCAGCCAAATGACGATCCAAACAGTTTTCTGTAATATTCAGTTTACCTCCCTTGAACCATTCATTCTTGGGCTCGGAAAAATTCCAGTCAAGGACTTTATCCCATTTTTTTCTCCAGACAAAGTGCTCTGCAATCGAGGACCAGAAGGCTTCGGGGTTCTCTACACTCTCTTTGTACACACGCTGGTACTCTTCAAAGGATTTGATTTGATAAGGATAACTCATGGTCAACATTTACCCTTGTAATTTAAAACATCTTACACAGAGTTGTTGAAGTTTTCTTTCGAAAGGAATATATTTAAGGATGAATAAAACCAAAGGAACATCTATCACTACCGTCATTAGTGCATCCTCGGTGGGAACGATGATTGAGTGGTACGATTTTTATATTTTCGGAAGTCTCGCCACTATCATTTCAACTAAATTTTTTCCGCAGGATAATCCAACAGCAGCTTTTTTAAGTACGCTAGCCACTTTTGCCGCAGGATTTGTGGTAAGACCTTTCGGGGCTTTATTTTTTGGAAGACTGGGCGATTTAATAGGACGTAAGTACACATTCATGGTAACGCTTTTACTCATGGGCGGTGCCACTTTTTTAATTGGATGTATTCCGTCGTATGAAAGCATTGGCTTTATGGCTCCCGTATTGATACTGCTGCTAAGACTCTTGCAGGGATTGGCTTTGGGCGGAGAGTATGGAGGCGCTGCCACTTATGTAGCCGAACATTCACCCAATAACAAAAGAGGGCTCATGACCTCCTGGATACAGACCACTGCAACGGTTGGTTTGTTTGTATCGCTATTAGTTATCATGGGAACACGCGCTGCATTAACAGCAGAAGATTTTAACGAATGGGGATGGCGGGTTCCGTTTTGGGTATCCATTTTAATGGTATTGGTTTCTTATCTGATTAGAAAAAATATGGAAGAGTCACCCGTGTTTGCGAAAGCCAAAGCATCGGGCAAAACTTCTGTGAATCCACTCAAAGAAAGTTTCGGCAATAAACTGAATTTCAAATTCGTGTTATTGGCCTTGTTTGGTGCAGTGATGGGACAGGGCGTAATCTGGTATACAGGACAGTTTTATGCCATGAGTTTTCTGGAAAAAACGATGAACGTACACAAAGAACAGGTGGACAGTTTGATGTTCATTGCGCTCATCATGGGTACACCTTTCTTTTTGGTGTTTGGCTGGTTCAGTGATAAAGTGGGCAGAAAATGGATCATGATGTTGGGGATGTTGGTAGCCATTGTTTCGTATAGACCTATCTATGAGAAAATGTACCAGACTACGAATCTTGAAAAGAAAAAAGAAGTAAGTCGCAGCATTAACATGGTCAATAATGTAAACACGATTACCACTCTATATGCGGACAGCACCATTAAAACAGAAATTCAAAAGACCAATCCAGCCAACGGCGCCACACTTAGCACTATTCATATTCAGGTAAACGAATCAGATGAACGCAAATTGATTTTGCTGGTTTTTTTACAAGTGATTTTTGTAACCATGGTGTACGGGCCCATTGCTGCATTTTTAGTAGAAATGTTCCCCACTAAAATAAGGTATACATCCATGAGCCTGCCCTATCATATTGGCAATGGGGTATTTGGGGGATTGTTACCGGCTGTAGCCACCTACCTAACTACACAGGCAAAGACAGCTGGGAAAGCCGACTGGTACCTGGAGGGACTCTGGTATCCAATAGGCGTAGCAACGGTTTGCTTGATTATAGGAGTGATCTACATTAATGGAAAAGACAAAGAAATAAACGATTAAACCATTTTAAAATAATCTTGTTATGAATATTGTTAGAAAGTTGCTAGGTATTGTGTGGCTTGCATTAGGATTGGCTGTAGGCTATTTTGGACTCACCATCTTAGGCATCCCTAAACTAACCAGCGGCAAACAAGACGACCTGGTTTTTGGCATTATCATCTGTTTTATTTTGTTACCGATTGTGGTAGGAGGATTGTTAGTATTTGGAAAATATGCATTGCAGGGAGAGTATAAAATCATAGAAGATAACCCAGAACACGCACATTATATAGAGTAATATACCCCCCGAGTATAGTTTTACCCCCAATCCCTTCATTTTATTATGAGGGGATTTTTTTATATTCAGCATCGCAATGCATTTGATTAAACCTTAATCCTGTTCAGACCATTTATTATTCAATCTATTTAAATTTTTGATCATGAAATTTTCCGTAATCTGTTTTGTAAGTCTCAGTTTTTTTGTGAGCACTTCTCTTATTGCCATCAAAAGCAATGCGCAAACAGTTAACCCGACTGCATCCGCAGCCAGTGTTAATCCCCCCAATACAAAATATGCCAAAGACGTAAGCAGTGTCGATAATATTATTGCCGCATTATACAATGTAATCTGTGGTGCACCTGGTGAGCCACGCGATTGGGAAAGATTCAAATACTTATTTGGAAAAGATGCGAAGCTGATTCCAACAGGGAAAGATGCGGCTGGAAAATACATGTATAGAACCATGACACCGGAGGAATACATTACCATGTTCAGCACGCGCATCAAAACCGGTTTCTTTGAAAAAGAATTGAAACGCGAAACCGTTTCCTTTGGTACCGTGATGCACGCATTTAGCACCTATGAAACCAGAGAAACAGAAAACGGTCCTAGTACCAACAGAGGTATCAATAGTATACAACTGTTTAAAGACCAGGACCGCTTCTATATTGTGAATATTTTCTGGTGTGCAGAGAGTATGGGCTTTACATTGCCTGCAGCTGCACTGAAGTAATTATTTTTTAATGAACGGCAGTTTAATTACAGAAGGAAACTGCTTGGAGTGATGAATTTTATTTTGCACCACAACACCCGTAGCTTCATCATAGTTGTTGCCACCTGTATTCATATTGCGATCGAAGCGAGGAAAATTACTGCTGGAAACTTCAATGCGAATTTTATGACCCGGTGCAAAATAGTTACTGGTCACCATTGGTGTTAAATCTACTTTGTACACTTTCCCTTTTTCCATGAAGACTTCCTTGTCGTAGCCTTCTCTGTAACGCAAGCGCTGAATGGTTTCGTCTAAGTTGTAGGCTTTGCCATCGGGATGCACATCAATGAGTTTGATAGTAATATCTGTATCCAAACCTGTAGAAGAAACATACAGCGTGGACTCAATAAAGCCTGTAACTTCTACTCCTTCTTTTAATTCTTCAGAAGTATATACCAAGATATCATTGCGCAGTTCCATTTCGGATTGATCAAAACTGCCGCCCTGTACAGCGTTGCCGGTGCAGCAAACATTGCCACCGTAAGAAGTAACCGGGTTCATGGGATCATAAGTAAATGCATCGGGAATGTCTTTGGCAGGAGGCATCATAGTAAGTGCGCCATCTCCATTGCGGGTATTGGCTTTGCCGGCACTAGACAAATAAAAAGATTTCATTTCGGTATTGGCCAACGGAAAACTTTCTGCCTGTTGCCACTTGTTAGCGCCCATAGTATAGTATCGAACCCTGGGTTGCTTGGCTTTAAAATCATTTTGTTCTCCTTTCAACAACATATCGAACCAACCCCAGGTAAGTTCATCATAATTTAAACGAGCATCGCCCACACTGCGCTGACCCACGATGGTATTTTCGGTGGCACGCTTATAAGAGCAATGTAAAACGGGAGCAATCACTAAATATTGATTATCGGCAACCGATTTATTTTTAGCCGCATTGCGCACATGATTGAACAAAGCAATATTAGGAGCAGAAGAAACATCGTACCAACTAACAAACCAATAAGCAGGTACTTCCAACGGCATATTGTCGTGGTACAATCCACCCTTGAACCAGGCTGGGTCATTGGGTTTGCGTGCAATCATATCTTCATAAATACCTTCGGGACCCTGTGCTTTTTTAATGATGTCTTTTACGGGCAGCGTTCTTAATCCCTGCGACCAATCCACTCTTGGATATTCAGGACCCATATCATAAAATTTCTGCAAACGCACTAAGTCTTTTTGCTGAATGCCTACTGGTAATTTAGGCGCCATCTTATCGTGTTGTGTGCTATACAACCAAGACGTGAACAACATTTGTTGCGCACCGCCGCGATACCAATTTCCCTGTTCCATGAATTTACCCACGCGGCCTACACCCGCACCAAAGCCCTGCGCCACCATGGCTGCCAAAGCAGGATGGCCCTGAGAAGCAACTGCCATCTGCCATTCGGCGGTAGAAGAGCAACCGATTACACCCACTTTCCCGTTGCTCCAGGTCTGTTTGCTCATCCACTCTAAGGCATCGTACCCATCTGTGATGGGCGTACCTAAGATATCCCATTCGCCTTCAGAGAAAAAGCGACCTCTTTCATTTTGAACCACATAGGCATATCCACGACTCACTGCCTGATAGGCTTCTTCCAGCGTGCGGGTAGTCATTTTACCATCTACCCAGGTATTGAAATTATACGGCGTACGAGAAAATACAATTGGATATTTTCCATTGCCCTTGGGGCGATAGATATCGGTAGCCAAACGGATGCCATCGCGCATCGGCATCATAACTTTTTGATCAATCACGGCAATGGAATCGAGCTTCCAATAAATAGCTGCCGTGTCCTGGGCTTTTACTTGGATTGCGCCGGCCGTGCTAGTAAACAGGCCGATAGCGAGGAGGAGTTTTTTCATGAGAATGCTTTAGGTAGCATTCAATTTACGATATTTTAGGCTAAAAGATTCTGCTAAAACGTTCAACTAATAATGACTTATACATTGATTTAAAATCTTCGGAGATGAAACTATTATCAATTTGTTGAATCCAAGCTGATTTACTTTTGAGCATTTTATTGAAAATATTATCCTGTTGTTTGGCATCTAGATTCATTGTGTTAAAGGCTGCAATAAAATCCGCTCTTTTAATTTTTTTCTTCTTTCCATTAAGTGTTAATGCTAAATCTTCGTCATCATTTGGATTCACTATTGAAGTAGCTAATAAATCATAAGCAGGACTCAGGACCATGCCCAAACCCGGTTGTTGTATGAGTGAAAAATTTTTCAAATGCATATCAGCATTTCCAGTTAAAAAAGAGAAAAGTACTATTTCAAAATAATTTATTACATCTAATCCAGGTGTTACAGAATACTTTGTAATTGCTTTCGCTATTTGTTCATAGCTTCCTACATATTTATCTTCCGTTAACCTTTCAGTAAGCTGGCACATATCTTCCATGTGCAACTTTCCCTTTTTAATGCGATCAATTCTTTTGGTTATATAAGCCAGATTACCAGATGCTAGTCTGATTAAACTATGGGGCACTACTTTAATTTTTGCAATTTTTGCCAAATGCATTGTTAGGTCTTCTACTTCTGGCAATTGAGGATAGTTTGGCGATGCAGGTTTTAGAATATATCCACCCCACAAGCCAACAATGGTAAATTTTTTTGTTTTTCTAGATTCATTTCCGTTTGAAAGGTGCAAAGATAGTTTAGGCTGAACCCCTGTTACTGCAGTATGTGATTTGATAACTTCTTTGGCTAAGTCTTCCAATTGGTTTTCAGAATAGGGTAATTGAGGAGAATTTTTATCACCAAACATTTTCTTACAGCAGGCTGGATGAAAATCGTATTCCTCTTTACTTAAAGGCTTATAGCAATATAAACATCTATTCATCATTGTCCTTTTCGTTAAGTGGATGAACACTAACAGCACCTATGCAATCTTGACAACAAGTCAATAATAATTCCATTCGGTCTCTTGAATTAATTTTCCAATTTTTTTCAACAATATCTAGAAGCCAACCTTCTGGTATTAAACCATCAAAAAAAGGAAAAAGTATTTTGCTATTAAATGATTCTTTTTGTAAGGGAAGGGTAAGACTAATTGCTTCTGGAGAGGTAGATTGTAAGTAGTTGATATCATAGACAAAATGATACCCGTCCTCATCTTTTGAAATCCAACCTGCTGTAATATTGTGCATTCTTACTTCTGCTTTTCTCATGGTCATTTTTCATTTTGAGCTAAAGTAATAGGTCCCACTTGGTGGCCAAATAACTTTAACACCTGGTTTACTTTATCTAAGCGCAAAGTTTCTTTACCTTGTTCCAGTTCACGAACAAAACGCAAACCCACTCCCGCTTTTTCAGCCAGTTCTGGTTGAGTTAGCTTAACTGCAGCTCTTCTAGATTTTACAAATTCACTCAGCTTCATTATTTATACCTTTTCGGGTGTAAAATAAAGATAATTTACATTATTATACCTTTTCGGGTATATTAATTAGAAAATAGAAATAAATTATACCCCTTAGGGTATATTAAGAGATTCAATCCTACCCCACATCCTCAATAATCGTTTGTGATTCCATATCAGCAGTAAAGTAAACGGTAGTAATAGGACCACAACGATTTAGGGGAATGCGGAGATGCATTTCAGAAAAGCCGGGGAGCATGGGGTTTCCTAATTTTGAAAGATGGTGTTGGTGTTCTTCCTCACCAGGAAGATGATAATATTGAGGAGACAGCAGAATGGTTTCAGGAGCAGAATTTTCTTTTTAACGGTAATGTTTAATAATAGGTTGAGCAAAAACGCCGTTTTACCCGACTCAGGTGCAGCGCTCAAGAGGTACAAGTGTTGTGGCCTAAATCCATTGATGGCCCTGTCCAAATATTTAAAACCAGAAGACACGCCCACAGCAGGTTCTTGAAATTGTTGGATACTAATCTGCTAAGAATTGCTTGCGTTGCTTGAATTTTATTTTAAGTGTGGCAGAATCCATTAATATGCAGGATTATAAAATTTGGATAAAAATTCCAACAATTCTAAAACGCATAAGGCTTTCTCCTTTTAATTCAATATTCTTATAAATTTCATTTGTACTCATTGGCTTTAAAATAATAGACTCATGGTTCCAACCATCTTCGTTAACGTCTTTAACACTATGATATTCCTTAACAGTATATCCTGAGCCAAATTCAAAATCTTGAATATCAGTTGACTCTGCTAGAACAATACTTCCTTGCCTACTTCCTCCTTCATATTGCTTGAATAAACAATAAGAACCATTGGGAATTAATTTATTCATTGACTCACCAACAACTTTACATACAAACAAACCTTTTTTCACCATTATATTTAATGGAGGTTCTATCCATTCCAATTCAGAATTAGATTGTAAATCACTAAAATTTCCTGCTGCAGCTTGAATATCAATTAATGGAATTGAATTCACATAAGGCTTTACTTCATTAGGCTTTAAGACACGAAAAACGGGCTTTTTTTCAAAAACCTGAATATGCTTTTTAAAATAATCTCTTAATTCCTTATGGTATGCATATATATAAGTCCCTTTAATTCCACGATACATTATAGTTTTATAAATATTAATGATAAATGACTTCAATTCATTTTCATTGGCACCATTTCTTCCATATTTATCAAAATATAAAGAGGAATCAATTTCTATAGCATCAGTTAAAGGATTATAATTGATTTCTCGGCCAAATATCACACCTGTATAATTTAAATCATATCCTTGAACAGTATGAATACAACCAATTTCTTTCAATGGATTTGTCTTATCCTTGGGATTATTAATCCAATCTTTATCCGTTTGATTCCATTGAAATTCTAATCCATCAATCACAATATCAACAGCATTTAAATCTGGATTTTTCTTCTTTGGATCAGATTTCCATTCCCATGAATACCCTGCAACAATCCTGCAAAGTTTAAATTCACTTTCCCTTTGTTGCATTTGATTATAAAAATCTGAAAAAGATTCAAAAAATAATACCTCATATTTATCTGAATTAAATTTTACTCTTTGACTTCTCTTAACATTTAATAATTCATCAACAAATCTGATATAATTATTTCCGCCATTAACTCTCATTTGAGACTTTAATTCTAGCTTGAGAGTATTAGGATTATTTAAAAGCTCATCAAATTTTTTAGAGTCAATATCTGAAGGTTTTACTGATTGTGCAGCATCATAAAAGAAAATTTGGTTTTTACTATTCGCTTTTATCCAATCTAATTCAGTACCACTATTGTCTAATCCAAGTTTTTGATTGTTTTTCTTGAATGCCCCTAGCCATCCAATATTTTTATATTGCCTAAGGCGATGTGCTTCGTCTACAATTAATAAATCATATTTCTCTTTTAATTGAAACGTGTCAGATGGACCAATTACCATTGTAGATTTTAGTCCTGGAATTTTTGAAAAAACATCTTCTAAAGATTTTCGAAGGGATGTCATTGCTATGACAAGACCAATTTTTGCGTTCGGATACTTACTCCTGAACTTTTTAATGATGACTATTTCGTTTAACTCATCCTCGTTCAATTCATCTGTCTGTAAACTTTCAGGATTAGTACTTAAAAGTTTGATTAAATAGGTTGCAAGTATAGTTTTACCTGTTCCAGCAGACCCACTAACAAAAATCTGGTTTGTGCTATTTCTTACTAATCCATTTAAAATCTCTAGAACTGAGTTATACTGATCTTCATTTAATGATTTATATGGAGAATATTTAAATAATTCAGAATTTTCAATTTCGGTTAAAGACTTTGTGACTATTTTTTTTTCTAATAGTTTACTCCAAATTTCTTTGAACAAGTTTTTATAAAGATCTTGTTGATAGTAGTTGTGATTTACTAAACCATTATTACCATTTTGAAGCTTAAATGTTCCTTCAGCTGTTAGATATTGAATAAGGTTTGACTCAATATCTAGTGTTGCTGATTTATTAAACTTATCCGAACCAATAATTGAGATTTTATCAAGTTTACATCTTTCTGGATTTGCTAAATGGTTTTTAATCCTATATAAAGCATTTGTGGACTCGCCAACATAGGCTGTTTTAATTGAATCATTTTGTATGAAATATACTAAAGGCCATTGATTTTTTACCCAAGTATTTTCCTCAATCTTTTCTAATGAGTTTTTGTTAAATGGATATTGCTCAGATATTTCAATTGAAAGCTCGAATGAAAAACTCATAGCTCATTATATTTTTTTGCTGAACCTTTTGACTTATCTACAGGATACTTTTCTCCATTTATCTTAATCTTATTCATCACAATGTCTTTTACGTCAAAGCCATATTTTTCTGCAAGAAGAAATGAATATGCTAATATATCTGCCAGTTCTTCTTTTATTTTCTCTTTGTTGGCTTCTTCTGCCTTTTTCCACAAAAACAACTCAAGCAATTCACCAGCTTCAACATTTATAGCAAGGGCTAAATCTTTAGGATTATGAAACTGCTCCCAATCTCTTTCGTTTCTAAAATCAATTAACGCCTTTGTTATTTCTTCAATTTCTTTCATATCAAATTTATTAGATGGTCAAGCTAAAGTAAGTTAAACATTAATCATACTTGTAAAAACAAGAACTTCAGCATCAAAGCATGAATAACAATTCTTTGAATCGTCACTTTATTTCAAAAATAATCTTATCTGGTATCTGCTTCTGTGCATCAGCACCCATTTTTTTCAGGTCCTCCATTTGCTTCACCACATTACCTCTGCCCGTACTCAACTGCCCCATGGCTTTATCATAAGCTGTCTGTGCGTTCTTGATTCCATTGCCCACACTCTCCATGCTTTCAAGGAATAATACAAACTTGTCGTACATGCTACCTGCTTTCATCGCAATCTCAATAGCATTCTGATTTTGCTGTTCTACTTTCCATAAATCTGCGATGATTTTTAAAACCGCTAGTAAATTGGTAGGGCTTACCAACATGATATTCTTATCATAGGCATATTTCCAAAGGTTCGTATCCTTTTTTACCGCTTCTAAAAACGCAGGTTCAATTGGAACAAAAAGCAATACATAATCCAATGCCTTGGCATATTTGGGATAATTCTTTTTGCTCAACCCATCAATATGTGATTTCAACGAGCTCAAGTGCAGGCTCAATGCGCGATTGCGTTCTGCTTCATCCTCACTGTTCACGTATTGCTCCCAGTTTATCAACGACACTTTTGAGTCAATAATAATAGTTCTCTGATCGGGATACTTCACCATCACATCGGGCTGCAAACCACGTCCCTCCTCATCTTTAATCACATTGCCACCGGCATCGCGTATGAATTCCTGTGTAAAGAACTGACTCCCCTTTACTAGTCCGCTGTTTTCTAAAATACTTTCCAGTAACATTTCACCCCAGTTACCCTGGGTTTTATTATTGCCTTTTAAAGCCGTAGTTAAATTATTGGCTTCCTGACTTACCTGCTGGCTCATAGTAATCAAGCGGTCAATTTCAGCTTTTAATACATGGCGTTCCTTGGCTTCCGCAACATAAACATCGTCCACTTTCTTTTTAAATTCACCCAACTCTGTTTTCAATGGATTTAATAACTCCCCAATTTTCTCCTCGCTCTTTACGCGAAGCTGTTCGGTATTATTCTGCATTACCTTATGCGCTATTTCAGCAAACTCCAGTTTCAATTGCGCACTCAAAGACTCACTGTTTTGCTGTGCCTGCTTCAAGGACTGCTGACTCATTTCCAGTTGCGCTTCTGTCTTGGAGAGTTTACTTAAGATTTGATCCCGCTCTAGTTGCAATGTGCCTCTGAAAGCAAGCTGGTCCTGAAGCTGCATTTCCTTTTGTTTTACTTGTTCCTGTAAAACAGTCAAAGCTTCCGCATTGCGAGACTTTACAAAAAACAGGGTGGCCAAAATGGATAACAATACCAGTCCACCTCCAATAAGAATTATCATCGGTTCCATAGTCTATAATTTCAAACAAATTTAAGTGGGGGGTCTGCCACCTATTGGCAGAGTAGAAACAATATCAGTTAATAATATTTTGATTTAAAATTACTTGATTGTATCCAATCTTCCCTGATACTTATTATTTGTCAACCTATTTTTGAGTTATGAGTTTAGAACTGGGAATTTACAAAGGCGAAGTACTGGACCTTGTACTGTCTTCGGGACATTATAGAATGGGAAATGAGCTGTACACTACCAACGAAGTATTTATAAGCTATTACGGTAAAACTGCTCTGTATGATCCGGTATTTTGGCTAAGACTCAATCTAAAAAAAGCTAAGGAAACCAAGACTACTCAAAGAATCAGAAAAAAAGCTGCAGGATTCGTCTGTACTTATGAAACTCCAGTTATTTCCGATGAAATTGAAGAGCTCTATTCCATTTACCTCAACAGTGTCAGCTTCGACGGCTACCCATCCTGCAAAGCCTGTATTCCTGAACTCAATACACCAGCTGCTATCTTTGATACGTTAATGATTAATATTAGGGATAAGGGCCGCTTAATTGGCGTTGGGTTTTTTGACTATGGTAAAAAGTCATTGATGTCGGTCCTGCATTTTTATCACCCCGATTATAAACGTTTCAGTATTGGCAAGTTACTCATGCTGCTTACCAAAGATTTTGCCATTGGTGCCAAAATGGATTTTGTATATCCTGGTTATCTTACTATTGGCAGCACCAAAATGGACTATAAAATCTTTCCTCAGAAAGAAGCCATGGAAGTCTATTTTCCCAAAGAAAAAATATGGGCTCCCTTGGAAAATTTCAAGAAAGCCCAATTAGAAGATTATTATTTCAAGCAAATTCTGGGAATCTACTTTGATGAGGAAGCTGACAATACTTATTGATACACCCTAACATAATCCACATACATTTTCTGTGGGAATATGCTATCATCTATTCCTTTCTGTCCGCCCCAGTTTCCGCCTACGGCTATATTGATGAGTAAATGAAAACGTTGATCAAAGGGCCATTCGTCCACACCCTTACCACTGTTCTTAAATTCATTGTATAAAATATTGTCTACATAGAAACGAATTTTTTTAGCATCCCACTCAATACTATACACGTGAAATGCCGTGGACAAATCTTTGAAATTGAGGCCCTTGGTTTTTTGTGTCCCTTTCATGCCATTGTAAGCATTGGCATGAACTGTTCCTAAAACAGAGTCAGGCCAAAAGCCAACATTTTCCATGATATCAATTTCACCACTATGCGGCCATCCTCCATATTTCCATTCGGTGGGTAACATCCAGATTGCAGGCCACATGCCACGTCCGGCGGGCAGTTTGGCGCGCACATCTATGCGTCCATATTTCCAATCGCCTTTATTTTTTGTTACAATTCTGGCACTCGTATACTGTGCTTCTCCCATTTTTTCCCTGCGGGCTTCCACTATTAGCATGCCATCTTCCTGGCGTACATTCTTGGTATTTTTATGGGTATAATACTGCAACTCATTATTTCCCCATCCGCAAATTTTGGGGCAACCCATTGCTGTATCATAGTCCCATTTAGTAGGATCAGGCAATCCTTTTCCATTAAACTCATCAGACCAAACCAATTTTTGAAAAGGTTTGTTTTTTGTTTGTGCAAAAATATTGGTACTTGCTTGTGCAGTAAGAAACACCAGCAGTAACCAAAAGTGACTGCTGATATTATGTCTCGCTTGCTTCATAAAATTTTACTATTGATAAACCCTAATATAGTCAATTTCCATAGTTGCATTGGTAAAGCCGCTTTCAACAGCACCACCGAATGTTCCTCCCATAGCCAGGTTCATGATTAAAAAGAAATTTTGATTAAAAGGTAAGCTGTTATTATTCGCTACCGTATGAAATACATTTCCATCTACTAAAAACTTAATGGATGTAGCATTCCACTCCATAGTATAAATATGAAACTCTGTGGTTGCGTTGGTAATATCTCGTGTACCCCCATCGGCATTGCCACCAAATCTTGCTGGATGGTGTACAGTTCCATAAATTCGGTTAAGCTGTGCACCTTTGTGTTCCATAATATCAATTTCACCACAAGCAGGCCAGCTTACTGTGTTAATATTACTTCCCAGCATCCAAACGGCAGGCCAGGTTCCAATACCAGTTGGTAGTTTAGCTTTAACTTCTACTTTTCCGTATTTAAAACTGAATTTATTCTGTGTTAAAATACGCGCACTGGTATAAGCACTTCCACTGAAATTTTCTTTGATAGCTTTAATTTTCAGCGTTCCATTCGATACGAATGCATTGTCTAGGCGATTGGTATAATGCTGTAATTCATTATTACCCCAACCTCCAGAGCCAGTTCCAATATCGTATCCCCATTTAGAGGGATCTGGAGCACCGTTTGCATCAAACTCATCAGAAAATACAAGCGACAGTGCAACAGCAACGGTTATTTGTGTGCTTTTAGAAATGGTTTGTCCACTCGAACTTTTGGCTATTACGTTAACCGTATAGGTACCCGATGCCGGATACTTATAGGTTACAATCCCCGAAGGAACCGTTTGAAAAACACCGTTTCCAAAATCGTAGTCATAGGTAGTGGCATTAGTGGCACTTGCAGTAAAGTTGACGTTGCCACTATTATCCGTACTCACAACTGCATTTACCGTTAGATTGGTGGGAGCCACCACTGTTGGACCGGATTCTTTCTTGCCGCAAGAAAGCAGCAAAAAAGATCCGATTCCTATCACGCTTAATATGAACCTCATGCCTATTTAACTTTTAGTTTCTGGTACCATGAATTTCCATCAATTCCAATATTTCTTAAACTTAACTCAGTTGCAGAAATAGCAAGAATCTCATAACTGGTTCCACCTGTACCAAAATTGATGATGCCATTTCCAGGAACGGTAAATGCAATTCTTGTTGAGTTGGCGGCAGTTGAACCAGTGTTTGCATTCATAAAGCTTAGTCTTCTTGGGGCAGCAATACTCATACTAAAGCAGGCATCTCCTCCGCTGAAGCCATAAAAAGTACTTGCAGCACCAATAGCAAATGATTGACCCTTGTTATCAATGGTCATGGTAATATTATTATTGGCATCCTTACTAAAACTAATTTCATCATCATAAGCGCAAGCTTCTCGTGAATTAGGAGTAGCTGCATACCAAATAGGAGAAAATTCATTAGCAGGTCCTACACCAAAATGGCCAACAGCTTCTTTATCCGTTACCCAGGTTTTACTGGATCCACCGGTTAATGCTGCAACAATATTGGCAGGAATTTCAAATGCCACGAACACCTTTACTTTTTTGCTAATAGTACTAATACTGCCTCCTGTTCCAATGGCATTTACAACAATGGTAAATTCATTGGTACCTGGCGTAGTATACTTATAACTGATAGTTCCAGAAGGAACTACCTGTGTTTTGCCATCACCAAAATCAATATTATAGGTTAAGGCATTGGTAGCAGTAACGGCAATATTTACGGTACCTGTTCCATTTCCATTTGGATTGCTAGCATCTACCCCTACTACCGTTGTGTTCAACGTTAAGCTAGCAGGCGCTTTGATGGCACCAAAACTATAGTCGGCTTTTTTACAGCCTGCTACCAAAAATACAATGGCAGTGAAGCTTACAAAACCCTTTATTATTTTATTAAACATATCACTTGTTTTATTCTATTAAAAAAGATTGATGTCATCAAAGTAAAAAGTAAAATTGCTACTTCCATCTCCTACAGTTCCCAGTTCAAAAATCAATACGATTTTATGGTAACTGTTGGCAGTGTTGATGGCGCTATAATCAAATGTCAGTTCTTCCCAACCATTCGCAACAGTAGTAGTTACTTCTTTTTCAAAGTTGAGTGCACCATTGGTAGCATTTTCTACTTTCAACAACACTTTCGCACCTGCTCGTGGAGAGTATACTTTCATTTTAAACGTCTTCTTACTGAAATCGATTGGTCCTCCCAATTCAATAAAAGAGCCACCCCATGGCTGTCCTGGACCTTTGATCATTCTACCCACTTTATTGCTGGTATTAATTCCGGTTTTAAACGGATTATCAATAACAGTTGCACCACCACCATCAAAATTGGTAAATGTGTAAGTGAGTGAGGTGTTTTCAAAATTGAGTGGAAGACTAACAGTAGCTACTACATTCGTACTTAGGTAACGTACATCATCCCAATAAAATACCTTTCCATTTCCGGCTGTACCAAAATCAAAGAAAATGGAAGCTTTATCATACCGATAAGCAGCATTGATCGCAGCTGTTCCCGTTACAGGATTAGCAAAATCAAAAATTAGTGTTTCCCAAGTATTAGCAACAGTTGTAGTAGCATCTGTCTCAACTGACTTGGTGCCATCAGCAGCGTCTTCAATCTTTAATCTGATTTTTAATCCTGCAGCTGGTGAATACACCCTAACACTCATTTGTGAAGTAGTAGTGCTAATTGGAATAGCTCTTGCAAAACCACTAGGGGTCCCAATAGTAGTACCCGCCCAGGTTTCTGCTCCATTTGGCTTAGTAGTTTTCATGACTTTGTTAGCCGCATTGGTAGGATCATTCACCAACTCAGACTGGTTGTTACCAAAATCTGTAACCGTATAATTAGTACCAACAACATCAAAAGTTACCGGCCAGTCAATCTGATTGGTTGGCATAGTTGCTGCTAATCGGATATCATCAAATAAGAAAGTAAAATTAGGTGAACCATCTCCAACAGTACCTAATTCAAAAATCAATACGATATTGTTGTATACATTGGCGGTGTTGATGGTGCTAAAATCAAATCCAATTTCTTCCCAAGCATTGGCTACTGTTGTTGTGCGCTCTCTTTCAAAATTAATAGCCCCATTGGCTGCATTCTCCACTTTCAATAGCACTTTCGCTCCCACTCTAGGAGAATACACTTTCATTCTGAAAATCTTATTAGTACTAAAATCAATGGGTGCACTCAATGGCATTACAGAACCGCCCCAAGGTTGTCCTGCGCCCTTTATCATTCGACCCACACGATTACTGGTATTGATGCCTGTTTTGTAAGGATTATTTACAACACTTGCATTACCACCATCAAAATTGAAAAACTGATAATTTAAAGTTGGAGATTCAAAAGTAACCGGCAACAATACAGGATCAACAATCGTAACTGTTTTTGTAAATTCTGTTTTAGCTGCACCGCCACTTAAAGCAACTACTTTAACAGTATAGGTTCCAGTAGCCGCATAAACATGGCTTACCGTTTGACCTTCGTTAAAATTTGTGGGCACTTCATTAGCAACATCTCCAAAATATACTTGAAAGAAAGTTTCGTACAATGCTTTGGCACCTACATTCACTTTGAAGTTATTACTGGGATCTATATCTACAGTAGCTTCTAAATTTTCTGGTGCTCTGAATGTTACTGTTAATTGTTGGGTCGCTTCTGTTGTTTTGCCAGACACATTGTATCCAACAAGTTTAACATTGTATACGCCCTCTTTGTAAACATGGGTAGTGCTTTTACCTGCGTGTACTTTTACAGGGGTAGTAGTAGCATCTCCAAAATATACATCATAAGAAACAGCACCTTCACCATTGGGTGTAATGGTAACAAGACCTGTATTGTCCTGTGTAATGGTAAACAATGCAGTTAGCTTTGCAGGAACTCCTGCAGATTCAACGAAAGAAGTATCGGTGAAGTCTTTTTTATTGCAACCTGTGAAAATCAATCCCAACAGAATTGCGCTGAATAAAATTTTTATTGATTTCATAATCTGTTTTTTGTGGGTTGATTAATAGCCGCTGTTTTGTGTTAAACCAGATATCTCCACTTCCTGTTGAGGAATAGGAAACACTTCATGTTTACCTACTACAAAGCCTGTGATACGAGATGCAGCTCTGCCAGTTCTAACCAGATCAAAGAAGCGGTCTCCTTCCATGGCCAGCTCTAGTCTGCGTTCGTTCCATATGGCATCTCTTAATGCAGTTCCAGCACCAGAAAAATTATTGCTGGTATTACCAAATGCACGCTCTCTTACTCTGTTTAAATAAGTAAGGGCTTTGGCATCATTGGGTGTAGTAGAACGATTGAATGCTTCAGCAGCCATCAACAACACATCAGCATAACGGATGATGCGAAAATTGTTGGTATAGTTCAGTTCAATCTGACCAGATGTTTCACCTTTTCTAGGTAAGTATTTCTGATTGTATAAACCTGTATTCTTATACGGAGCAACTTGATAGGTTATATTGAAGCTCGGGTTAGCATTCTTGTAGGCTTCAATATCCAGAATGGTTACATCCTTACGCTGATCACCTGCTGTGTAAGCAGCTGCTAAATTAGTCGTTGGCAAATTCGTACTCCATCCTGCAGCATAAGGCATGGCTGCGGTTCCGTTTAACCCTCTTACACCACATTGCTGTACGGCATAATTACCCTGACCTCTGGTAGCACCGCCCCAGTTGTAATAAGGTGAATTGTTGCTGTACTGAATTTCAAAAACTGATTCAGGCCCATTTTCACCAGAGGCCAAAAACATAGACCCGTAATTGCTTACCAATGTAAATGCATTGGCAGTAATCACCGCTTCCAAAGTGGTAGCAGCTTCCGTAAATTTATTCTGATACAAATACACTTTACCTAATAAAGCCTGAGCTGCATATTTAGTAATTCTTCCTTTCTGAACCTGCACTGCAGGTAAAGCTGCAACAGCAGCTGTTAAGTCTGCCTCAATTTGCTTGTATACATCTGCTTTAGGTGCACGCTTCAAAGATTTGGAATCGGTTAGGCCCAATCGCTTGTCTATGAATAAAGGAACATCGCCAAAAAATTTCACTAAAGTGAAATAATAGTAGGCACGTAAAAAATGTATTTCACCATACAGCGCTTCCTTACCTGCAAACTCCACTTTGGCACCTGCCAAATTCGTGGTCTTGTACTGCGTCATGTAATTGGCTCTGTTAATTCCTTCATAAGCACTTACCCATAGTTCCTGTAAGGTACTGTTGATAGGTGTATGAGTGTAATCATCAATCTGCTGCAAGCTTAAGACGTCAGAAGCGTTTTCTCCACCAGCTACAGCATTGTCTGATGCAATTTCTCCTACAACTACGGCCTGATTTAACCACTGCAGTGGCGTGTAAACACTCACGGCCATAGTTCTGTAATCTGATTCAGAACGCAGGTATTCTTTTTCTGTAATGATAAAATCTTCTTTGGGATCGTAGTCAACCCATTTTTTACAAGAGACACTAAGCATGGAAACCATGGCCAGACTTAGTATTGTATAGTTAAACTTTTTCATTGTTGTAATTTGTTTTCGTTAGAGTTTAATGTCTAAACCAAATGAGAAGGTTCTTGCTTGTGGATATGCTCCACGATCAATACCTGTATCCAGAATTCCTCCGGCAATTTCAGGATCAAATCCTGTGTACTTGGTAAACACAAATGCATTTCTTACCTGTACATATACTCTTAATTTGCTGAATGCCTTTTTAATAGAAGATGAAGGGAATGTATACCCTAACTGAATATTCTTGATTTTGACAAAAGAACCATCTTCAACATAACGATCACTTACGCGAATATTACTATTGGCGTCAGTGAATGAATAACGAGGGAATCTTGCATCATTGGTTGATCCTTCGCCTGTCCAGCGAGCCAATACTTCTCTTGACTTATTAGAGTAGTTGGCATTTCTTTCATAGGCTTTGTAAATATCATTCCCAATTGACGCATAAGTAAACATATTGAAATCAAAGTTTTTATACTCCAGATTCAAATTCCATCCAATGGTAAATGCAGGGAATGGATCTCCAATCTTGGTTCTATCATCTGCATTAATTTTTCCATCTCCATTGATGTCTGCAAATTGAATATCGCCTGGAACAGCCCCAGGCTGTGATGGAGCCCTGGCTATATCGGCAGCATTCTGAAATAAGCCCAGTGTTTTGTATCCAAAGAAATAACCCGGTGTCTGTCCTTTTTCAAAAACAGTAACACTCTGGCTTTGACCATTAAAATAGTATCCTCCCAAAATTCTTGCAGTACCATCATCATTGGTTGCTGTTACTTTGTTCTTGGCACTGGTGAAAGTTAAGGCAGAAGAAAAACGAAGGCTCTTACCAAATACATCGCTGTAATTGATGGTTAGGTCTACCCCTCTTGTGCTGGTAGAACCAATATTTGCTGTTGGAATAGGCACAGTACCCAAATACAAGGAAGCAGAAGGTGTAAATAATAAACCATTTACATTCTTCTGGAAATAATCGGCACTAATATTTAATTTTCTAGAAAGAAATGCAATATCAAATCCAATATTGGCTTGTAATTGTTTCTCCCAACGCAATGCATTATTAGCAGCAGAAGCTACAGTTGAACCCGGATAAAATACATCTCCGAAATTGTACCCATTACTGTTGGCAGTAGGACCATAACTAGGTCCACCTGTTACAATAGAAACATATTGAGGGTTTACATTTTCATTTCCTATAGAACCATAGCTACCTCTAATCTTTAAATAATTGATGGCTTTAGATTTAAAGAAAGACTCATTAGAAACCACCCATCCGGCAGATCCAGACAAGAAGTTGGCAAATCTATTCTCAGATCCAAATGCATAAGAACCGTCTCTTCTTAATGTTAAAGAAGCTAAGTAACGATCTTTAAAATCATAGTTTACCCTTCCAAAATAAGAAAGGTTTCTTCTGAAATACTGGTAATAATATCCGTTGATAGCATTACTATTGGTAGCATTGTTGTTTCCGGTTGCTGCAGTAAAATCAGCAAAATCCCATGAGTTAAAAGGAACATCCTGTCTGCTTGCACCTGCTGCATTGCCCGATGTTTTAGCAACTGCCATACCAGCAACAGTTTCAAACTGATGGTCCGAATTGATTTTGAAATTATAGTTCGCATAGGTTTCCCAGGTCCAGTTAAAGTTGCTGGTTTTTTCATGAGAAACACTATTGAATCTTCCTGCAACAGTTGATCCGTCTGCATTCATAGAATTGTCTACGTTCTGCGGACCATAGAACACCAGAGGATTAAAGCCCTTGGCATTACCATCGTACTTGGTATATCCAAAACGGGTAGTCAACTTTAGATCTTTCATTACATCATACTGTAATTCAAACTTTCCGTAGATCTTGGAACCCGTGTTCTTATTATATGTGTTTTCTAATTTGGTAAGGGGATTATAAATCTCTGATAATAGCAGGGTACTAAATCCATATTTACCCACTGTATTCGGAACAGTATTCATTACCGGTACAGTTGGATCAAAGTTGATGGCGCTACCAATAATAGAGTTGAAAGAATTTTCCTGAACCCCTCTTCCTGATAAAGTAACAGCTGTGGTATTAATAATCAACTTTACCTTACTGCTTAAATCGAAATTAAGGTTAGCGGTGAAATTGCCTCTGCTGAAACGGCTCTTGCTGTCTCCGCCTACAATCCCTCCCTGGTCTACATATCCCCCACTCAAGAAATAGGTCATTTTATCGCTACCGCCTCTGGCTGCAATAGAATGGGTTTGAAAAGAAGCATTCTTAAATACTTCATTTTGCCAGTTGGTACCCACACCCAGTTTGCTCAGATCGCTGAAGATAACCGGACCACCGGCAACCGTGCTCCCCTCGTTAATCATGGCTCCATATTCACTTGCATTCAATACTCCAATGGTATTGATTACATTCTGCACCCCATAGTTGCCATTAACAGTGATATCTGTTTTCTGGTTTTTTCTACCCGACTTAGTAGTAACCACAATTACGCCGTTACCTCCTTTAACCCCGTAGATGGCAGTGGCAGCTGCATCTTTTAATACGTTGATCGATTCTATATCGGCCGCATTGATAGAGTTAAAATCGGTTAAGGTTTGCGGAACCCCATCTATGATTACCATGGGATCGGTTCCCGAAAAAGAAGGAATACCTCTGATTAACACCGTAGGCTTGGATCCAGGGGTACCGTTTTGTATTACGTTTACCCCGGCAGCTCTACCCTGCAAAGCTTCTTCTGTTCTTACCGGCTTTAATTTTTCAATGTCCTCGCTCTTCACAGTAGAAATGGCACCGGAAACTTTGGTGATTTTACGTGTACCATACCCAATCACGATTACATCGTTCAGGGTATTAGCCGTACTTAATTCCAGCGCAATCCCCAGACTTCCTGAATTGGTGATCGTGTTTTTTGAAGATTCAAATCCTTCAAAGGATACAACCAGTACAGCGCCTTTGGTTACCGTAATGGTAAACTGACCCTGACCATTGGTTTGAGTGGCCAATTGGGTACCCTGAACCATAACGGAAGCTCCCGCCAATGCCTCACCGGTACTTTTATTGGTTACTTTTCCGCTAACCGTTAAGGATTGAGCGGATAACTGCTGTAGAAAACCACCCATCATAAACAGGAGGCAGAGCAGTTGAAATTTTAATCTCATAATGCAAGCTTTTTGGTGAATAAATGCAGTCGATTTAACACCATAAAACTATTTCAGCCTACATCAAGGAAAGAATTATTAACCCCATCATTACTACATCTGAATTTTTAAATCATTGATTTTTAGTGAAATAGGGTACATCAAAACTACATCATCCTTTTTTTGTTATATTCATCAAACGAAAGATTTGCTTTGCTAAGGAAAATCATTATACTTATTTGCTCTCCTCTTTTTATAAAGGCACAAAACACTATTGGCTTACCCGAAACCATTAATTTTTCCAAAAGCCAATACAACGGAGGTGCCCAGAACTGGGACATACGGCAAGACAAACAAGGAATTATTTACCTGGCCAACAATGAAGGATTGTTAACTTTTGATGGCCAATCCTGGAAAATCCACCCTTTACCCAATAAATCCATCGTCCGCTCGGTATTGATAGGTAACGACGGTCGCATCTATGTGGGTGGACAAGATGAACTCGGCTATTTTCAGCCCAATACCTTTGGAAAGCTGGTCTTTGTCTCTTTAATTCAAAATATTCCGGAGGCGGATAAGAATTTTGGGGATGTTTGGGATATTGTTCCCTATAAAAATGCGATTTATTTCAGAACAGGAAACCGGATTTTTCGCCACTTATCTGGAAAAACCACTGTTTTCAGCAATGGTGGTGCCTATGGCTTTTTGGATACGGTTAACGACCAGTTGATTTTACAGGATTTCAAGAAGGGTTTACTGGTACTGGATAAAAACAACTGGATTCCTTTGTCAACTGAAAAAACTGCCTCCGGCAATATCAACGGGGCCAATATCACCGCTATTTTATCTGTTGGTGAAAACAAAGCCCTTATTACTACTTTGAAAAATGGGATTTATCTCCTGAATCAGGGACAGATTACACAAATCAATAGTTCCAACAATGCGTTGTTTTCGAATGAAAGGATTTATAGTGCCACCACCATTAATGAAGAATGGATTGCACTAGCCACCACCAACGGGGGTGTTTATATAATAGACCACAATGGTAATATTGTTCAGCGCTTCTCAAGAACGGAAGGATTACAGAACAACAATATCCTGAGTATTTTTCTGGACAGAGAAAAAAATCTCTGGTTAGGTTTGAACAACGGGATTGATTTAATTGCTTATAACAGTGCCATCAAAAATATTTCACCCCAACTAAACGAAGAATCCGGCTACACGGCTATTGTACAAGACAATCAATTGTACTTAGGTACTTCCAATGGGCTTTTTGTTACCATCCTGCAGAAAGCAAAAGATATCAGTTTCAGCAGAGGAAGTTTTTCGCTGGTAAAAAACACCCGTGGACAGAACTGGAACTTAAGTCAGATTAATGGAAAAATATTATTGGGTCATCATGAAGGAGCATTTGAAATTATAGGGAATACAGCCATTCCTTTTTCTACCTATCCCGGTATTTGGAATTTCGCTCCTTATGGTACAGGAATCATAGCAGGAAATTATAACGGACTCTTACAAATAGAGGGCACAAATCAAAAACCTGTACCCCGATTCACAGAATCTTCCAGGTATGTTGCCATAGATAAAGATAAAAACACCTGGGTTTCTCACCCCTTTCATGGAGTTTTTAGAATTGATTCTAACTGGCAGGTCTCTACATACGGTGAGAAACAAGGATTACCCTCCTTATTAAACAATCATATTTTTTTCATTAACAATAAAATTACGGTTGGTACCGATAAGGGAATTTATCAATACAATAAAGAGACCAATCAATTTGAACCAGATGGTTTCTTCTTGAATTTGTTAGGTGAAAAAAGCATCCGTTATTTAAAAGAAGACAAGGCAGGAAATATCTGGTTTATTCATGAAAAGAACATTGGAGTAGTAGACAGAACAAATGAACAGCCGCAGGTGATTGAAATAAAAGAGCTGAGTAAGAAGATGCTGAGTGGCTTTGAAATGATTTATACAGTAGACGAGAATAATATTTTTCTAGGGGGAGAAAAAGGATTTTATCATATTAACTACAAAAAGTACAAACAGAATACACTTCCGCTGAATGTTCAGATCAGGTCTTTGTCTATTGGTAATAACCTAGACAGCGCTCTGTTTGAAGGATATTTTAATTTACTGAACTTGCCAGCCGTTCAATCAGAAGAACGAATTCCATCAATTGATTATGATTTCAATAGTGTAAGTATTCGCTTTTCTACTACTCAGCTTTATGACCAAACTAATATAGAATATAGTTTCCGGTTAAAGGGTTTAGAAAATGACTGGTCAACCTGGGGACATAGAACCGAAAAAGATTATACAAATTTGTCTCCAGGCAAATATGTTTTTGAAGTAAAGGCGCGAAACAATTTAGGTACTGAATCAGCTATTGCCCATTATACATTTATTATAGAAGCCCCCTGGTACAGAACCATCTGGGCTTATACATTATATGCCTTCTTTTTACTAGCAGGAATTTTTGGACTGTTTACATGGCAGAAGAAAAAATTTGTATTGCAACAGAAACAATTCAATGAAGAGCAAAACAAATTGGTTTATATACACGAGCTGGAGCGGAGCAAAACTGAGGGAGAACTGGCCGCATTAAGAAACGAAAAACTGGAAGCAGACCTGAATTTTAAAAATACTGAACTGGCATCTTCTGCCATGCACCTGGTTAAGAAGGGAGAATTATTAACGAAGATTAAAACAGAACTGAGTCAGATTACTAAAAAGATTGACAACGAATATGCCATCACAGAGTTAAAGAAAATGATTAAAACGCTCAGTGAAGATGAACAGTTAGATGAAGAGTGGGAATATTTTACCAAGCATTTCGATAAAGTTCATAGCAACTTTATTGTATCCTTAAAAAATATTCATCCGAACATAAGCAATAATGAAATAAAACTTTGCGCCTACCTGCGTATGAATTTAACTACCAAAGAAATTGCACAGTTGATGAATATTTCGGTAAGAGGGGTAGAAATCAGCAGGTATCGATTGCGCAAAAAACTAAACCTTCCTACCGAAGTGAGTCTGTTTAATTACCTGATTGGTATTGGAGGGGAGAATGCTTCAGGACAATAAACTATCTTTAGCTAAATTTTAACCATGAAACAACAGAATTATAAAAATCATAGTCGTCTCTTATTAGGCTGGCACGGCATAACTTTTTTCCTTCTTCTTGCAGCCCTAGTGGGGTCTGTGGCTAATCTTTTTCATGCTCCTGCCGAACACCATTATGCAGCAGCATTAATTACCATACTTACTATAGTTTGTTGTTTATTCTTTGCCTACATTAGAATCTTTGCCTTAAAAGCACAGGATAGAGCCATCAGAGCCGAAGAAAACCTTCGTCACTTTGCCTTAACTGGTAAATTATTGCCTGCTCAATTACGCATTAGTCAAATCATTGCCTTGCGTTTTGCTTCTGACGAAGAGTTTCCTGCATTGGCCACTAAAGCCGCTGCAGAAAACTTATCGAACAAAGAAATTAAGCTTTGCATCCAGAACTGGAGAGCTGACTGGTACCGCGTATAATTTTATTTTACATGACATCGGAGACATTATTGTTTCTCATAGAATCTCCAATTCGTAGCAAAATCTTCGGTGAGTGGTTGCTTAGTTAATATGGCTCTTACCATTTCAACTGGCATAGCATTGAGTTTCATGACCTGGTCATGGAACTCTTTGTAGCTCATTTTCTTCGTATCTACCAACTCTTTTTTCAAGGCATAGAACTGACGTCCGCCTGTTAAGTAAGCCAGCTGATACAGCGGGGGATATCCTCCTGTAAATGATCTTCTTACTTCTCCTTCTGCATTCGCACGCTCGTGTCCTACTTTGTCTACGAGAAAATCGATACACTGTTGTGGGGTCCATTTGCTGGTATGATAATTCAAAGAGAAAATAATTCTGGCACAACGGTGCATATGCCAGAACAACATACCAATGCGGTCTTCTGGTGTTTTGGCAAACTGCATATCCCATAAAATCAATTCCCAGTATAACGCCCAGCCTTCAGACCAGAAAGGCGTTCCAAAATTTCTATAGGTTCTGTTTCGCTGATTTACAAACTGCTGCAGATTGTGTCCGGCAATTAATTCATGATGTACCACAGCTTTTGAAAAATGTGGATTGTTTCCCCGCATACTCATCATTTTATCGGGATACGTCATGGTATTGGTGGGATAAGAAATCAGAATGTCCGCGCCCCCTAAAAAGAATGGAGCTACCAGTTGTCTCTCCGGAGTCATCATCATCATGCCCCAAGTTTCTTCTGCCAATGGCGGAATGGTAATCAACTGATTCTTCTTTAAGAAATCAATGCTCTCATTGTATAAACGCAAAATCAGTTCCGGTTGTTTGCCTTCGGGTACATAAGTATTCTTCACTTTTTCCAATGCTGCTTTCCAGTCATTTCCAAAACCCATTTCTTTAGAAGCTTTCAGCATTTCTGCCTCGCACCAGGCAAATTCCTTATTCGCAATCTCAATCAATTCTTCTGGTGTGTATGGAATCATTTCATGCTTCAACTGTCTAATTAAGGATTCTCTTCCTGCCTGCACACCCACAATTCCACTTTTATCAGAAGCAGATAAACTGCTGTTGGCCTTGGCTTTAAAAGCATTGGCATACGCATTCAAACTTTCATCCAATGACTTCTGTGTTACCGGAACCCACCAGCTAAACAAAGGATCATAGCCATTGTAAAATTCAAAAATACTTTGCACTGCATTACGTGCATTCGTAATAGCAGCGGTTGCTGCAGCCACTTCATCCGGATCAATACTATTTACTTTTTTTAACTGATCCTGCAATTGCTTTACCTCCGATACAATATCGTTCCACTCTTTGGCTACCCCTTTTGCATCAGGCTGTCCTCCTCTTCTTCTCACTTGCTCAAGCGCATATATTTTATCCGTAAAACCAATCCACTGTTTCACTTTTTGCAAGTTGGCCACATCCAATTGCAACTGTTCTAATCGGCTTGCTAAATCCCGCTTAAATAAAATATAATCCGCCTTACATTCCTGTGAAAGGTTTTTAAAATTGATGGCAGTCAATTGTGCCTGATAATCTTTTATCAGTTTTTGTAATCTTTCATTTTTTTCGGGGGAGCCAATACTCCAGTCAGCACCACCGCCGCGGGCATTGTTCAGGGCTGGACTATAATAGCGGTTCAGGACTCTGCTGTCTGCATTGAATCGTTGAATCAACGCGGGCATTTCTTGACAAGGCACCCATTCATTTGCCGAAACCTGTGCAAATGAAGCAACAGCTGTTCCAAGAATATTAGTGGCGGTAGCAAATGCCACAAAACCAATAGTCAATATTTGTTTTTTCATGCGATGTATTTTATGAAATCTATTTTGAAGTGATTTGTATGTATTTAATCTATTTATGAAACAATCCATTGCTATAAAACATACGCTTAGATAACCTGAAAGCCATGCGCATAGGGATCATCGTCATCAATAATAATCGTATTGTATCCGGTAATTCTAGCCCAGCCTTCTATGCCAGGAATAATCGCAGGCTTTCCCGCCACAGTGGTTATGCCTTCAATTGTGCCGTTGAATACAGATCCAATAATGCTTTCATGCACAAATACATCTCCTTGTTTCAACAAACCCTTTGTATACCACTGCGCCATTCTTGCCGAAGTTCCAGTGCCACAAGGAGAACGATCAATGGCTTTGTCTCCGTAAAAAACGGCATTGCGTGCAGTAGAGCTTTCTTTCATTGGCTTACCCGTCCAAAGTAAATGACTAAGTCCTTTGATATGTTCATTCTCAGGGTGTACAAATGAGTAATGATCATTTAAATATTTTCTGCAATCACGGCTCCAGCTGATGAGCTGATCGGCTGTAAAATGTTCCAGTCCTGGAAAATTTTCCTGCGGATCTACAATGGCGTAGAAATTTCCACCGTATGCTACGTCCACTAGTATAGTGCCTAATCCACTGCATTCCACTTTTAAATCAGTGGCATATAAAAAAGCAGGCACATTGGTCAGCTTAACGGAATCTACCTTTTTTCCTGTCTGCTTGTATTCTATCAAAACCAATCCGGCAGGGGTTTCTATGCGAAGCTTACCTGGAACTTTTGGTTGAACCAATCCTTCTTCAATCGCTATTGTAATGGTACCAATCGTTCCATGACCACACATTGGCAGGCAACCACTGGTTTCAATATATAAAACACCAATATCATTTTGCGGATCCGTTGGTGGATACAAAATACTCCCACTCATCATATCATGTCCACGAGGCTCAAACATTAGCCCCTTTCTGATCCAATCGTATTCACGCAAAAAATGCAATCTTCTTTCCATCATGGAATTACCTTCCAGCAATGGACCACCACCAGCAACCAGTCTTACCGGATTACCACAGGTATGTGCATCGATGCAAAAAAATTTTTTATGCGCCATAGTGCAAATGCTTTTTATTACATAGCTGTTGTATAATCATATACATTTAGTTAATATCAGGATACTATATCCGCTTTGGTAAACTCTCCATTAACTAATCTTACAATACCCGCTTCATTGTGGTTGCGCAAATACAATGGCAACAATGCATCTGGACAGTCTTGGTAACAAATAGGTCTGGCAAAACGACGAATGGCTTCAGGTCCTACCGAAGTTGTTCTTGCATCGGTAGTTGCTGGATAGGGGCCTCCGTGCACAATGGCATTACATACTTCCACACCTGTTGGTACATTATTAAAAATTATTCTGCCTACAGTCTGCTGCAAACTGTCTACCAGTTTTTCATTCGTTTTCAATTCAGACTCATTACCATAAATAGATCCGGTTAGCTGTCCTTCAATAGAAGCAATAGCAGCTTGCATTTCATTCATGTCTTTACAAAGCACCAATAAACTGCAAGGACCAAATACTTCTTTTTGCAAAGCAGGGCTCAACATAAAATGAGCAGCGGTAGTTTGCATCAATGCAGGAGCTGCCTTATAGTTTTCTTCTTCATTATCGCCATCAAACAACACTTGAATGTTTTCCGAATTAGCCAGGCTTGCTTTGTCTTTGTAAAAAGTATGGCAGATAGTTGGATTCAGCATGGTGGCGGGCGCAACTACTTTTAATCCATTCACCAATTCCTGCGCAAAAGTTTTTGCCGCTTCATCATCAATAGCAAACAATAAACCGGGGCTGGTACAAAACTGTCCCACACCCAAACTAATGGATCCTGCAAGTGCAGTAGCAATCACTGATGTTTTTTCAGCAAGGGTTTGTGGCAATAATACAACCGGATTAATGCTACTCATTTCAGCATAAACCGGTATGGGCGTTTTTCTTTTCTGTGTAGCAGTGGTGTATAATGCCATTCCTGCTTTATAAGATCCGGTAAACCCAATGGCTTTGATTCTTTCATCCATGGCCAGTTGCTGACCCAATACAGGACCTGTTCCTATTAGTGTTGCAAAAACACCCTTGGGCATATGGGTTTTTTCTGCGGCTTTCTTTACAGCTTCAGCAACCATTGCATTGGTTCCCAAATGCGATTCATGTGCTTTCACAATTACGGGACAGCCTGCAGCTAATGCAGATGCGGTATCACCACCAGCAGTTGAATAAGCGAAAGGAAAATTGCTGGCACCAAATACCAATACAGGACCAATGGGTTGCAGTATTCTTCTTAGATCAGCCCTAGGCAAGGGCTGGCGATCGGGCATGGCTGTATCAATAACCGCATCACACCAATTGCCTTCTCTTAGCAATTTTGCATATAGATTCAACTGTGTGCAGGTTCTTCCCCGTTCTCCCGTTAATCGGGCCAATGGCAATGCTGTTTCTTCCTGTGCTATTTGAAGCAATGTATCACCACAGTTCATAATTGCTTCAGCAATAGCCTCTAAAAATTCAGCCCGTTCAATAAATGTTTTTTTGGCAAAGGGGATAAAAGCTGCCGATGCTTCCTCTAACGCTACTTCTATTTCTGCAGATGAGCTGATAGCAAAGGTTTCGGGAAGATACTCTTTCTTTAAAGTGCTATAAGATTGTAATAAAATAGACATGTTATAATTCAGAATGCTTTATAAAAATTAGCCTAGAGTTATTAAAACCAAAACGTTTACAAACAATGGTACCCACTTGGAAAAATATTAGAAATTGATTGAAAGATAATCCGGCAACTGCGGTCTGCAGTTCAGCGCATCTTCTACAATCTTGGTTACGCGATGCAACTCTTCTCCCTCTAAAGGTAATCTTGGAGCTCTTACATGCGGAGAGCCAATATCCGTAAGGGTTGCAGCCACTTTAATATACTGAACCAGCTTTGGATGAATGTCAAGCTCTAGTACAGGAAGAAACCAGCGATAAATGCTGAGCGCTTCTGGTAAGCGGCCGGCTTTAATCAATCTATATATTGCAACTGTTTCTCTGGGAAATGCATCTACCAAACCTGCAATCCAACCATCTGCTCCCAAACACAATTCTTCTAACGCCAGTGTATCTACCCCGCATAATATTTTAAATCGATCTCCGAATCTGTTTATCATGCGTGTTACATTCGATACATCACGGGTAGATTCTTTCACCGCCTGAATGTTTTCGCATTCTGCCAAAGAAGCAAACATGTCCAATGTTACCTCTATTTTATAGTCTACCGGATTATTATAAATCATTATGGATTTGGATGTGGCATTGGCCACCGCTTTAAAATAAGCAACCGTTTCAGCGTCATCCGATTTATAGCGCATAGGGGGCAATAACATGAAGCCATCGGCACCTGCGGCAGTTGCCTCTTTTGCAAAAGAAACAGCAGCTTTGGTAGTAGATTCTGCAATATTTACAATAACAGGGAAATCAGGACCAGCCTCTTTTTTAGCGATTTGCAACAATTGAATTTTTTCTTCATTCAAAAGGGTACTGGCTTCACCCAAAGAACCACCTATAATTACTCCATCAACGCCTGCATTAATCTGGGCCTGGAGATTCTTAACAAACAAAACCCCATCTAAACTTTCATCAGCATGAAAGGGGGTTAACAAGGCAGGATATACTCCTTTCCATTGTGGGTTGGCCATCGTTAAAAATTTAGATAACCAATTTAACCAAAACAAATGGATTTTATCGGATTAAATGCATGAGCGTATTGTAGTCGGAAGTATAAGCGATGATATTATTATAGCTGGAAAATTCTTCTTCTGTATGCATGGTAGTAATGGCCACTGCTTTCATGCCTGCATTGGCTGCTGCTTCAACACCCTTGGGCGCATCTTCAAAAACTATACAGTTTTCAGGTGCTACTCCCAGATTCTGGGCTCCTTTTAAAAACACATCCGGATTAGGTTTACTTACCGGCACATCAAAGGCGCTAACAATACTGAAAAAATAAGACCGGATCTGTAACTCATCCAATACAAAATCAATATTAAAAGGAATGGCTGCAGAACCAATTGCCATGGGTATTCCAGCAGATCTAGCAGCTTCCAGAAAATCCATTAAACCAGGTAAGGGTTTCATAACGGGACGATAGATTTCCTGGTATTTTCTTTCTTTGGCCATTTCTATTTCCTGCACTTGTTCAGGACTAAAATGTCCTTTGCCAAATACACGGTCCAATAATTCTGAATTCTTCCCGTACATTTCTGCTGCCACTTGCTCAAAACTCATGTTGGCTCCCAGATCATTCACCAATACATGGTACCATACTTTTTTATGGTAGGCCATATCATCTACAATTGTTCCGTTCAAATCAAATAGAAATGCAGTGGATGCCATGAAAATACTTTTCACGCGAAGGTAACTATTTATACCCGGTAGCAATTTTAAACAACAATTTCAGATAAGACTTAACTGAATAAGCATTCACTTGAAACCGTAAGGCATCTTTGGCTATTATTATCGCCTCCTCTTTATCGTGTTTGGCATGGTATTCACGATGTGCCAGATTAGCAAAATAGAAAGAGAAATTTTTTCTGGAAGCTTTCTCTGATTCTACTCTGAGATGCTCGGGTAAATGTGCTATATTATAAAGCATCGTATTATAAATATCAAAGAAATTCTTCCTGTTTTTAAAGGATGCGGAAGTTATGTTCGCTTCATGATTTCTATACTTCGCCAAAACTTCCGGATGGTAAGCAACCGGATATTTAGCCGCGATTCTGTTCCACATCAACCAATCTTCTGAACAGTTCACTAAATAGAAAGATCCCAGATCTTCATAAACGCTTCTCTTTACCACCATAGCCGGTGGTTCCAGCCACTGCCTGATAGCGATACGCTGATGCCAGTTTTTCAACAACCCTCTTTCATCTCCAACTGGCTCATTGGTCCACACAGGTTTGCCATTGTCATCTACCGCTCTCCAGTCTGTACAGGCTGCGCCAGCTTCTGGATAATCTGCAAACAGTTGAGTAATCGCTTTATAGAAACCTGGTTCTACATAATCGTCCCCATGGAGTATATGGACATACTCGCCAACAGCTCTTTTAATACAGGTTTCAAAATTCCTGACATTACCTACATTAATCGGCTGTCTGTAATAAGCAACTCTTCCTTTACCAACCCTTTCTACAATTGCAGCCACATCTCCTTCATTACTCACATCATCAACTACTTCTATTTGCATGATATCTGGACCCATGTCTTGTGCCAATACTGAACGCAAAGTTTGCTCCAGATAGGGCAGACCATTGTATACAGGAATCATGACCGACCATTGCAATCTTTTGGTATCAGGAGAAAGCGGAGGAATAACAGGTGGCGTAGAAGGAATTCGCTCAAAAACAGTTTCAGGCATTCAGTCGATAATTGGGTATCTAAAAGTAGGATTGTTTTACCTAACATCCCTAGTTTGGCGATTAAGTATTAATTAAAAAGCAAAAGCAATACTCTGAGAATTAATTTATGGATTAAAGCATGTTCGATATTTTTATAGCTAATCGGCCCCGCATGAAAAAAATAAAATTTACTGCTCTATTCTATGTAACATTTTTTTACTCTTCTATTTTACTGGGTCAACAAATAAATACTACTTTAATAAAGAATGTCTGGATTGTTGATGGAACAGGGGCTGCGCCCTATTTTGGTGCCGTTAGAATACAGGGAAATAGAATACTGGCCGTTGGCAACTTAACAGCCAAACCAGGAGAAACTACCATTGATGGCCGGCAACAATACATCACACCAGGTTTTATTGATTCACATAGTCATCATTTTGGCAGCCTTAAAAAAGAACCACAGAGTATAGCAATGACCAACCAGGGTATTACTACTATATTGATTGGGCAGGATGGTGACAGTTATCCAATGGATACACTTCAGGCATTTTTTGCTAAAAACAAAGTAGCAGTAAATGTTGCCAGCTATACAGGTCATAGTAGTCTTCGTGAAAAAATTATGGGCCGAAACAATGTATTTAGAGCAGCCAGCTTAAGCGAAGTTGATAAAATGAAAAAGACGCTGGCGGCAGATTTGCAAAAGGGTTCATTTGGCTTATCAACTGGATTGGAATATGAATCTGCTTTTTATAGCAGCAAGGAAGAAGTGATTGCACTTGCTCAAGTTGCTGCTGATTTTAAAAGAGGATATATCAGCCATATCCGCAGCGAAGACATCCAATTAAAAGATGCTATTGATGAAATTATTGAAATTGGAAAAAGAACAGGTATACCGGTGAAGCTTTCTCATATAAAAATTGCCAATAAAAACGATTGGGGAAAAGCAAAACAGGTGATACAAACACTGGACAGTGCAAGAAAAGCAGGCATTGATATTACTGCGGATGTATATCCTTATACATTCTGGAATTCTACCTTAAGAGTCTTGTTTCCTGATAAAAAATTTACAAGCCTGAAAAGTGCCGAACTGGCCACTCAGCAATTATTTGATCCCGAGGAATCTGTGCTGGTTCGCTTTGCTCCATTTCCTTCCTATGCGGGAAAAACAATTGCAGCGATTGCGAAAGAAAGAAACGAGTCTGCTCCCGCCACACTAATACAATTAATTAAAATGGCAGAAGCCTATAAAAAAGCAAACCCCGGTGCAGGTAGTGTAGAAGCCCTTGCCGGTAAGTCTATGCTGGAAGCAGATATGATAGATTTTATGCGTTGGGAGCACGCCAATTTTTGTTCGGATGGCGCAGCCGGTGGCCATCCCCGTGGTTATGGGGCTTTTACCAGAATTCTGGGTAAATACATCAGAGAACAAAAAATACTTTCACTTGCTGAGGCAATTCATAAAATGACAGGATTAACGGCAAAGCATTTACAAATTGAAAACAGAGGTGTGATTGCAGCTGGTAATTTTGCCGACCTGGTTCTGTTAAATCCGGATATTGTAGAAGATCATGCCACTATTGAAAATAGTAAAGCCCTTTCTACTGGTATTAAAATGGTCTGGGTAAATGGAGAACTGGTGTATCAGAACCAAAATGCGACCAATCAATTTCCCGGTGTGCTGATTAGAAAGAGGCTTTAGAAACAAGTTAATCATATTGGTAAGACACACCAACATATAGAAACAAAATTGCAAGATGAAAAAATTGGCTTTTGTATTAACAAATGGATTGTACCCAACTTCTGATGCCAAAACAGCGCATGGATTAGTTAGGGGCACAGAGCGCTTTTTAATTACCGGTGTAATTGATCAGCAAGCTACAGCTGGAAAAGATGCCGGAGTTATTTTGGATGGAATACACAGAAGCATTCCCATTTATGCAAATCTTGAAGATGCCTGGGAAGCTCATACCGAAACAACAGTACTGGTGATAGGAGTAGCCACTGTAGGTGGTGTATTGCCTACGGATATGCTCGTAATTATAAAAGCAGCCATTGAGAAAGGTTTATCCATTGTTAATGGTTTACACGATTACTTAACCGATCACGCAGATATTGTTGAACTGGCGGGTAAAAAAGGAGTTAGCCTTACAGATATCAGAAAGCCAAAGAAAAGAGCAGACCTGCATTTTTTTACGGGAGATATTTTTAAACTACCTACTCCGGTGATTGCTGTCATTGGGATGGATTGCGCCATGGGAAAAAGAACCACTGCAAGATTATTAAAAGAAGCCTGTGCAAAAGAACAGATTAAAACAGAAATGATTTATACAGGCCAAACAGGATGGTTACAGGGAAATGAGTATGGTTTTATTTTTGATTCTACCTTGAACGATTTTGTTTCTGGAGAATTAGAAAATGCTATCCTCAGCTGTGCTCGTGAGGCAAACCCTTCGCTTATTTTTTTAGAAGGACAGTCTGCCTTAAGAAATCCCAGCGGACCCTGTGGTCTTGAATTCCTGATTTCAGGAAATGCCAAATATACTGTTCTGGTGTTTGCACCAAAGAGAATCTATTTTGACAACGAACCACATTGGGGTAAAATACCTTCTGTAGAATCTGAAATCGAAATCATCGAAAAATTTGGATCTAAAGTAATTGCACTAGCAATGAATACAGAGGGATGTACCCATGAAGAAGCATTAGTGCTAAAAGCAGCATACGAAGAAAAATTGCAGTTGCCTGTGCTGGCACCTTTACAAAAAGGAGTGAGCGAGTTAATTCCCGTTTTGCAGCAGCTTATTGAGGGAAATAAAATTTAAATCCGGTATCGCTCATGAAAATCACCTCCATCAACTCTTTTATAAAACACCTCCCTTTAAAAAAGCCTTATACCATTGCGTATAATACTTACGAAACCGTATCCATTGTTTTTACAAAAATCACTTTGGCAAATGGAATCGTTGGAATTGGAACAGCCAGCCCGGCAGAAGACGTAGTGGGAGAAAGTCCCGAACAAACACTAATTAATTTAGAATCTGATACAGTGCAGTCATGGGTAGGGGCCGACATCCGTTCTTTTCTCAGCATTATTACAGATATCAGAAAAACTTTTGCCCACTTGCCCGGAACACAAGCAGCTTTAGACATTGCTTTGCACGATGCTTTTGGAAAATGGGCGGGTATTTCAGTTGCCCGATTTTACGGAATAAAAAGAAATGCCTTGCCAACTTCGGTTACTATTGGCATTAAAAGCGTTGCTGACACAGTAGCAGAAGCCGTAGAATATTACGCCAATGGATTTTCCATCTTCAAATTAAAAACTGGTTTGTCTGTAGAGGAAGACATTGAAAAAATAGTATTGCTTCATGAAAAATTCAAGGAGAATATTCAACTCAGAGTTGATGCCAATCAGGGATATACACTCGCAGATCTTATAAAATTCATGGAAGCTACCCGTTCCATCCCTTTAGAATTGATTGAACAACCTTTGAAAGTAGGAAAGGAAATGGAATTGGTTTCACTTTCAGAAGAACAAAGAAACAAGCTGGTTGCCGATGAGTCTTTGCATCAGGAAACCGATGCCATTCGTTTTGCACAAACGAATCGTCCATTTGGCATTTACAATATTAAACTGATGAAATGCGGCGGTATTACTGGTGCCAGAGAAATTGGGCAGATAGCCCGTGCCGCCGGAATCAACTTATTCTGGGGTTGCAACGATGAGAGCATCATCAGCATAACAGCAGCTTTACATACAGCTTATAGTTTTGAAAATACAAAGTATCTGGACCTGGATGGTAGTTTTGATTTAGCAGAAGATCTAGTAAAAGGTGGTTTCGAAATTAAAAACGGGTTGCTCATGATTAATGAACAACCCGGTCTCGGATATGATTGGATCTAGGCAGGTAACCAACAATTACACTATAAAGTTGCCCGCTTCCATTTTTTATTTTGTATTAAGTTATAGACAATATTCACTGCCAATCCAATTGCTACTCCCTTTAGCAAGTCTGTAAATACAACAGCAAATATTGTAACAATAAAAGGAAGAAACTGCTGCATTCCACTATGCCACATATGCCTGAAAGTCTTGATGCCGGCTAGTTTAAACCCAATTAGAATAAGAATAGCAGCTAGTGTAGCCATTGGGATTTTATTTAACAAAACTGGTATTGCCAATACAGAAACCAATAAAAAGACACCATGTACAATGGCTGCTAATTTTGTTTTGGCACCTGCATTTACATTGGCAGAAGTTCTTACAATTACGGAAGTCATGGGAAGGCCTCCCAGCAAACCGGAAATGATATTGCCAACACCCTGCGCTTTTAATTCAGTATTTGCATTTGAAATTCTTTTCAGGGGATCCATTTTATCTCCTGCTTCCAAACAAAGAAGGGTTTCAATACTCGCAACAATGGCTATCGTAATTCCTACTACCCAAACTTTCAACTGTAAAAATCCGGCTACTGCAGGGAAGGTAAACTGACCAAAGAATTCATCCACTGAACTAGCTGTGGGTAATAACACCAAGTGTTCGTCTTTAATTTCCCAGGCAGGTACAATCGCTTTAAAAAGCTCATTCAGTAAAATACCCGCAATAACCGCAGCCAATGCACCAGGTATGGTTTTAATTTTTTTAAGGGCGGGCACTTTGTTGAAAGCTATAATGATCGCAACTGAAATAATTGCTACAAGTATAGCGCCCGTATGAGCAAAATTAAACGCATGAATCAGCTCAGTAAAGAATCCTTTATCGGCTTCTATCAATTGATAAGAATAAAAGTCTCCCTCATGCTCTACATCATAACCAATTGCATGAGGCAACTCTTTTTTAATAATGATGATACCTATGGCTACGAGCATCCCTTCAATTACACTAGTTGGAAAATAGCTGGAGATTCCCCCTGCTTTTACCAGACCCAGTATTAGCTGAATGGCCCCTGCAATTATGACTGCAGACAAAAAATGCTGATAACCCAGATCGGTAATGGCTACCAAAATAATGGCAATTAAACCAGCAGCAGGACCAGATACACTTACGTTGGAATTGCTTAAATATCCAACCGCTATGCCGCCTATTACACCTGATATAATACCTGCAAAAGGCGGTGCTCCGCTGGCAACTGCTATGCCTAAACACAGCGGTAATGCCACTAAAAACACAACCAATCCTGCCAATAGATCAGCCTTAAAATACTTTGTTGTTAGTTTCATGATATTTTTCTTCTTAATGAACAGCAACTAATTTTTCTTCTAAAGTAGACTGATGTATAAGTGTCTTAAAGAAATCAACTTCGCCAGTTTCTACATTATACATGGCCCCTACAATTCCAATTTTACCAGCAAGGAAATACTCTTTTATAATATCACTTCTGTGTAAAATCTCTTCCATACTGTTTTCTACATTGGCGTATGCCACATTGTCTCTGAAACAATGTTCATCTTTTTTCTTTAGCATCGCTTTACTGATGGCGGGCTTAATAGCACTTAATAACCCGGTGATATGACCATCGCGTACATCAGCTTGTGCGCTCTTTACTGCTCCACACTCTGTATGTCCTAAAACAACCAGCATTTTAGAACCCACATATTTCACAGCATATTCCAAACTCCCCAAAATGCTATCGTTCACAATATTCCCCGCTACACGAATACTAAATAAATCACCCAGACCCTGATCAAAAATCAATTCAACAGAAGTTCTGGAATCCATACAGCTAAGGATTACACCAAAAGGAAACTGACCTTCGCGGGTTTCATTGATCATCTCAAGATGATCATGGTTTCTAGATAAGTTCTGAACAAATCTGTTGTTTCCTTCTACCAATAACTCAAAGGCCTTCTCTGGCGTTAGGTTTTCTAAATACTCTTTTGAATGCTTTCTCATATATTATTATTGATGTTATTGCCCCATAGGACAATATCTTGTTTCATTAAAAAATGGAATGGTAAAAGAGGTAATGGAGTCACCCAAAAATGTCCAGTATTACTGGAACAAAGAATTGAATCGATAAACCTATTCGCCAGAAAGTGGCGACATTGGGTTTTAGAAATAAGACTTACGACTTTACAAAATAATTACCTCTGTAAATTATGCGAGATTGGGAGGAGGAACCAAGAGTTCTCTATGAAATGCCTGATAACCTTCTGGATGAAGTGAATGGCCGTGTGCAACAGAAGTAAACCCAAGGGTTATAATTGCATCAGTGGCATGCAAATACTCTTCTAAAAAACCATTGGTACTATGTGGTTTTTCTTCTGAAGTATTGTTTAAAGGATTGGCAGATTCTTCTTCGCCACCATTATCAATTGGCCAGTCAATATTTGTGCAAGCCTGATGGTCGTGCTGTTTTACCATTACAAAAGGCGTACTAATCGTTAACCATATTAAGGCCAACACAAAAAACGCGGCATTCAGTTTTTGCAGGAAAATAGATATAGTACTTCTTTTACGCATTGTTTACAACCAGAAGTTGTAAAGTAAAAGTAATACAAATCAACTATAAGTTGTACAACTGGATTCTATTAAGAAAATTTTATCATTTCTTTATCCATCCATTTTCTCTGTACCACTGGATGGTATGCTGAAGCCCTTCTGGTAATGGGTAATCGGGATTGAAGCCCATATTCTTTAATAAACTCGCATCTACCGCCCAGTTGGGTGCCTGAAATTCTTTGAGGCGTTCTGTGTTGAGTACCGGTGTCCTTCCTCTCAAATTCCCAATCCACTCACTTACATGCGCTGCTACTTTAGCAACAGGAACAGGTACGATAATCGGAAGGGTCTTTTTTCCTAAAATCTGTTTAACCAAATCATTGAATTCCTTGGCAGTATAATTAACAGTATCACTTAAAAGAATATTCCTAGAAGTTATAGGTTGTTCAATACTTAAGAACACAGCTTTACATACATCGGCTACATGAATAAAACTCAATTGCTGTTTTGTATTGCCAATGTACAATTCCAGATGCTGGTTAAGGGATTGTATCAATACCAGTAAATCCTTTTCGCGCGGACCATACACCGTGGTGGGGTGAACAATCACATAGGGAAACTGATTTTTGGTGGCCAGCATTTTTTCAGCTGCCAACTTACTCTTTCCGTAAGCAGTTATAGGGGCTTGTTCGTGGGTTTCTGCTACCGGATCAGACCCTTTACCCGGACCATAAGAAGCCAGACTGCTAAGGAACACAAAACGTTCAGGAACCATATCCAGTTCTATCAATGCATCAACTAGTCTTTCGGTATTGTGCAGATTAACTTTATAATATTCATCCAGCACAGTGCTCTTTGTTAAGCCTGCAGCATGTACAACCACATCAAACTTTCCATGGATGGCTGCATTCTTTTCAATTTGTTGCTTCAGCTTTTCCGCATTGGAAAAATCCATTTCGAAAACATGCAGGTCTTTGTGTTTCAAATATCCCTTGCTGCTCGAAGATCTGATTCCGGCAAATGTTCGGTACCCTCGTTTAATAGCTTCTTCTACCAGAAAGCTTCCAATAAATCCACTCGCTCCGGTAATCAGGATATTCTTCATGTAGTAATGCTTTAGAAATGTTTGATAAAACAGCGTCTTCGCTTGTGTTGCCTTGCTGGGAAATGATCCCAGATGCTCTGGACTTTTTTATTTTCTTCCAGTTCAGGATTGGATTCAATGATTTTGATTCCCGCTTTTTGATAATTCTTATGAAACTCTCTTAGTACAATAGCATTTACCCCTTTACCCTGTAAAGTTTTATCGATACCTATTAAAAGCAAATCTGCTTCTGTATTTTTCTTTAACGCTTTTAGCAAATGAATAAAGCCGAATGGAAATAAAGAGCCATTGGCTTTTTGCAATGCCTTTGAGAGAGACGGCATTGAGATACCAAAACCTACCAGTTGATTGGCTTCGTTGGCAATCAGTGTGATGCAATCTACTCGAATCATAGAGAAATACATTTTGACATAATAGTCAATCTGTCTTTGAGTTAATTCCACCACTCCATATAATTCTGAATACGTTTCGTTTACCAACTTGAAAACCTCACTGGCGTATGGTTTTAAATGTTTGGTAGACGTCATTGGCACTACATGTAGCTTGTATCTTTTCTCAACCAGATCAGCAATTTTAGCAATGTTCTCAGGTAGTTTTTCGGGTACATTAATTCTGTACTCAACCCAGTCTACTGCTTTTCCATATCCCAACTGCTCCATCATAACAGGATAGTAAGGATAGTTATAAATAGTAGCCATGGTACCAATTTCCTGAAAGCCTTCAATCAGCATCCCTTCAAAATCAAGATCGGTAAAACCCAATGGACCATGAACAGCGGTACATCCCAGCTCTTTTGCCCATCCTTCAACTGCCGCTAATAAAGCACGAGGGACTTCAATGTCTTCAATGAAATCAATCCATCCAAACCTCAGGTAATTGTTCTTCCAGGTTTCAACGTATTTTTTATTGTATATAGCCGCTACCCTGCCCACCACTTTTCCATTTTGATAAGCAACCCAGTATTTGGCTTCGCAAAAATCGAATGCCGGATTCTTGGCTCTATTTAAAGTAGCTGCTTCATCAAACCGAAGTTTGGGAATATTATAGGGGTTGCCCTTATACAATACATAAGGGAGATCCAGAAAAGCATTCATTTGCTTTTTGCTGGTAACTTCTTGGATAATTGTTTCCATGTTGGAAATAAAGTTACGCTACAGAAACGTGTCTTGCCAAACCTAATTCGTTGGCAACCATTTGCAGCTTTTCCAGCGCGGTATCCAATTGTTCTTTGGTATGTGTGGCCATGATAGACATCCTAATTAAGGAAGAATCACTCTTCACCGCAGGAGATACCACCGGATTCACAAACACACCCTCTTCAAACAAGCGCTGTGTAAACTTGAAAGTAAGGAAGTTATCTCTGATATAGATAGGAATAATAGGCGTTTCAGAAGCACCCATCTCAAAGCCCAGTTCCTGTAAAGCATTTACCATATAAGAGGTATTGCTCCATAGTTTTTCTAGTCTTTCGGGTTCTCTTTGTATAATTCTTAATGCAGCAAGTGCAGATGCAGTTGCAGAAGGAGGCGTACTAGCACTGAAAATCATCGGGCGTGCCGTATGCTTCAGGTAATTAATCATTTCTTTGCTTCCAGCTACATAACCACCCAAAGAAGCAAGGGATTTACTGAAAGTTCCTACAATTAAATCTACTTCGTCTGTTAAGCCAAAATGATCTGCGGTTCCTTTACCCAGTTTACCCAGCACACCCAAAGAATGAGCATCATCCACCATCACCAGTGCCTGGTATTTCTTTGCTAATTGAACAATTTCAGGGAGCTTACAAATATCTCCTTCCATACTGAAGATGCCATCCACAACTATCATTTTAATAGTGTCCAACGGAACAGTACTAAGCTTTTGCTCTAGGTCCTGCATATTGTTGTGGGCATATTTCAATACTTTGGAAAAAGAAAGTCTGGAACCTTCAATGATAGACGCATGATCCAGTTCGTCTAATATAATCACTCCGTTTCTCCCTGTAATAGCAGAAACAGCCCCTAAGTTGGTTTGAAATCCAGTAGTAAAAGTTAAAGCTGCTTCTTTGCCAATATGTTTGGCTAAGGCGTCTTCCAGCTCAACGTGTAAATTGGAAGTGCCATTCAGGAAACGGGAACCGGAGCAGCTACTGCCGTATTGGTCAATAGCATCTTTAGCAGCTTTTAATACTTCCGGATGATTGGTCAAACCCATATAACTGTTAGACCCAAACATTAAAACACGCTTGCCGCCAATCATTACTTCTGTGTCATTGTTTTTTTCAATCGCACGGAAATAAGGATAAATACCTGCGCTTTTTAATTCGTCCGGTGTAGTGAAGCTTCTAATTTTTTCCAGTAAACTCTCTTGAATCATTCTTTTTACAATTTTGACTTTTCTGATTGAAACGCAGATTTCGAATCAAAAAACGCTGAATAAGCATTTTTATTCAGGCTGAAACATTTGCAAAGGTATTAAATAATAGGAAGTTAACAGTAAAACAATATGAATATCACACGGATTTAGTAGAAATTTACTAAAAAAGACCCCAAAAAGCCCGTTTTCATAAACAAAACGACCATATTTACCCTATAAATTGCAAAAAAATGATTAAAAATCTATTGCTCAGCCTTGCATTGCTTTGCTTTAACTCAGTTGTATTTAGTCAAACCGAAGTAATCTCCTTATATCAAGGAAAAATTCCGGGTTCAGAGAACTGGAACTGGTCGGAAGCTGAAAACACTCAAAATGATTGGGGATTAAGAATCGTTTATAATGTATCTAATCCAACCCTCACTGTATTTAAACCAGAAGAAGGAAAAGCCAATGGTACTTCCGTGATCATTGCACCTGGAGGTGCTTTCAGGGCTTTGTCCATTGACAATGAAGGGTATGATGTTGCAAAATGGTTGGTGAAAAAAGGAATCACGTGTTTTGTATTGAAATATCGTTTGGTTAAAAGTAACACTACCGACCCTGTTACAGAGATGAATGCAATTTGGGGATCTGATAAATTCAATCAACAGAATATGGAGTTAATTCCATTGGCCATTGCCGATGGAAGAGCTGCCATTGCTTATGTTAGAACACATGCCGATGAATTTAAATTGGATCCTAACCGAATTGGCATCATGGGTTTTTCCGCGGGGGGAACAGTAACCGCTGGAACAGCATACGGGTTCAACGAAGCCAATAAGCCGAATTTCATTGCTCCTATTTATGCATACTTTCCAAAAGAACTACAACAGAAATTATTGCCAGGGGCACCTCCCGCCTTTATTCTGGCAGCAACGGATGATCACTTAGAACTCGCTAGCCATAGTATAGATTTATATAGTCAGTGGTTGGCCAATAAACAATCAGCAGAATTACACGTGTATGCTAAAGGAGGTCATGGCTTTGGAATGAACAAACAAAAAATTCCCACCGATGGCTGGATTGAGCGATTCGCTGACTGGTTAGGCATGAACAACTGGTTAACGAAAAGCAGTTATGATCCCGCTTTAGCGGCCTATGAAAAAAAATCTTTTGACTTTAGCACAGATAAAAAATTACCCTATCGAATTTTATATCCTGAAAACTATGATCGGAATAAAAAGTATCCTTTAATCCTGGTGCTGCATGGTGCAGGAGAAAGAGGAAACGACAACGAAAAACAACTGGTACACGGATCCAAACTATTTTTAAAAGCTGAAAACAGAACGCAGTTTCCTGCTATTGTTGTGTTTCCACAATGCCCTTCCGATTCCTATTGGGCTACCTCTTCTATTGACAGAAGCAAGAATCCCATTCAGTTCAGATTCAATTACGACAGTATTCCCAACTGGCCACAGGCCGCAGCTATAGAACTGGTAGAAAAGCTAAAAAAAGAAGAAGCGGTAGACAAGAGCAGGGTTTATATTACTGGTTTGTCTATGGGAGGGATGGGCACTTTTGAAGCAGTGTACAGAAATCCAGGATTGTTTGCTGCAGCAGCACCCATTTGTGGCGGAGGAAATGAAAGCCTTTACAGTGATAAAGTAAAAGAAACGGCCTTTCGTGTATTTCATGGAGATGCAGATGCGGTAGTAAAAGTGGATTTATCCAGAAATATGGTGGCCCGCTTAAAAGAATTAAATGTTCCTGTAGAATACATTGAATATCCGGGCGTAAATCACAACAGCTGGGATAATGCATTTGCAGAACCCGATTTCATTAGTTGGTTATTTAAACACCAGCTGAAAGAAAAAAAGAAGGCTCGTAAATAAATCAAACTTTTAGTGAAGGTTGATAAAATAAGGTTGCAATAGCCAGCAGAACAAAGTAATGATGATGATGCAAACAATATTTAATACAAATCCTGTTTTCATCATGTCTTTAATTTTAACATGACCACTGGCAAATACAATGGCATTGGGTGGAGTGCCCATGGGCAGCATGCTCGCAACACTTGCACCCAATGTCATGGGTATTCCCAGTGAAAGTGGATCCATATTTAAAGCAATGGCAACAGAAGAAATGACTGGAGCCAATACAATGACTTGTGCAATATTGCTCATTACTTCGCTTAAGAAAACAGAAAGAGTTGTTACCACCAAAATCATGACAAGCATATTGGAAGAAGAGAAGGAGGCAATATAAGCTCCTAGTTGCTGCAATAAATTAGCATCTTCCAAAGCTTTAGCCAAAGCAATTCCTCCCCCGAACATTAGTAAAATTCCCCAAGCCATTTTGCTAGTATCTGTCCATTCCAGCAGTCGGTTATGATTTTCATTTTCTTCTTCGGACAATACTGGTTCTTCAACAAGCACCAATTCTTCAGATTTCGCCGAAGCCTCCGCTTTAGCCGATGAAAGGCCCGATGAAATAATAAACAGTGATAATCCCCCCGCCATGGCAATCATGGCATCATCTAGTACAATGGTTTTTTGAAACTCATTAATCAAGTCTTTTGTAACCCAAAAAAACACTGTAGTACAAAATACAATCAATACTCTTTTCTCAGGCAAAGACATTTTACCCAATCCCTTTAATTCAGAAACGATATAGGCTTTACCCTCTACGCTATGTGTGATTTTATTGGGATATAACCATTTTACCATCACCCAATACAAAGAAAAAATCATCACTATGGTCAAAGGCATGAACACAAGCATCCAGTCTGTAAATCCAATGATATAATCAAATCGCTCACTTATATGCGCTACATAAGCAACATTGGGCGGCGTACCAATGATGGTGCCCAATGCAAAATTGGAAGCATAGGCAATAGAGAGCATAAGCACCAGGGAAAAGTTTTTAATGTTGCCGCTAGGGTTGTGGTGCTTGGTGATTACATGTATTACGGAACCTGCAATAGGGAGCATCATCATGGTTGTTGCCGTATTGCTTAACCATAAACTTAAAAAGCAGGTAGCCAGAATAAAACCCAATATAATTCTGTCTCCATTGGTTCCCGTTAGATTGATAATATTCAATGCAATCCTTTTATGCAGATTCCATTTTTCAATAGCCAATGCAATGAAGAAGCCTCCCATGAATAAAAAAATAGTAGAGTCCGAATAAGACTTAGTTACTTCTTTCACACTGGCGATGCCCAGCATTGGAAACAGAACAATAGGAACCAGTGCAACAACTGCCAGCGGTGCTGCTTCTAGCACCCACCATATTATCATGGCAAACGCAATGGATAAAACTGCAACAGCCTTGGGCGCTAACGAAATGGGATTCAGAAAATAAAACAACAAAGCCACTACTAATCCAATCAGCATGGCGAATTCTTTCTTATAGCGCTTGTATAACATTTGCCTAAGATATTACTTCTTACTGTTTTCGGGGGGATAAACCACGCCGTCTTTCATAATCCATAACGGGTTTCTTAGATGGCTGATATTTTGTAAAGGATCTCCGGAAAAAATTACCAGATCTGCAAAATGACCTGGTTTAATGAAACCAATCTGATCCTGCATGCTCAATGCACGCGCATTGATACTGGTAGCTGCTTTTAGTACTTGTATTGCCGGCATTCCATATTGTACCATCAACTCCATTTCCAGCACATTGTTTCCGTGTTCAAACACACCTACATCGCCACCCATACCAATGGTTACGCCCTTGGCCATTGCAATGGAAAATGCTTTTCGCTTTTGTTGTATGGCTTCGGGTTCAGGTTCAATGCCTTTTCTCCAACCTTTATACTGAGTTATAGATTCGGTTGCCGCCAAGGTCGGAAAATAAATAGTGCCTTTTTGTTTCATTAGTTCGGCGGTTCGCTCATCCAAAAGGTCTCCATGTTCAATCGTTACGGCACCAGCAAGAATTGCTCTTTGCATGGCTTCATTGGTTTTTGCATGGGCCACCATTACTCTCCCGCTGCTAACCGTTACTTCATTAATTTTTTTTAACTCGTCTAAAGTAAAAGTAGGAGCAGCTTCTCCATGTAAACCCCACCTGTAGTCGGCATAAACTTTTATCAGGTCAGCACCTTTACCAATTTGATCTCTGGTTACCTTAATCAGATTGTTTCCATCTGCTTCTTCTGCACCCAGCATAATATGCTGGTCAAGGTCAAAACCCTTAGGACCATAAGATCCTGTAGCAACAATGGCTTTACCTGCCACCAGTAATCTTGGACCGGGAATAATACCGTCCTCAATGGCTTTTTTAATAGAAACATCTGCATACCCAGCTCCTTCAGATCCCAGATCTCTGGCAGTAGTAAAACCAGCAAGCAAGGTATTTTTTACATGAACCGTTGCTCTTGCTGTTCTATAGGCGTCAGTTTCTTTGGTTACCTGATCGTCCCAGGCAGTCTTGTTATAAGGATACAACAATATATGGGAATGGCCTTCAATTAACCCCGGCATAAGGGTTGATTCGGGATAATGAACTTCAATGGCACCTGCTGGCTTTGTTAGTTTTTCTTTAGAAGCAACGGCAATAATTTTATTGGCTTTCACAATTACCGCCCAGTTTCGTTGCATCTGTTCGCCGTCAAACACTTTGTCTGCAGTAATATAATATACAGGTGCTTGCGCATTAGATTTAGAGAAGAATTGGGCTATTAAAAGAAACCCACTCAAAAAAACTTTAAAAATGCCTGGATATAAAAATTGGTTTCTGATATTGTTTTTCATGCTACCAATTTACTACAATATTTTAACTCGTTTATTGAGCTAAGAATTGTCTGAACCAATGACCGGAAGCTTTTACTGTTCTTAACTGAGTAGAAAAATCTACATGAACCAATCCAAATGTTGCATGATATCCCTCTGACCATTCAAAATTATCCATTAGCGTCCAGGCAAAATATCCGGCTACAGGTAGCTTATTGTTTTTTGCTTTTAATAAGGCTCGCAAAAATTGCTGGTGATAATCAATCCGTTGCTGATCATCAATAACTCCAGCAACAAGTTTGTCTTTAAAATAAGATCCACTCTCAGAAATAATAATTTTTTTAACGCCCTTATAAGAGGCAAATTGCTCAATAATATTATAAAAACTGTTGGGATTAATTTCCCATCCCATATCTGTAACAGGCAATTTTCTTCTTTTCGCACTTACATCTGTCGCCTGAATAATCGGAATCATTGCATTGTATTTTACTACAACTGGAAAATAATTTTGTATCCCTATAAAATCAAAATCAAACTGCATTTTTTCTTTGTACTTCCAGGCTTTATTGTGCAGATATAATTTATCCATCAATAAAAAATCATCAGAAGGATATCCCAGTCCGAGTGCCGGTTCAATGAATAACCTGTTTAACAGAATATCAATTCTTTTTGCGGCGGCCTTGTCTTTTTCACTTTGTGTAAAAGGAATGATTTCACTGCAGGAAAAACTGGTGCCAATTTCTGCGTCGGCCACATGAGTTCTGATAATTCTTCCTCCTTCTGCCTGTGCCATTACAGCATTGTGAACTGCCGGAAGAAAATTGCTCAGACCCATTTTACCAGGGGCGTGTTTGCCTATCATATAACCCAAAGAAGTAAAACCCATTGGCTCATTTAATACAATCCAATGTTTTACCTTATCACCAAATTCCTTAACACAAACCTGCACATATCGGGTGAACCATTTTAGCATATGCGTGGATGTCCATCCCCCTTGTTTTTCCAATGCCAGGGGTAAATCCCAATGATATAAAGTAACAAAGGGTATCAAGCCCAATTGCAAACACTCATCAATAACCTGATGATAAAACAAAACACCCTCTGCATTAACCTTTCCTGTTCCTTCAGGAAGAATTCTACTCCAGGAAATAGAAAATCTGAATACACGAAAGCCCAACGCCTTAACCAGTAATAAATCATCCTTGTACCGATGATAAAAATCGCAGGCAACGGTTGGTTGATGACCGCTTTTAATTTTTCCAACTTTTCTTGCAAAATCATCCCAGATAGATGGTCCTCTTCCGCCCATCTTTGCTGCACCTTCGTTTTGAGCAGCAGCTGCAACTACTCCCCATAAAAAATCATTGCCAAAATCGCTGGCTTTAACAGGTATTGAATCAAACAAGTCTTATAATTTAAAGGAAAGTTGAGGTAGGTTAATCATATCGATGCGTTCAGCATCTTCTAAAATACCGGAAGGCCTCTCTGCAACTTCCATTAGTTTTTCTATTAGACCACTAGTAGAATTCTGCAAAGAAAAAGACACCTGCTGCGGTGCATTAAGCCAGCACTCCAGTTTTGAAGTAAAATCTTCCTTAATTGCAGGTAAAATGGTAACACCCAGTTTTTCTAAAGCAGCTGCATTGCAAAGCTGCTCATATTGTCCTTTTATAGGTATGCACAATAATTTTTTCTTCAGATACATGGCTTCTGCAGGAGTTTCAAAACCAGCTCCGGTAATAACACCGGCAGCATCAATTATACTCTGCGTAAAGCCATCATTGCTGATGGGCATCCATTGAATATTGGACTGCTGAATGGGTTGCTTTATTTTTTTACTGAATACTTGAAATTGCACAGAAGTAAATTTTGAAAAATGCTGCTCCAGCAGCTCATCGCTATAATGAGAAAGATAAACAGTAATATGCCCCTTGTTTGTAGGATCAGCTTTCAGTACTTGTTCTTTGATTACTGGTGCATGAATAAAGGAATCATAGTTTTCAAAATGCAAGCCAATATAATCACTGGCAGTGGCATAATTTTGTAGTATAAACTCACCCAGCACTTCTTTTTTATTTGGACGAGGCGTGTAATTACTTTTAAAACTTGCCTGATGACCCAACCCAATCGAACAAACTTTTTTTAATTTACAAGCGAGAGAGGTAATACTCTCAAAATCATTGATAACAAAGTCGTATTTGTCTACTGGTAATGAAGAAGCTTCTTTAAGTATCTGCAAAGGAGAAAAGGATTGCAGCATTTTAGTATAATTCAACCCACCCTTGTTGCCATAAAAAAGACTTAACCCCTTGCTTTTGTAAGCTACCGGTAAGGCAGCTGGCAAATGACTGTTGCTCCCACTTAAAAATACATCTACCTGACCCATTTTTTGTAGATAAGGCAGCAACTCAATTGCTCTGGCTATATGGCCATTGCCAGTTGCCTGAACTGCATAGAATATTTTCATGGCTGAAGTATTAAAGAGTTTAAAAACAAACTCACTTCATCTGTAATCACATTCAGTGTTGGTGCTGTTGTTTTCTTATTTGTTAATTCCTGATTGGCTGCTGCAAAAGTCTTTGGGTCATAATGATAAACCGTCCATTCATGCTGATTGTATTCCAGTGCAGTTAAATTTTCAACCCAGTCTCCGCTATTCATATAAACCACTTTGCCTTCCTGTGTTTCCACTGTTCTTACCTGTGGCTGATGAATATGACCGCAGATTACATAATCGTATTTTTTAGAAATAGCTAATTCGGCGGCTGTCTGTTCAAAATTTCCAATCCAAGAAACAGCTTGTTTAACACTGGCTTTCACTTTTTTGCTAAGGCTCATTTTTTCTTTTCCTGCCAGCCGTAAAAAGTAATTGATGAATCGATTCAGCAAAATCAATAAGTCGTAGCCATGTCCTCCCAGTTTTGCCAGCATTTTTGCACTCCCTTTGGTAGTTGCGTCAAAAACATCCCCATGAAAAATCCAGGTCATTTTGCCATCAATTTCCATGACTACTTTATCTGTCAATTTAAAATTACCCATCTCTACATCACTGTATCGGCGAAGCATTTCATCGTGGTTACCAGTGATATAAATCACCCTTGTACCCTTGCTGACGAGGTTGATAATTTCTTTAATGACCTGTAAATGGGAAGTTGGAAAATATCTTTTACTAAACTGCCAACCGTCAATAATATCGCCATTTAATATTAAGATTGTCGGGTTTATACTTTTTAAGTATTGGAGAATTTCTGTTGCATGGCATCCATACGTTCCTAGATGCAAATCGCTCATAACAACAACGTTTACAGAGCGTTTTTCCATGGGTAGTGTTTTTCAAAATTCCCTATTCCATATTAACCCAGGGTTAAGAAAACATTACGCTAACGTTAATTATAAAAAAGAAAAAGCTGTCTTATTAGGACAGCTTTTTCAGATTTGGGTATTGAATATGATTACAAAAATCTACCTTATTTGGCAACACCATTGGCCATGCCATTGGTTGCGGCAGTTGGAATACCATTAGCTGCAACAGGAATAGGCTTAGATGGTTCTTTAATTAGCTCAGGTAATTTTACTTTTTCCTTTGCCGCTAAATTATCTTCATAAATCTTAATTAAACTTGGCAAATTAGGATCTGAACTTAGTTTCTTATCTACATCAATGGTTTCAATGATTTGCTTAATCTTATTGATTGTATTGGTATCGGGTACACTAATGATACAATCTAAGTCAGTCATTTCATCATTCTCAAAACGGTAGGTGTAAACTCTGCCGGAAATCTGACAGCCCTGCTTTACCTGTACTTTACCTGTACAAAAAATATTTCCACTGAATTTACCGGACAATACCAATTCAGAGCAAATCAAGTCGCCATTGAACACGGAATTGGCCTCTAAAATCACTTTCTGCTTAGACAAAAGAGTTCCGTTAATACTGCTTTCAATTTTCATTGAATGCTTGGTCTTAAAATGACCTTCCATAAAAACCCCATCGGGTAAGGTAATCAATACCTGGCTTTGATCTATCATAACGCAATGTTTTTAGGTAAAGGGGGAAGACGAATCTAATCAATTATTCCCCAAAACAGGATAAAATATGATAAAAAATTATATTTTGTATATCTGGTAGGGAGGAGTGCCCTCTATTTTCGGTGAGCAAGAGAAAAGGATTGTCTCATTTCCTTATCACTCTTCTCGTAAACTAAACTAACTTAGTTACCAACGAATCTTCTCAACCCAATTCAACAAAATGAAATTCACCTCCTTGATTGCTGCTATTATTATTTGCTTTTGCCTGGCCTGCTCCAGTTCTACACAGGAACCTAATATTTTATCTGAAAAAGAAAAAGCCGAAGGATGGGTTTTGTTATTTGATGGTAAAACCACCAATGGCTGGCATATGTTCAGCAAACCTGAGATGAAGCATAGCTGGAAGGCAGTAGATGGGGAATTAACAACGGTAAGTACTGATACCACAGGTACACATGGCGATATTGTTACCGATGGGGTATATGAAAATTATGAACTAGTTTTTGAATGGAAGATTGCACGTGAAGGAAATAGTGGCGTATTCATTAACGTACAGGACGATACCAGCTATATGGCAACCTGGGCAACTGGTCCTGAATACCAGTTGTTAGACAACCCCAATATGCAACCTGGCTACCTGGATGGTGGAAAAAAGGGGGCGGGTGCCCTTTACGGTTTAGCTCCCATCAAAAACAAAGTTGAACCCAAACCTGCAGGAGAATGGAACCAAAGCAAAATTGTACAGGTAAATGGCAAGATCAGTTTCTGGTTAAACGGTATACAAACAAGTGAAGCACAAATAGGATCTGAGGAATGGAATAAAATGGTGGCTGGAAGTAAATTGGCGATATTCCCCGATTTCGGAAAATCAACCAAAGGTCATATCGGATTACAAGACTGGTCTAAGGGCGTTTCTTTCAGAAATATCAAAATCAAAACACTTTAATTCATTTCACTTAATTAATTCCGATCACTTAAAAGCATCCTTATGATATCTCATAAACCCAATCGTTTAATAAAATGCGCTCACATTATTGCTGCTGTTGGTTTTGTTACGCTTACACAAATATTCACTTTGCCCAATAGTTACGGACAAATGAATAGCACAGAAACAAACTCTGTTCAGAAAACAGATATTGGCAAACTATCATCTGGAGGCAAATTGAAACCGGTTCAGGCCAATATGGATATTAGAAAATATAGTCTTAACCTGGATGTAGATATTGCCAATAAATTCATCAAGGGCAATACCACCGTAAATCTACAATTGAAAAATGCGGCAGACACCATTTTGTTAGACCTGATTCAACACTTCCATATTGAAGCAATTAAAGTAGATGGCAAACCGGTTTCCTTTGATCACAAAGAAGAAAAGATTTTCATTAAGGGAAATGGATTCGACAAAACCAATCAATTTGGCGCGGGCAATCATAGCGTGTTCATTGCCTACAGTGGTAACCCCCCTGAAGCCATAAGACCACCATGGCTAGGTGGATTCACCTGGGCTAAAGATCGTTCAGGAAATGACTGGGTATCTATCAATATTCAGAAAGAGGGGGGAAGAATGTACTTT
>Ga0208492_1000140_pt1 | contig 75924 bp, 66 predicted proteins | sample Subbioar_CSW14AB_FD_184820 | JGI IMG/M metagenome (GOLD analysis project Ga0208492, IMG submission 184820) | Serpentinite rock and fluid subsurface biosphere microbial communities from McLaughlin Reserve, California, USA - CR12Mar_CSW14AB (SPAdes) | ecosystem: Environmental > Terrestrial > Deep... | reverse complement strand
TAGCCGCGAATTCTCAGCCCCTCTCCCTCCGGGAGAGGGGTTGGGGTGAGGGCGAATTCACCGCGCGCGCAGCGCGCGGTGAGTATTGAGACAGCCTCTGAAGTCCGGGGCACCGACAACAAGACGAAGCCCTCCGGGCTGGCAGAGGGAGCGAGGGGCTTCTGTAGATCGCAATGACAGCAGGGCGAATCGAACGCAGCGCCGGGCAAGGCTCGAAACAGCGACGGCGTGTGGTGGCTGACCTTGTGATCGGCAACGATCCATTCAGACCGAGTGCTTGGGCGACTGCTGGCCTACCTACGCGATCAACGAACCCGACATGGCTCGGCTTGGTCGAGCCCGACTTCGAGCAATTGTGGCTGGGTTCCATCGCGAGAACGAGCACTCGCAGGCACGTAAACTCGGCCAGCCCGAAGGGCTTCGTCTTGCAGTCGGTGCCCCGGACTTTAGTCCGGGGGATGTTTCGACAGATCTTCAGGTCGGCTTCACGCAGCGCAACGCGACGGAGCCGCCCGAGAGCTTGGTCGGGAGGCAGACCGTCCCTCCCGCGCAATCGCTGTCGCGGCAGCACGAGTCGACACAGATGCCGTCGGCGCAGCGACCGCTCCGGCACTCGTCGTTGTTGCCGCAGCCTTCGCCGGGGCGGCGGGTGCCCTGGTTCTCGCCCCAGCCGAACGGCGCGCAGGCGGTGATGATCGCCGAGCCGCTCGAGTAGGTGAAGTCGGAGCACTTCCAGCCGTTGAGGCAGTCCTCGGAGCTGCAACAGTGTTTGCTGCAGGTGCCGCCGAACAGGCCCGACGCGCCGTAGCAGAAGCCCGTGGCGCAGTCCGAGCTGGCGCTGCAACCGCTGCCGGCCGCCTTGGTGCCGACCGCGTTGCGGCAGAGGAACTTGCCGTCGGACTTCAGCGAACAGGTGCCGCCGGTGCCGCAGGTGGTCTGGCCGCAACAAGACTCGAGGCAATAGAAGGACTGGCAAATGCCGCTGCGACACTCGTTGTTGTTCGTGCACTTCTCGTTCGGCGCCTTGGCACCGAGGGTGAGCGAGAGATCGGCCGCGCGCACGCAAACCGACGAGCCGGTCGAGCCTGCCTTGCACACGAACCCGTCGGGGCAGGTCGCCGATTCGCAGCACGACTTGGTGCAGATCTGCGGCGAACGCGCGGTGATGCCGGCGACGCTCAGGTCGACGCAGGTCGAGCCCGTCTTGCACACCGAGCTCGAGTCGCACGGCTCGCCGACCTCGGTGATCTTCACGCACGCGCCGCTCTTGGTGTCGCACGTCTCGCCCACCGCGCACTTCTTGCTGATGCGGCAGTCGGGCTCGCTGCACTGCCCCGTCGCCGGGTTGCAGCCGCCAGAGTCGCAGCCGCGCAGACGGCAGTCGCCCTTGATGGTGCAGATGCCCTTGCTGCTCCAGCACTCCTGCTCGGCGTTGCAATCGTTCGGCGCCTCGTCGGTGCGACCGTCGCAGTTGTCGTCGTAGCCGTTGCACAGCTCGGGCGCGCCCGGAAAGATGTCGCGACCGCCCTTCTTCGGGTCGTCGTTGCAGTCGATCTGCCCGGCGACGCCGCAGGATTTGAAGCCGTCGCCGTCTTGATCGAAGTCTTCGTCGATCTCGCCGTCGCAGTCGTCGTCCTCGAGGTTGCACTCCTCGGGCTTGGGGGTGCAGGGGCGACAGAACCCACCCTGACAGGTGAGGCCCGGGCCGCACTTGATCTTGTCGGGCTCGCAGCGCGCGTCCTCGTCCTCAGCGCGCAGGGCGACCTGGCAGGCGCTCGCGGAGAAGGCGCCGACGAACAGGAGCATCGCCGCGCCGGCGAATCGGCCGGCGTGGAGGTACCACGCCGGCACTTTCTCCCTTCGAGTCGATCGACCCAGGACCCGCATCAGAACACGACCTCCAAGCCCAGAGAGCCGCCGCGCGGAAGGGGCATGACCTTGAGCGCAGCCTTGGCGCGAGGGACCTCGTTCGGGTCGTCGACCTTGGGGAAGTCCGACACGAAGTACAGTGTGACGGCGGCCGCGGCGGAGAGCACGGCAATCCCGCCGAACACGTTCGCCATGGTGGCCTCGGAGCCTGCGCGGTCGACGATCGCCTGCCGTTCGTCGAGGCCCTTGGGATCGCGGACGACGTAGTCGCGGGCCTCGCCGTCGTGCTTGAGCGCAGCCCAGCCCAACACACCGGTGGCGAGCACGGCCACCCCTGCGCCGACGAGCAGACCGGCCGACAGCGGCGTGAACCGGTGCTCGGTCTTCTTCGCCTCGCGCGCCTTGAGCTCGGTCTTCGCCCCCTCGAGTCGCTTGATGATTCCCTTGATCTTGGCGACCTCCTCCGGGTCGGCGTCGGAGCCGAGCACCTTGAGGTACCGCTTGTAGGCGTCGATCGCCTCGTCGGCGTCGCCAAGCTTCTCGTGGATCAGGCCGAGGTTGTAGAGCAGCTCGGCGCCGCTCGGATCGAGCTTGAGGGCGGCCTCGAGCTGCGCGATCGCCTCGCGGTAGCGGCCCAGTTGATAGAGCTCGCGGGCACGTTTGTAGTGCGCCTCGGCCTTCTTCTGGTTGGGCGTCTTCTTCGGCTCGGGCGGCGCCGTCTCGAGCGAAGGCGCGGGCTCTGCTCCGTCGGCGCGCGCGCGCACGGAAGGCGTGATCGCGCCTGCGATCATGACGAGGGAGAGGGCGAGCGCGCGACCGCGCATCGGCGGGAGCCTATCAGAGATGTCCGGGACGCGAGCGAATTCAAGGAGCAGGCATGCTCGCTCTCGACGCCCCGCGGCGATCGCGCCATTGCAGTGGCCTGCGGAGGCGTCGTGCGTGAGAGCTCGCCCAGCCGGGTCGTCCGCCTGACCAACCCGGGCGTGTTGCGGACGATCGCGCACAACACGATCGAGCACGGGCTGTCCGGCGCCGCGAGCGCGATGGCTTACGACGTGTTCCTCGGGATCATTCCGCTGTTCGCGTTCATGGGGTGGATCGCCGGCTGGCTCGCGCGCACGGGTCGGCCCATTGCCTACGAGGTGGGCTTGCTCGACCTCGCCCCTGGTCCGGCCGCGGAGCTGGCGCGCTCCCATCTCTATCGCGTGGAAGACGCCACCACGTTCGCACCGATCGTGCTGGTCGGATTCCTCTGGCTCTCGTCGAGCGGAACCCACGTGGCACTCGCCACCGTTCGCGCCATCGTGGGCCTGCCGGCGCGGACCTACGTGCGCACGCGATTGCTCGCGCTCGCGCTCACGTTGGGCGCGGTGGTGTTCGCCGCGCTCGCGTCCGCTGCGGCCGTGGTGCTGCACCGCCTGGGCGCGATTGGCCGCCTGAGCGAGACCGAGCACCTCGTGTGGAAGGGCGTGCTGGTCGCCACCACGCTCTTCGCGTCCGCGGTCGGCACCGCCACGCTCTATCGCATCGCGAGCGGTCGCAAGTGGGACAACCGCTCGATCCTCCCCGGCGCCGTGCTCGCTTCCATCGCGTTCCACGCGGTGTCGTGGGGGTTCTCGACGTACGTCGCGCGGCTCGCGCGGTACACGTCGTTCTACGGCGGTCTCGCGGCGGTCGCCGTCTTGATGGTGTGGCTCTGGCTCTCGAGCCTGATGGTCCTCATCGGGGCCGAGGCGAACGCGGTGCTCGACGAGACCAAGGGCAAGACGCCGCGTCGCCGCAGCGGCGCCCACGGCGCGATCTCGGAGCCGCCCTCGCGTCCGTGAGCAGGGTCACTTCAGCGCTCGCCCGACGAGGAAGGCGACGGCGTCTGCGCAACGCGACGCTTCGATCTCCCGGGCGCTGCAGCTGATCACCCGCGAGCGATCGCCCTTCGCCACGACCACCATCGTCGCGACGAATCGGCCCTTCTCTGCCATCGCCACGCGAATGCGCAACGCGCGGTGCTTGATACCCGCGAGCACGTAATCCGAAGGGTCCCGCGAGGTGACGTCCTTGCCGAACTGCCCCTCGAACTCCCGGAGGTTCGCGTCGATCGCCTCGGGCGTGGCGGGCTCGGGCACGTCGGCGTCGAGCGCGAGGAAGGCATTGCCGCACGACCACGTGGTCGCGCCCTCGCGCGTCTCGCTCGGACAGCCGTCGAGCGCAGCGGCCGCGTCGCGCGTGGGCTCGGCTCCCGTCGGCGCGGCGGTTCGGGCACAGCCCACCGCGAGAACGGCGCCGAGGACGAAACGATTCACTTCACTTCTTGGGAGAAGCGGACCCGCTGGTCGCAGGCGCAGCCGAAGTCGCCGGTTTGGCCGACGCGGAGGCCGCGGGCGCGACCGTCGTGCTGGTCGGGTGGAGCTTGTTGTACTCCTGCGTGACCCGGTCGGTGACGTCGAGGTCCTTGCGCGCGTACGAGATGGCGCGCTTCGCGAGGATCACGTCGACGCCCTCCTTGGTCGCGATGGCGCGGAGCACCTCCTTGACCTTGCGCTCGATCGGGTCGAAGAGCTCGCGCTCCTTGTCGACCATTTCCTTCTGCGAGTGCTGGATGAGCTGCTGGTAGTCGAGCGCCATCTGCTGGTAGTCGGCGGCAGCGGCCTGGAGGGCGGGCGTGTTGCCCTTGCCGGCCAACGCCTGGACCTTGTCCTGCATCTTCTTCAGCTTGGCCTCGACCCCGCTGATCTTCGCCTGACGGGCCGTCTGCTCCTTGGCGAGCGCGGCCTGGGCGATCTTGCCCTCGTCGACGTCGGAGATGACCTTGTCGATATCGATGTAGACGATGGTCATCTCGGCGGGCGCCGAGGGCGCAGCCGAGGAGGCGAGCGGCGCGGCGAGCGCTCCGAGGAGCAGCAGCGAGCCGAGGACGCGGCGGGACATGGGCGGGAGTGAAGCCCAAGCGGGCGCGGGTGCCAAGGGGATGCGGGACGCAAGGACGACGCGGGTTGCCGGTCGGGCGTTCGGCTCGCATCCTGAACCTCCATGGCTCGTTCGCTCCCCCCTGCGCTCGCGGCCGCCCTCCTCGTCGCGTGTAGCGCCCACGAGGCACGAATCCAAGCACCGCGCCCCGCTTCGACGGCCGAGCCCTCGGACGGGATGACGGTGTTGCGCGTGTCGGCGGGTCGCGCGCATGCCTGTGCGCTGATGGTCGATCGAACCGTGCGGTGTTGGGGCCACGGCGCACACGGTCAGCTCGGGATCGGCGCCCTGCCCGTCACCTTGGGCGCCCCCACTCCCATGCGCGTCGGCAGCCTCTCGGTGCCGACGCCCGTGGTCGGGCTCACGGACGTCGTGCAGATCGCATGCGGCGGCGATCACTCGTGCGCCCTCCGCGGAAACGGCACCGTCGCCTGTTGGGGCTCGAACGTCCACGGCGAGCTCGGCGACGGGACGACGACCTCGGGCATGTCTCCGGTCCCAGTCCCGGGTCTCACGGGCGTCACGCAGATCGCGCTCGGCGAGAGCCATTCGTGCGCGCGGACCGCCGCCGGCAGCGTGTCGTGCTGGGGCAGCAACAAGTTCGGTCAGCTCGGCGACGACACGACCGACGATCGCCATGCGCCGTCGCCGGTCGGGGGCGTGACCGCCGTCGCGAGCGTCGCCCTCGGCATGAACCACACGTGCGTCGTCGAGGGGGGCGCGACGCGCTGTTGGGGGTCCAACAGCGACGGCCAGCTCGGCGACGGCACCACCGAGATGCGGCTGTCGCCCACCCAGGTGATCGGGCTGACCGATGTCGTGCAACTCGCGCTCGGCGACCACCACAGCTGCGCCCGCCTCGAAGACGGGACCGCGCGATGTTGGGGCTGCGGCGAGTGGGGGCAGGTCGGCGATGGCACCAAGCTCTCGCGCCTCCAACCGCAAGTGGTGTCGGGGCTCAGCGGCGCGATCGACCTCGCCGCGCGCAACGAGCTCACCGTCGCGAGTCGGCACGACGGCGTGGTCGTCATGTGGGGTCGCGTGCCGTTCGGCACTCTCCGCGACGAGCTCGGGCGCAACGTGCCGCACGACTGGGTGACCGTGCCCTCCCCGCTCGGCGACTACGCCAACGTCGTCGAGGTCGCCCTCGGACACTCGTTCGGCTGCGCGCGGGACATCCACGGCAAGATGCGCTGCTTCGGCGACAACGAGTTCGGGCAGTACGGCAACGGCACGTTCGTCACGCCCTCGTGGTGAGACCAACACCCGCCCCGGCTCAGATCGAGAGCACACGAACCGATGGGAAGTGCGCTTGCAGTCGCATGAGGTCACCAGTGTCGGAAGTGAAGACGGCGTCGCCGCGACTCGCAGCGAACGCCATGACGATTGCGTCGACGGGCGTCGCGCGCGGAAGAGCGGCCTGAGCTTCGCCTGCGGCCTTCGCGACGGCGAGCGAGAGATGCTCGACGTTGACCGCGTCAAGGATCCTCTCACGTACGTCGGTACGACCGCGCCACCACTCCGCTACGACGGGGATCGGCACCGCGAGCAGCACGAGCCGTTGCCTCGCGAGCTCGAGCAGCTGAAGGCCACGTTGTTTGCGGCGCTCGATCGCGACGAGGGCGCCCGTGTCCAGCGTGACGCTTCGAATCACGCGGCGCTCCGTGAACGTTTCTTCCGTTTGGGCTTGCCATCGATCTCGGCGAGCAAGCTGTCGCGCTCGGCGTCGGTCATGGCTGGCGCGCCCGAGGCCTCGAGCAGCCAGTCGAGCGCGTTTTGCCGCCGGGCCTCTTTCGCGATCGCCGCGATGAGCGCAGAAACGTTGCCGCCGTAGCTCCGCTTGGCCTCTGCCTTCAAGATCGCGCGTGTCTCCGCGTCGACGGAGATCGAAACGGTCGAGGTTTTCCCAGCGCGACTGACCATTGTATTAGCAATTGTAGCACAGCGCCGGTGTTCCGGCGACGGTGGGTCAGGATCCGCCGCAGAGGAGCGCGTAACCGAGATCGAACGCTGGCCCGCACTTGCCGGCGTTGCAGTTGCCGCTCGCACAGTCGCGGCTCGCTGCGCACGCCGCGTCGCTCTTGCCCTGCGCCACGCAGGTCCCTCCTTCGCACTTGTGGTCGGCGACGCACGAGTCGTCGAAGCCCGACGTGCACTTTGCACCGGCGGCCGCGCGCGCCTTGCAGGTGCTCGACCCGGAGTCGCACCAGAACCCGAGCGCGCACTCGCCATCACCCGTGCACCGCGCGCCTTCGGTGCCCAGACGCTTGCACGCCTTGGTGGTCGCGTCGCAGGTGAGGCCGTCGGTGTCCGCACAGGAGAAACCTTCGGGGGTCGTGCCCGGTGCGAAGACCGTCAGCGGGCCGACCACGCTCGCGATGCAGGGCGAGCTGCCCTCCTTGCCCGTCTTCGAGACCTGGCAGAACTTGCCCCCAGAGCCGGTCTGACACTTCACGATGCCGTCTGCCGAGGCGCAGTCGGTGTCGCGCGTGCAAGCGCCGCCTGGTTTGACGCTGCCGCCGCCGCCGCGGAAGACGTCGTTGCAGGGAGGCACGTTGCCGCACAAGGTGCCGTCGGCCGCACGCGCGCGCATCGTCGACAGACAACGTTCGCCAGCCGCAGCGTCGTAGCCCGGCTGACCGCCCGCAAAGAGGCTGCACATGCTCATGTCGCCCTTCATGCCTGCCTGCACGCAGCAGGGTTGCAGAAGGTCGCAGAACGACTTCGCGTACGACGACGCGTCGGACGCTCCACCGCTCTCGTTACTGCTGCAGGCCGTGAGCGAGGCGACCAGGGCGAGGACGTGGACGGGGTGAAAACGAACGACACGAGTCGACATACGGGCTCCTCCTCGATGACGTGGGGACGATCGAGCAAGGAGACGAGTCGCGACGCACCGCATTCACGAGACTGTTCTCGGTCTTGCGCTCCCGCAACGACCGCAAATGGGTCGGGCGCACCCAGGAGCAGAATCTCCCGGAATGCGCCCGTTCCCTTCGGCAACTCAGAACCAGCTCGAGACCCACTCACCGAGGGAGGCGCCGACGCCGCCGAGAACGGCGCCTGCGACCCAGCCCGGAACCGAGCCGACCACCGGCACCACGACGGCGCCACCGATCGCGCCGCTGATCCCGCCGCCGATGGCGCCCGAGACGTCGGCCTTGACGATCGGATGAGCCTGCGCGGTGTCGACCCCGGTCGAAATCACGTACGCAGCGCTGTACCGGCCAACCGAAGCCGTCGCGAGCAGGGCGCCGCTCTCCTGCTCGGAGAGCTCCTTGTCCTTCATGATTTCGAATTCGATCGCCTTGTTCGCGGAGTAGTCACCCGACAGCGCATTCTTCAGCGACGCGTCCAGGATCTTCACGTAGTAGCTCGCACCGAGTGGGGACATCCTCCCGCTCTTGACGAGGTAGTCGCCCGGCGCCGTCGACGCGAACAGCTCGGCCGAGAACTTGTTGACGCCGCTCGAGAAGAATTTCGTCGTGTCGAGAGTGATCCCCTCGCTGGCCAGGAACTTCGCCGTCGTCGCGTCGACCGCTTCGGGCGTCGCGCCCGTGGGCAGAACGCTCCGGCCGTACACCATCGCCTTGTTGTGCAGCTTGCCGACCCAGTCGAACGGGTTCGCGGGGTTGGCGAAGGAGGACGCGACCTTCACGTCGACGACGATCGAGGTCTTGCTCTCGACGTCGCTCCGCACCGCGTAGAATCCGGGCTGAATCTCCAGCCCCTCGGGGGCCTTGAGGCTCCGGGCGGCCTTGGCGTCGATCGCGATCGGGGCCTCGACCTTCAGACCACCCTCCGCGCGCAGATCGAACGGAATCGAGGCCGCGGTGAGCGACAACGAGAGGACCCCGTTCGCTCCGTTGTAGACGCCATTGGCATTGGCATCCCACGGTGACGGCGAGTTGCCGATCGAGCAGATGCCGGGGCCCTTGAAGCAGCCACCCGCATATCCAATGATGCCGAACTGGATGTTCAACCGGCCGGGCCGCGCGAACGAGTCCTGCGCGACCTCGGTCGTCTCGTCGGCGGTCTGCCCGGACTGCGAATTATCGATGGCGCATCCTGCAAAGACCGAGAAGGCGATGGCGACGAGCGAGGCGATTCCGAAAGCGCGCATGAGACTCTCCTGAGTTTCCGTTGTCTGTCAGCGACGGGCACCCCGTCTGGTGACGCCCGCATCCAGCGACGCGTCGGGGGGGCGCTTTGCAGCGGCCGTGCCGGCGCTGCGGCGAATGACAGCAAGCGAATTTCTCCGCGCAATCTCCAATCTTCGACCTCCGCAGCGGCAGAGTGGACGGTTCACTGGACGGTTCACTGCCTCCGCGAACCCGAATCACAAGTTCCCACCGACGGCGATTCCGAACCTCTCATCCCACTGCGTCGTGTGGATGGTGGCCATCTTGCTCGAACGCGGGATGTGCTCGAAGAACGCGCGCACCTGCACGGGGAAATCGGGCGGTACGATGCCCGCCCAGCCCTCGAATTCGGCGATGCGATCCGACGTGTGGATCGGGTGCGGTACGAAGCCGTCCCAACTGTCGATCGACTCGTACCACCCGAGGAAGACGCGGGCGCCGAGCTCCAACGCCTTGTACGAGAGCCGTCCACGCGCGAGCGCCGACCCGCCTCCGGCGAAGTAGTAGTCATTGATGCGGAGCGGCGACGCGGCGCCCGCGTCGGTGTAGAGGCGCTCGTGCTCGGGAAAGGCGAGCGAGCGAACCAACGCCAGGTCGACGTGCGCGGTGGCGTCGAATCGCGCGACGAAGTCGCCGTGCATGGCCCACAACTTGATGGCCGGGCCGGCGAGGTGAGACATGAAGTAGTTGTCGCGGCGACCGAGGACCGTGCGGTTCGTGTAGCGCGCGGAGGTATTGAACGCGAGCATCGACGCTACCCCCGACCGCGTGCCGTCGGAGATGTTCTGCGCGTACCGTCCGAACAGGTTCGCGTCTGCCACGACGTCTCCCGCGGACGTGTCCTTTCCGAGAAATAGCTGCGCGAGCAACTCGACGAATTCGCCGTCCGAGAAGGTCACGCCGAAGCGCCCGGGCCGGAGAAAGCCGGGGATCGAGACGATCTCGGCATTGAGGCGGAGCTGAGCGGCCGTCGTGGCGTCGCCGACGTCGTTGGCGAGGCGGGTCGGCCCGACCAGGAGGTCGAAGCGATGGGAGTAGAACGTGCTGTAGCCGAGCCGATCGACGGGCAGCGAGCTCGATAGGCGCTTGTAGCCGTCGAGCGAGCGATGCACCCGATGCGGGAGACCGAAGAGGAGTCCGAGGAGATCTTGATGCCAGCGCGGCTCGCCGGGCGTGCTGTTGAAGTAGTCGCCGGCGTGCACGAACACCTCGCCGAACGCCAAACCGGCCGTCGGCGTGATGATCATGTCGTTGATGCTCGGCCGCTCGGGGATCTCGAGAAGGAACTCCCACGTCGCCGAGGAAAGCGTCGCGTAGAGGAACGAGGCGGGAATCGAGAGGCCGTTGGTCCGCGAAAACCAGTGGTACATCGTACCGGCGAAGGGATGACTGAAAGCGTCGATGTTGAACGTGTTGGTGTCGAACGAGATGCGGAGGTTCTGAAAGCGGGTCGCCGCATCGGGGTAGTCACCGCCGCGCCAGCGGTTGTCCGAGGCGTAATAGAAGCCCGTTCCGATCCCGAGCAGCACCACCATCTCCACGGCTGCGCGAAGATAGTGGGGCTCTCGTCTGCCAGCGCGATAGTACTCGCGGTAGCTCGGGTCGAACGATCGACGACTGCCGTCGTCTGCCAAGAAGCTGTCGGTCGTTTCCGTCGGGCTCGTCGTCGCTGCGCTCGGGTCGTCGGCTCTCGCTTCCACGCTCGCCGAGACGCCTGCCAGGAGGATGGCGAAGCGTAGCCACTCTCGACGGGGCAAGCGCGCGCACGACAGCATCGTTTCGCACTAGGCACGTGCTGTTCCAGAGAGAGAGATCCGCGCGATGGCACACGGGGTGCTGTTTCGTGCGCGGTGTCCGACGCACGTTCCTTGTTCGCGTTGGGTGCCGCACTTTGCGTCGGCCTCGGAGCTCCCTTCGCGCGTGCCGATGGCTCAGATGAGCACGCACGCACCAGCCAGACCACGCACGATCCGGCGCCGGGGACGTTCGTCGCCGATGATTGGCTCCGCTCCTTCCGCGAGACGTACGCCGCTGGCGAAAAGCCCCATCGACGCGAGCCGCACTACCTTCGAGCGGGCCTCGAACAACTCATCGTCTTGGCGGCTGGCACTACGTACTACTGGGTCCGACCCGAGCCCAACAAGGCGGACTGGGACTACTCCAGTCTCGGCGACCGGATGGCGAACCTCGAGGTGACGTTCGATACGAACCTGCACGTCACCAACAGCCTCCTCCACCCGATTGCTGGGGGCCTCTACTACGGCTTCGCGCGCGTGAACGGGCTGTCGATCCCCGCTGCGTTCGCGTACTCGGCCGCCACCTCGGCAGCCTTCGAGTTCCTCCTCGAGATCTACGAGAAGCCGAGCATCAACGATCTCATCCTCACGCCGACGGGCGGGATGACGATGGGGGAGTTCTTCCTCCACCTCGGCGAGTACGCCAGCAGCGCTCCAGGCGGAGGTAAGTGGGGGCACAAGGCGGCTAGCTGGGTGCTCGGCATGCCCCAACACCTCCACATGGGCGAACCGTTCTCGGCGGGCAAGCTCGAGATGCCCGCCGACTCGCTCGGCTTCAGCTCGTTCTACACACACCGGTTCGCAACGCTGCTCGGCGTTGCCCGCAGCACCAGCGAAGACGGACGCATCGGCGATTCGCTCGATCTGCGACTCGAGGGCGAGCTCGCTGCGGTCCCGGGCCTTCTCAGGCCAGGCCGGTTCGGGTTCACCTTCAGCGACGGCAACTTCACCGAGACGCGAATGCACTTCGCCCGAGGGCACGGGACCGGGCTGAGCGTCGATGTGTTCTTCGATGCGAACCTCGCCGGTCTGTACCGACAGAACGTCGGCGTCGTCGATGGCGTGCGCCGTGGGAGTGCCATGATGCTCGCCGTCGACAGCTCGCTGAAGTTCTCCGAGCGCCGCCTCGGCAATCGCTACGACGCCTACGCCGTGGCAAACCTGATCGGTCCTGCGTTCAAGCTCTGGGCGGTGTACGGCGACCTGGTCGCCACGCTCGACGGCGCCACGCAACCAGACTTCGCCTCGATCTACTCCATCGCCTTCTCGCAGTGGGCCACGCAGTTCGGGACAGAGGGCACCAAGTCCGTGCTCCAGAAGGAGGCCTACTACTACGCGTACGGCTGGTCGGGCCGTCTGCGCGGCACGGTCGCCTATCGCGGGGTCGAGCTCGGCTCACGCGCGTTCTTCGGTACCTACGGCTCGATCGATCGTTGGGATCGGTTCCAGGAGAACGTCACTCGAGACCCGCATCTGACCGATCAGGTCACCGAGCTCGAGGCGTGGATTGGCTTGACCACCCCGACGATTCCGTTCCACGGGCGCATCTTCGCCGAACACTTCGGTCGTCACGGCAACATGGAGTCGGTCAGTATGGGGCGGTGGGACCGCCGCGTCGGCATCATGTTGGGCGCGCAGTTCTGAACAGCGCGGGCCAGAGCCACGTCGCGGCGTCGGCGGAGGAATGCCGCGACGAGCGCGACGGCGACCAGCGCGGACCACGAGCCGCGCGTGGCGGGACGGACCGCGCAACCGCCGTCGTCCGTCGCCTCCGCAGGGGCGCTGAGGCACCGACCGCTGGGGTCGCAAACGAACCCCGCGACGCAATCGCCGCTCGTGCCGCACGAGGACTTGCAGGTGCCGCCGCTCTCGCAGCGGAACGGCGAACAGTCGGTCGTGCGCGTGCCGTCGACCGAGCGCACCGTGTGGTCGCCGTCGCAGGTCCCGGCCGCGAGGCATTTGCCGCTCGTGGTGTCGCAGCTGTACCCGCTCTGGCACTCGGCCGGTCCGGTGCACTTGTCGAGGCACGCGCTCGGCCCGCAGGCGAACGGCTCGCAGCGTTTCTTCGTCCCGTCGGAGGCGCACTTTCCGCGGCCGTCGCAGCGCGCCTCGAACGTCGCCTCGCCGTCCTTGCAGCTCGCGGTCTGGCACACGATCGCGGACGTCGCGAACCCGAGGCAGGCGGTGCGTTCGATCCCGTCGCACGCCGCCGCGCTGCACGCATCGGCGGGAGCGGCCGCGGCGCACGCCTTCCGCGTGCCGCGGGGCTTCCCGGAAACCGGGACGCACGCGCCCTTCGCTCCCTCGACGTCGCACGCCTCGCACTGACCGTTGCAGGGCCCGGCGCAGCAGACGGAGTCGACGCAGAGACCCGACTTGCACGTGCGTGCCTCGGTGCACGCCGCGCCGTTCTCCGCGCGCGGCTTGCAGGTTCCCGCATCGCAGTGCGCGTCGTCGACGCAGTCGCTGTCGCCCACGCACGTCGTTTTGCAGGCGCCCTCGACGCAGCGGTACTTGCCGCAATCCGCGGTCGTCGACACCATGCAGGTGCCGACGCCATCGCAGCGACGCGCGACGGATTTGCCGTCGACGCACGACGCGCTGCCGCACGCCTCACCCGACGCGTAGAGCGCGCAGCCGCCCTTGCCGTCGCACGCGCCGGAGCGCTTGCAGCTCGCGGCGCCGTCGTCCGGGCACTCGCCGTCGGGATCGGTTCCAGACTTGACGTTGCCGCACTCGCCGTCGATGCCCTCGCCCTTCTTGGTCGCGGAACACGCCGCGCACGCACCGGCGCACGCGGTGTCGCAGCACACGCCGTCGACACAGTTGCCGAGCGCGCACTCGGCGTTGCGCGCGCAGCTCGTGCCCTTCGCCTTCAGCGGCTGGCACGTCCCGTCGGAGAACCTGCAGAACGCGACGCCCGGCGTGCACTGCGCGTCGCTCGCGCAGCTCGACCCGCACGCCGTCGAGGTGGTGCACACGAACGGCGCGCAATCGGTCGTGGCCTCCTGACACACCCCGCTCCCGTTGCACCTCGCGGCGGTGAGCTTCGCAGACGCGCAGCTGAGCGTGCCGCACGAGGTCCCTGCCGGCGCAAAGGCGCGACACGCACCGGCGCCGTCGCAGAAACCGTCGGCGCGGCACGACGTCGGGAACCCTAGATCCGGTGCGCATCCCGAGCGCGGGTTGGTCCCGGCCGCGACCGCTTCGCACACGCCGTTCTTCCCTCCTGCCCCCTTGCGCGCAGCGAGGCACGACACGCACGGCCCCGTGCACGCGGTGTCGCAGCAGATCCCCTCGACGCAGTTGCCGCTCGTGCACTCGGAGCCCTTCGTGCAGGCGCGTGGCGAGCACGAGGTCGACGGGTACTTCTGACACGCACCGGCGCCGTCGCAGAGACCGTTGTTCGCGCAGGTCGCCGCGCCGTCGTCGGTGCAGGTGTCGTGCGGATCGGTGCCGGCCTTCGCGACGCCGCAGAGACCGTCGCCCACGCCGGACGTCTTCTTCGCCGCGCTGCACGCGACGCAGGTCCCGTTGCACGCGGCGTCGCAGCAGAACCCGTCGACGCAGTGGTTGCCCGCGCACTCGCCGTCGACGTTGCACGGTGTTCCCGTCACGGCGTCGCCGGGGCGGTACAACTCCGCCGACGCCAGAGACTTTCCGCCGCCGTACCCGCCGACGACGATCACGTTGCCGTTCGCGAGCAGCTCCGAGGTGTGATACGCGCGCGCCACGCCCATCGAGGTGGTCTCGGTGAAGAGCGACGTCGCGGGATCGAAGAGGAACGCGCGCGCGATCGAGTAGAAGCCCAGCGGCGAGTTTTCCTCACCTCCGGTCATCAACGCCTTGCCGTTCTTCAGCGGCGAGAGCGCGTGGCGCCACGTGTTGACCGGCGGGGCGGCCAGCGCCGACCAGGTGTTCGACGAGCCGTGGAACCGCGCGGCGATCCCGCCGCCCACGAGCAGCGCGTCACCGCCGGGGAGGGGCGTCGTCGCGTGCGACCAGACCCCGAGCCCCGGAACGTCGGGGAGCGAAGTCCACGTCGTGCCCGCGGCGTCGAGGATCTCGGCGGCCTTCACGTCCGGACCACCGCCGACGACGAGCACGCGACCGTCGCTCAGCGAGATGGCGCTGTGCTGATAGTGTGCCCGACCCATGGTCGGACCGGCCGACCATCCGCTCGTTGGCCCGCCGCTCGTCGCATCGTAGACCTCGGTCGTCGACGCGATCAGCCCGCCGACCTCCCCGCCGATGACGAGCAGCTTGCCGGACCCGAGCCGAACGAGCTTCGTATAGAAGCGCACGGTCGGCGGCGTCGGCCCGAGGCTCCACGTGCCGGTCGCGGGATCGAACAGCTCCGAGCCCGGCGTGCCGAACTGGTAGGCCATCGCCAGGACCTTGTTGTCGGACGTCACGGCCGCGGCGGTGGGCGAGGGACGTCCCGACGTTCGCGGCACGGACGTCCAGGTGCCCTTCGCGGGGTCGTAGATGGCCGGGTCGTCGATGGGGCCCATCGCGAAGAGGCGACCGTCCGGGAGGTTGACGAGCTCGACGTCGTAGTGCCGCACGACGCCGGTCCCGGCGGCGATCCACGCGGGGTCGACGACGATCGGATACGCGAGCCCCGTGCGATCGAGCGACGCCACGATCGTGTCGCCGCGCAGCGTGAGCTCGACGACGCGACGCACACCTTGGGCGTCGACGGCCCACGCAGGCGCCGTGCGCAGAACGGGGTGTCCGGTTGAATCGAGGATCGCGATGTCGTTGCCGTCCTGCACGACGGTGCCCGACGACGCGACGCGATAGCGCGCAATCGCCGGCGCCCGATCGCTGCGGAGCACGCGGAGCTCCTCGACCCGCGAGCTCGACGCGACCTGAACGAGATCGGTGTCCGTCGCGACGTTCGGGTAGACGACGGTGTCGTCGACGACGACCCCGGCCACGTCACGCGCGTCGAGCGGCTCGATCGACAGCGTGACGTCAGCCGCGACGGTGATCTTCGTCGCCCCCGACGCCCGAAGGGGCAGGCGCGCCTCGAGCGAGCCGAACCCCGCGCGCGTCGACGGTCGATAGGCGTCCGCCCCGAGGGTGAGCGTGCCGCCGCGTGGGAGCTCGGCGGCGATCGCCGGCGTGCGCAGCAGGGCCTGCGCGATCGCGCGCGCGCCGGCATCGGGATCCGCGTCGCGTCGCGCGTCGCGGGCGGCGCAGGCCACAGCCAACGAACCCACGACGAGCGTGAATGCGCGCGCGCTTTTCATCCCCGACCTCCCTTGGTGAAAAGGCTATCACGCCCGCAATCGATGCAGACACCGCCCGCGGTCCTGCGAAAAGGCATCGACGTGAGCGGCGTCGTCGAGAACAAGCCCAAGGCCGTCGAGTACTACACCAAGGCGCAATTCGTGAAGGACGCCTCACTCCGACTCGCGCGCATCCACGAGAACGGCGCCAAGGGCGTCCCCGCCGACCCGAGCAAAGCCGCGAAGTACTACGGCTCGGCGTGCACGCGCGCCGCCGAGACCGATCCCTCGGTCTGCAAGAAGGCGGGAGACCTGAACGAGAAGGCCAAGGCGTCGTCCTTCCTCGTGAGCATGTATTACAGGAAGGCCTGCGGCATGGCCCCCTGGGACAAGGCCTCGTGCGACAAGGCCAAGCCCACCGCGGCCCCGGCCCCGCCGCCGACCCCGAGCGGCAAGGCCGCGCCCACCGCCCCCGGCGGCACGCCCGATCGCGCCGACGGCAAGCCAACCCCGCCCCCGCCGCCGAAGAAGCCGGCGCCGAAGAAGTAGCTACAGGTCCGAGCGGGTTCCGTCGGATCGGAAGCGAAGCGAGGTCGCGGGGTCCCACCGGGCGAACACGCGCTCGCCGATCGCGAGGTCGGGATCGCCGCGCCCGGTGATGCGCTCCTTGCCTGTGTCGATCGTGATCCACGTCTCGGCGCCGAGCGGCTCCACCAGGACGACCCGTCCCTCGTGAGCTTCCACCCGATCGAGGCCGCCAGAGCCGACGGTGACGTTCTCGGGGCGGACGCCGATCGTTTGGTCTTCGAGCAGGTTGATCGTCGGTGCGCCGAAGAACGAGGCGACGAACGTGTCGACCGGGTGCGCGTAGATCTCTCGCGGCGGCCCGAGCTGACGCACCCTGCCCTCGCGGAGGACCACCACCCGCTCGGCCAGGGTCATGGCCTCGGCCTGATCGTGGGTGACCCACACGAACGTGGCGCCGAGCTCGCGGTGGAGCGCTCGGATCTCGACGCGCATCTGCGCACGCAGCGCCGGGTCGAGGTTCGAGAGCGGCTCGTCGAAGAGGCAGATCCGTGGGCGTCGAACGATGGCGCGGGCGAGCGCCACGCGTTGACGTTCACCCCCAGAGAGCTGCTTGGGCCGTCGGTCGAGCAGGTGACCGATCGCGAGCCGCTCGGCGGTCTGTCGCACGCGTTCGGCGATCTCCGCCTTGGGAACGCGCGCGATCTCGAGCGGGAATCCGATGTTCCGTGAGACATCGAGGTGCGGGTAGAGGGCATAGCTCTGGAACACGAGCGCGACGCCGCGCTCCTTCGGCTCGAGGGCCGTCGCATCCCTCCCGTCGATGCGAATCACGCCCGAGTCGGGCGCGTCGAGACCGGCGATCAGCGAGAGCAGGGTCGACTTGCCGCAGCCCGACGGGCCGACGATCGCGATCAGCTCGCCATCCTCGATCCCGAGGTCGATGTCGCGAACGCCGCCGCGTCCGCCGAACGCGCGGGTGAGTCGCTGGAGCTCGATCATCCCTTCACCGCTCCTGCCGTGAGCCCGGAGACGATTCGTCGCTGGAAGATCAGCGCGAGGACCACGAGCGGCAACGTCGCGAGGGTCGATGCCGCGGCGATCTCTCCCCACGGCTCGGCGTGCTCGGACGAGAGCATCGCGATCGCGACCGGCGCGGTACGCCGCTCGGGCGTGGAGAGGAAGGTCAGCGCGTAGAGGAGCTCGTTCCACGCCGCGATGAACACGAGCAGCGCCGCAGTCGCGATCGAGGGTGCCGCGAGCGGGAGATGGACGCGAACGAGCGCCGAGAGCGGCGAGCACCCATCCACGCGCGCCGCGCGAAACAGCTCCTCGGGAATGTCCTCGAACGCCCGGGTGAGGAGGAAGATCGCAAGCGGCAACGCGAACGTGGTGTACGGCAAGACGAGCCCCGCCCAGTGGTCGAGGAGCCCGAGGCGCGAGAGCAGCTCGTAGAGCGGTCCCACCGTCGCGATCGGCGGGAACATCGAGACTGCGAGCGCGCCCGCGAGGATGACCGAGCGACCGGGCGGGCGCAGACGGGCGAGCGAGAACGCGGCGAGCGACCCGAGGGCGATCGCGAGCACCGTCGTACACGCCGACACCAGGAAGCCGTTGAGCATCGCGCGGGGCAACGGTTGCTCCCGGATCACGCGGACGAACGCCGTGCTCGAGAGGTGCGAGGGCGGTCCGAGCCTCGTGAGCTCCGCCTCGGGCCGGAGCGCCGTGAGGACCAGCCAGAGGAACGGCGCCGCACAGAAGAACGCCGCCAGCGCCGCGAACAGTCGTCGGCTCATCGAGCGGCCCTCCGCTGTGCCGCGATCCCGACCCCGGCGATCGCCAGCGCCACCATGAAGGTCGCCACCGAAAGGGTCGCGCCGTACCCGAAATCGCCGAGACGCAACATCGTCTTGTACGCGTAGATCGAGAGGGTCTCCGTGGTGTTGGCCGGTCCGCCATCGGTGAGGACGAAGATCGCATCGAACACCCGCACGGCGTCGAGCGCACGGAACGTGGCGGCCACGGCGATCGTCGGCAGCAAGAGCGGCAGGGTGATCCGACGAAACGTGGTCCACGGAGGGGCTCCGTCGATCCGCGCGGCGCGGTAGACGTCGTCGGGGATGGATTGAAGCCCGGCCAGCAGGATCAGCGCGACGAACGGCGTCGTCTTCCACACGTCGACGACGATCGCCGCGTGCAGCGCGATCAGCGGCGTTCCGAGCAGGTTGACGTCATGCCCCGGGAGCAGGTGCGTGATCAGGCCGTGATCGGGGTCGTAGAGCCACGCCCACAACTTCGCCGACACGACCGTCGGCACGGCCCACGGAACGAGCACCGCCGCACGCAACACCCCCCGCCCCCGCCCCTTCGTCTCGAGCAGCAGCGCGAAGATCAAGCCCAGAACGAGCTCGAACGCGACCGCGACGAGCACGAAGTACGTCGTGTGACCGAGCGCCGCCCAGAACCGCGCGTCGCGCAGGAGGAACGACCAGTTGGCGCCACCGATGAACCGGTGGTCGCGGAAGACGAGGATGTCCCGATGCAGGCTCAACCAGATCGCAGCGAGAATCGGGTAGGCCGCGACCAGACCGAGCGCGAGGAGCGCGGGGCTCACGAAGCTGATCGCCGCGCGACGCTCGGTCATGCGCCCACCAACCGATCGATCTGCTTCTGCACCCTCGAGAGCGCGTCGGACGGCGTTCGGATGCCCGACACGACGGCCGAGAACTCGCCCTGGAGGACATCGGATACGCGTGGATACCAGGGCGACACGGGCCGTGGGCGCGCGTGCTCGACGATGCCTTCGAGGAGGCGCGTCGCCGGAAGGTCATCGCGTCGATAGAGCGCGCGACGCGCGGGGGCTCTACCGAAGGCGCGCGCGAGCACGGCTTGGGAGGCCTCGGAGGTGAGGTGACGGATCAACGCGGTCGCGAACGGCTGTTTCGCCTTCGGAACCCGTGCGGACATCGCCAGGTGCCACCCACCGAGGCAACCGTTGCCGGGGGAGCCGCCGTAGGAGGGCAGCGCGGTCATCGCGACCTTCCCGGCGATCGCGGAGTGCTGCAGCTCGGCCCACGCGTACGGCCAGTTGCGCATCAGCGCGGCGCGTCCCGACTGGAACGTCCGTCGGCACTCCTCCTCGCCCGCCGACGTCACCGCCCGCGGCGAGACTCCCTCCCGCACGAGCGCGGCAAGGAACGAGAGTGCCGCGCGCGCCTCGCGGGTGTTCAAGACGAGATGCGCGTCACTCGCGCCGCCGAAGCCCCAGATCGTTTCGTAGACGTTGCATACCAGGCCTTCGTATTGGCGGCCCTGGAACAGGTACCCACCTGGGCTTCCCCTGCGCGCCGCGATCATCAGCTCGTCGAACGTGCGCGGGGGATCGGCGACATCGGTCCGCGTGTAGAGCACGCCGACGTCGATCCACCACGGCAGCGCCCACACGCGCCCGTCGACGATCACGGACTCCGCCGCGGCGGTGACGAGCTCGCGACGGATCTCGTCGGGCGAGACCGGGAGCTCGGCGATCCATCCGGCCCGGGCGAACTCGGCGACCCAAATCGTGTCGACGACGACGACGTCGAGATCGCCGCCTCCTTCGAGGGTGGTCAACAGATACTGGTGCAGCGCGTCCGAAGCGCTCGGCGCGGTCCGGGTGATCAGCGTGATGTCGGGATGCGTGCGTCGGAACTCGTCGAGCAACGCCGCGAACGGCGCCACGTCGCCCCAGAGCGGCTGATGAAGGAACACGAGGGAGCGCTCGTCGCCACGCGTACGCGAGCACGAAGCCAGCGTTGCGGCGCCGAGCCAGCGGAGGACCTCGCGCCGTTCCATCGGAACGAGGATGACCGAGGCCTCATTTGGTCGCGCGCCCGAGCCGAGCGCGCGAACGGGATCCGCGCCCGGGGCTGTTGCGCTCGTGCCCGGGGTGATGCTCGCACCGTCACCGGCCTCCTATCGCTGACGACGCGCTTTCGGGTGTCTGCTCGCGGAGTCAGAGGCCCGCACGGATCCGTCCGATGCTGCGGGAGACCGCGAGCGAGGCGAGCGCGAACCCCGCCGCGGCCGGCTCGACGGAGGTGAGGCGCCCGAGGTCGAGGTTCCCGACGACGAACGCGAGGACGTACGCGGCGGCGAGGTTGGCGAGCCCCCACAGCACGTTCACGGTCGGCGACGAGAGCCCCCGGAAGGGCGGAACGGCGAACGGGCTGTGGAACGGGCGGCCGGTCATCCCCTCGACGTAGTGGGGGACGAAGTTGGCGAGGAACACCCCGCCGAAGAAGGTCGGTAGCGCTTCGGAGATGGACACGGGGACGCCTCCTCAGAAGGCAACGCCACGTTGCCTTCTTGGACGATAGCGTCTGTCCGAGAGATGGCAACGCTTCGTTGCCTTCTCCGTGACCGCGGTGGTAACGTCGGGACATGCGCCGAGCAGCCACCCGACGCACGCGCGGCGTCCTCGGCGGACGCAGCGACGACGTCGTGCGCAGGGTCCTCGACGCCGCCATCTCCGAGCTCGCGGCCACCGGCTACGCCAGCCTGCGCATGGAGGCCGTCGCGGCCCGCGCCGACGTCCACAAGACGACCCTCTACCGGCGCTGGCCGAGCCGCGTGGCGTTGGTCACCGCCGTCGTCGATCGCCTGCGGGGACCGCTGCGCGAGACCCCGCTGCCGGACACCGGACGCGTCGAGGACGACCTGCTCGCAGCGTTCGCGCTGCGGGCCACGATCGCCGGCGCGACGGAGGGAAAAGCGTGGGCGCGCCTGCTCGACGAGCGCCATGTGCCCGAGCTCGCGACGATCGTCGACGCGGCCATCGCCGGACGACGCAAGGAGTGGCGCGCGCTCGTCACGCGGGCGATCCGCCGAGGCGAGCTGCCCGCAGGAACGGATCCAGAGCTCGTGCTGCAGTTCGTTCGTGCGATCGTCGACGCCCGACCGAGCACGGGGAACGACGCGTGGCGCACGCGCGCGGTACGCACGGTCCTCGCTGGAGCGCGGGCCGGGACGCTCGTCCGAAAGCGCCTCATCCAGGGGACGATCCGCGACGCGCGGGATGGTATCCGATCGAAGTGATCGAGGGGTGCGTGCGCTACCGACCGGGCGGCGACGCCGCGAACGAGATCACTCCGTGGCGAACAGGTCGTCGATGTCCGCGCGCGTGAGGCGCTTGCTGCCGCCCGCGTCTTCGGTGAGCACCGCGTCGACCAGCGCGCGCTTCTTCGCCGCGAGCTGGAGGATCTTCTCCTCGATGGTGCCCTTGGCGACGAGCTTGTAGACGCTGACCACTCGGGTCTGACCGATGCGGTGCGCGCGGTCGGTCGCCTGGTCCTCGACCGCGGGGTTCCACCACGGATCGAAGTGGATGACCGTGTCGGCGCCCGTGAGGTTGAGGCCCATGCCGCCCGCCTTGAGCGAGATGAGGAACACGGTGACCGTCGGATCGTTGTTGAAGCGCTCGACGCGCTCCTGGCGATCCTTGGTCGACCCGTCGAGGTACTCGTACTTGATGCCGTCCTCGTCCATCGCCTTCTTGATGAGGGCGAGCATCGAGGTGAACTGCGAGAAGACGAGCGCGCGGTGACCGCCGCTGTACGCCTCTTGAACGAGCTCGCGGAGCGCCATGAGCTTGCCCGAGTCGTCGTCGCCGAACGCACGCGGCAGCCCGAGCAGACGCGGATCGCACGCGACCTGACGGAGCCGGGTGAGCGCCGCGAGGATCTGGATCTGCGCCTTGGCGACGCCGACCTTGTCGATCTCGCCGAGGACCGACGCGCGGACCTCCTGCAGGACCTGTCCGTAGAGCTTGCCCTGCTCGGCCGCGAGGTCGACCTGCTGATCGATCTCGATCTTCTCGGGGAGGTCCTTGGCGACCTCCTCCTTGGTGCGGCGGAGGGTGAACGGGTGGATCGCCGCCCGGAGCCGGGCCGCCGCCTTGCTGTCGCCGCGGTCGATCGGCGTCGCGTAGCGCTGCTCGAACTTCGCGAGGTCACCGAGCAGCCCCGGAGAGACGAAGTCGAAGATCGACCAGATCTCGCTGAGGCGGTTCTCGATCGGCGTGCCGGTGAGCGCGAGGCGACGGTGCGCGTCGAGCTTCTTGGCCGAACGCGCGGTGGCCGACATCGGGTTCTTGATCTGCTGGGCCTCGTCGAGGATCGCGTACATCAGCTTGAGCTTGCCGAGCTGCTCCTCGTCGCGGCGGAGCAGCGCGTAGCTGGTGATGATGATGTCGTAGTCCTCGAGCTCCTCGGCGAGCTCGTGGCGATCGGCGCCGTGCCACATGACCGCCTTGAGCGAGGGCGCGAACTTCTCGATCTCGCGGATCCAGTTCGGCACGACCGAGGTCGGCGCGACGATCAGCGTGAGGTGGCGACCGACCTTCTCGCCGGCCTCCTCCTTCTTCTTGCGGTCGTTCTTCAGGTGCAACAGCAGCGCGATGGTCTGCACCGTCTTGCCGAGACCCATGTCGTCGGCGAGCACGCCGCCGGTGCCGAGCTCGTGGAGGAATGCGAGCCACGCGAGGCCCGAGTCCTGGTACGGGCGCAGCGTCGCCTTGAGGTTGCGCGGCTTCTTGACGTGCTCGATCTCATCGACGGTCGCGAGCTTGTTGAACAGCTCCTTGGCGTCGAGGCCGACCTGACGCTCGGCGACGTGACCGAGCAGCTCCTGCACGCGACCGGCCTGCGAGAGCGGGATCTTGCCGTTCTTCGCAGTGGTGAGGATCTCGGCCTGACGGGCGAGCACCTCGCGCACCTTGGCCGCGTCGAACTTGGCGAACGAGCCGTCCTCGAGCTTCACGTATTTGCGGCCCTCGGAGAGGCACCGCGCGAGCTCGTCGGGCGGAACGGCGACGCCGCCCGCCGCGAAGGTGATCTTGAGGCCGAGCCAGTCCATGCCGCTCGAGACCCGCGCGCGAGCACCAACGTCGTCGTTGCGCACCTGCACGTCGACGAGGTCGTCGGGAACGAAGTACTCCCAGTCCTCGGGGAGCGAGCCGAGGCCCTCGGTCCAGAAGTGGATGGCGTCGTCGCCGCGACAGATCAGGCCCTTGCCATCCTCGTCGGGCACGAACCCGAGCTCGCGCACGCGCTCGACGGCCTCTTGTTGCGCGAGCACGTTCGCCCGCACGCAGCGCGCCTTCTTCCCCGCGCGCTCGGGTGGAAGCACGACGATCGGCGGCGACATGCCGTCGGCACGGACCTCGAGCTCGGTCTCACCGTACGCGGCCGAGAGCTGCACGTGCGCTTCGATCAGCTCGCCGAACGCGCGGAGCTTGAACGACGGCGGGAGATCGATCTCGTCGGCGACCTCGGAGATCGACGGGAGCTCGGCGCCGATCTCGGCGGCGATGCGCGGGATCGCCTCGGACAACAGGTACGGCAGCTGATCGAGCGGGTACTGGATTTGCGGCGTGCGCCAGAGCCGTTGCAGCCAGGCCGGCGTGACGCGCTTCTCGAGGGGACGCGCGATTCCCTCCATCGTGTCGATGTGCCAGCCGGGCGCGCCGTCGAACCAGGCGCCGCTCTGCAGCGCGAACCGACGATTGTCGCTCTTCCGTTCGAACGCGGCCTTGACGATGACGGAGTCGGAGCCGTGCTCACCAGCCCGACGCGCGAGCTCGAGCTCGAAGCGCGGACGAAGAGGCTCGTCACCCCAACGGAGCTGCATCAGCGACGGCTCGAGCAGCACACGACGCCCCTCGAGCTTGCCGATCAGATCCGCAGCGTCCTCGCCGCGGAGCTCGAACCCCCGACGGGGATCACCGCGCTCCTGCCGAGCCAGGACGCGAAGGGCTTCGCGGTCGCCGGTCGGGGCGAGCGCCTGGATCGCCAGCGCTTCGCCGGGGCTCACCGGAGCCCGGACGCTCGGGTCGTTCACGACCACGTGGAGCGTGCTGCCCCGGATGGTGATCCTGAACTCGAGGTCGGGAAACCCTCGCTCGGGGATGCCCTCGGGGAGCCAGGCGTCGAGCCCGGTCCCGGAGGGGACGCGGGTCGCGACCTTCGCGAGCTCGGCGAGATGGCTCACAGTGGCATGTTGACCACGACGGCCTCGCCTCATACCGGACCGATCGTTCACGGGACGGCCGATGTCGGCGGCCGTCACCTGGTTGGGGTTGGACATCGAACCTTGGTGCTGTGGACGGGGACGGCCGCCACGGGCTTGTTCCCGGACGGCGATGAGGAGGGCAGCGACGTGTTTGCAGTGCCCCTCGATCTTCGAGAAAAGCGGGCAGTTGCACTGTGACGAGACGCCGTCGGGCGCGAGCGCGATGTGCACCTCGTAGGGGGCATCGGCCGAGCCACGAACGTGTCCGCTGGCCGACACGGCGGCGACCGAAATCTCGGTCACCGCGCCGCGTCGCACATAGTCGACGCCGCGGAGATAGGCGCGGGCGCCGAGGAGCTTGCGAAGAGCGCGATCGCTGAGGTTCGCGACCGCCTCTGCCAGGGGCCCGGTCGGCTGTGCGACGGGGGCCCTCTCCAGGTGGGGGCTCTGCAAAACGTGGCTCCCGCGGGCCGTCCGCCCGCTCCACGGATCCCCAAGGGCGGGACGTACGTGGGTACTTTTGGATTCCGTGACGAGGCGTCGACGAAACGCGCGCCCGAACGGATGTGACCCGCTGCGGATGCGTCATCGGTCGTCCAGAGGTGGACGCGACGCCGTTTAAGCGTCGTTAGCACCCTCCCGCGCTCCGTGCAAGCCGCGCGGGCCCCAAAGGCACCGGCGGGGCTCCATGGCTGGCCTGATCCGTGCGTGCGCTACACTGCGCGTGATGGGGGACCCGCTCGGTCCCCAAGCGCTTCTTGTGCGTCGCTTGGAGGTTCCTTTCATGTCCACGAGGTTGCTCGCGTCCTGGTTGTTCGCCCTCGTGCGGTTCGGTCATCGGGCTCGCCCACTCGCCGCGCTGTTCGCGAGTGTTGCGCTGTTCTCGGTGCTGTCACTCGGCACCGGGTGCGGACGGTCGCAGTTCGACGATCTGGAGGCCATCGGCACGTTGCCGGACTCGGGGTCGGACGACGCCGACGTCATCCTGCCGGACACCGAGCCCGATGTGCCCGGGGATTGCGGCGGTTCCATCACCGCGCTCGTCATCGAGCCCTCGGGCGCGAAGGTTCCCGTCGGCTCGACGGCGTTCTTCAACGCGCGCGCATCCTGCCCCGACGGGTCGACCCGCCTCGTGACGGAGTTCGCGAGCTGGACCTCCGACAACCCGACGGTCGGATTCATCGCCGGCCCTGGCCTGGTCTCGGCGAACGCCGCCGGCACTGCCCGGATCAAGGCCAACTACCTCGGGCTGAGCGCCGAGGCCGACCTCATCGTCACCGACGACAGGCTCATCGATCTGCGCATCGACCCGGGCGGTGCAGACCTCGCGATCGGCTCGAGCGCGAAGTTCAATGCGACCGCCTTCTACGCCAGCGGCGCGAGCGTCGACGTCACCTTCTCGGCGAAGTGGATCAGCGACAACCCGACCGTCGCGACGGTGTCGTCGCCTGGAATGGTCACCGGCCTCGCCGCCGGCACCGCGTCCATCCGGGCGCTCTTCGGTCCGCTCACCGCGTACGCGAAAATCTCGGTGAGAGGCAAGACGCTGAAGTCGATCGAGATCTCTCCGACGAACCCGATCGTCGGCGTGTCGGTCACCGTGGGGATGACCGCCACGGCCATCTACACCGACGGCTCCAAGGGCGACATCACCAGCGCAGCTTCGTGGACGAGCAGCGACAAGGCGATCGCGACCGTCACGCTCGGCGGCGGCATCGCGACCGTGCGCGGCGAATCTGCAGGCGTGGCCGTCATCCAGGCGTTCTACAGCGGGATGATCGCGACGACGAACGTCACCGTCACCTCGGCCAAGCTGACCGGGATCACCCTGTCCCCGAGCGCCGCGACGATCGCGCCCGATGCGAGCGTGAGCATCAAGGCCACCGCGAACTACTCCGATGGAAGCTCGGTCGACATCACGTCCACCGCGCTCTGGAAGAGCAGCAGCGACGCGATCGCGACGGTCTCGTCCGGCGTGGTCAAGGGCGTGACGCCCGGGTCCGCGACGGTCACGGCGACCTTCGGCGGCGCGAGCGCCAACGCCACGATCACCGTCTCCCCCGCGAAGCTCCTCTCGATCACCGTGACCCCGGCCAGCGCCACCGCGCCGCTCGGATCCAAGGTCGCGTTCAAGGCGCAAGGCACCTACGAGGGTGGCAGCGTTCGCGACCTCACCACGTCGGTGACCTGGTCGACGGACGACGCAGCCGTCGCCAGCATCTCCAACACCGCCGGTACCAAGGGTGAGCTCACCCCCGTCGCCATCGGTGCGACGACCGTCCGCGCCAAGCTCGACGGCGTCGAAGGCGCGGCGAAGGTCTCCGTGAGCGCCGCTGTCGTCACCGGCATCACCATCACGCCGAACCCGCTGTCGATGACCGTGAGCACCAAGCAGCTCGCGAAGGCGACCGCCAAGTACTCCGACGGCACCAGCCTCGACGTCACCGCGACCTGCACGTGGTCGACGGCTGACACCAAGATCGCCACGGTCTCCAATGCCTCGGGCGCGCAGGGTCAGGTCGCCGCAGTCGCGGCCGGCACGACCTCGCTCTCCTGCACGCAGGGCGGGATCACCGGCACCGGCACCATCACCGTCACCGGCGCCACGCTCGACCAGGTCACCATCGCGCCGATCGCGCCGACCTGTCGGGTGGGCGACCTCTTGCAGTTCCAGGCCACCGCGATCAGCAGCGCCGGCACTGCGAGCAACGTCACCGGCGCGGCCACCTGGTCGACGAGCGCGCCCTCGATCGTGCAATACCTCGGGAGTCCTGGCCGTTTCCGCTGCATCGCCAAGGGCACCGCCACCGTGTCCGCGTCGTACGGCGGCAAGACCGGCTCGACGCCCGTGACCGTCACCGACGCGGTGCCGGTCTCGATCGAAATCGATCCCGTCGGCATCACCCTCGCGGTCGGTTCGGTGCAGCAGTACCAGGCCATCGCGCTGATGAGCGACGGCACGAGCCGCAACGTCACCCTCGATCCGGGCACCACCTGGTCGTCGAGCGCGCCGTCGGTGGCGAGCATTGGCACCGCGCCGGCAAACAAGGGCCGTGCGACCGCGCTCGCCGCGGGCACCACCACCATCAAGGCCACCTTCGCCGGTCTGACCGGGTCGACCACGCTCACCGTCTCGAGCGCGAAGGTCGTCTCCGTGCAGATCAGCCCGCCGGCCCCCACGGTCCCGGGCGGCGTCAACTTCAACTTCACGGCGACCGCGGTCTACAGCGACGGAACGTCGAAGGACGTGACCGGCGCGGCAACCTGGGTCTCGTCGAACACCGGCGCCATCGCCGTATCGAACGCGATCGGGAGCAAGGGCAACGCGACGACGTTCACCGCGGGCAGCGCGAACGTGTCGGCGACGTTCGACGGCATCACCGGCACCGCGCCGGTCACCGTGACGACCGCGAAGCTCACCAAGATCCAGCTCACGCCCTTCAACCCGACCCTCCCCGTCGGCTTCGGGGTTCGCCTCACGGCGACCGCGGTCTGGTCCGACGGCTTCACCGCCAACGTCACCGGCCAGGCAACTTGGACCTCCAGCAACGGCGGCGTCGCCAGCGTGTCGAACGCGGTCGGCAGCAAGGGTCGAGTGACACCGGTCGCGGGCGGCACCGCCACGATCTCCGCGCAGTACAACGGCGTCACGGGCACGACGGTGGTCACCGTCTCGGCCGCGACGCTGACCTCGATGGTGATCACGCCCGATCCGGCCGGCGTGGCCGTCGGCAGCTCGCAGCAACTGACCGCCACTGGCACGTTCTCGGACGGCACCAAGCTCGACATCACCGACTACGTCGGATGGGGCTCGAGCGACGCGTCGATCGCCGACGTGAGCAACGCGACCGACAGCAAGGGGGTCGTCTACGGGTTCAAGACCGGGACGATCACCGTGACCGCGACCCGCGGCTCGGTCGTCGGGAAGTCGACCGCGACCGTGAAGTAGTCCCGGTTCCACCGAGAACGGAACGGCGACTCCGCAAGGGGTCGCCGTTTTCGTCTGCGCGACTTACGGAAATTTCGCGCAAGTTGCCACCCGCCCGGGTTCGTTGAACATTCCGCGCTCTCCCCCGTCGGACGCTCAATTCCCCGTAATTAGGAGACTCGCCCGCATGTCGCTTCGCGCCCTGATCGCCACCGTCCTCCTCTCCGCAGCCGTCGTTTCCCCCGCGTTTGCCGCGAGCAAGAAGGACGCGCAGGGCTACACGGTGGAGCTCAAGGCCAAGGGCGCGTACCAGAAGGGCGTGGAGGGCAAGGTCGAGCTCGTCCTCGCCCCGAAGCCGGGCATGCACGTGAACCCCGACTACCCGGCCAAGCTCAAGCTGCAGGACCCGGCGCCGGAGGGGATCACCTTCCCGAAGAAGATCCTCAAGAAGGACGACGGCAAGTTCGAGGAGAAGGGCGCCACGCTCGACATTCCCTTCGTCGCGGCCAAGGCGGGCAAGGCGAAGATCGCGGGCACGTTCCAGTTCTCCGTCTGCAGCGACAAGAACTGCTTCATGGAGAAGGTCGACCTCGACCTCGACGTCGACGTGAAGTGACTCGGAGAGGTCGACAGTCCACAGTCGACAGGATCGAGAAGCGAGAGGCCGCGACGATCTTCGTCCGCGGCCTCTCGCTCTTTGGCGACTCGACTGTCGACTCTCAGGGTGTGGTCGTCGCGGACTCGGATGGCGCCGGCGCAGCCGAGGTCGTCGGAGACGCGGTGGCGTCTTTGGGCATCGGGCGCGGAGGCCCGCCGTAGCAGGCCGACATGCTCACGGCGATCGCCGTGGCGCCGGCGAAGAGCGCCGCGCGGCCGAGGAACCGGCGCGACGCATCGGGAGCGCTCGCACCACACTCCTCGCACGCGTGCTCTTCGCTCTCCCGCATCACTCCGCACACTCCGCATCGCTCCATGGGACCTCCAGTTCAGGTGGTCAGCAGCCTAACAGACCCGGGGACGAGGCTGTCGCGCGCGGGGAGCGGGAGGGTCGAACCGAACCAGTCGCCGAGAACGCCGGCCATACTGCGGGTCATCAGCGCACGGACGAACGGGATGCGCGACATCGGACCCATGAACACGTCGCGCAGATCACCGAGCGCCTCGACGTCGCCCTGGAAGAACGGCGTCAGCCAGCGGGTCGCCTGCTGATACACGCCGAGGTGACGCCGACGACGGACCGAGTACGCGTCGAGCGCCGAGGGGATGTCGACGAACGCGTGCAGACACTCGGCGAGCCCGAGCGCATCGAGCAGCGCGAGGTTGCAGCCCTGACCGAGCTGCGGGCTCATCGCGTGCGCAGCGTCGCCGAGGAACACGACCCGATCGTGGTGCCACGGGTACATCTCGACGTCGTGGTACTGCGTGAACACGAGCTGCTCGACGTCGTGGAGTTGCGCGAGGAGCACCTCGGCGTGCTCGCGACGGCTGCCGCCCTCCCCCTCGAGCATCGCACGCACCTCGCTCTTCCACGCTTCCAGACCTCGGCTTCGGAAGGCCGTCACCGCGTCGCCGCGAATCGACCAGTAGAGGCTGGTCACCGGATGGACCTCCGAGCCCGGACCGAGACCGGTGGGCAGGAAGCCGAGCATGCGCGTCGAGCTCTGCACCACCTGAAACAGCCGATCGCGAAACAGTCGATCGCGGTCGTCCGCGAGGAACCACAAGGCTCCCCACGGATACGGCCGCGCGCTCACCTCGATCGGGACGTCGTCGCGGAGGCGCGAGCGCGAGCCGTCGGCGACCACGATGAGCTCGTGAGGGCCGTGCCGACGGCCATGCTCGTCGACGAGCGAGATGCCGTGCCGCGAGCGCACGAGCGACTCGATCCCGACGCCGCAGTGGACCGAGCCCTCCCGGCGCGCAGCGGAGAACAGCGCCTCGAACAACACCCCGCGGTGCATCCCCAACCCGAACAGCGAGGGATCGACGGCGTCATACGACAGGTCGACCAGCGTGCCGCCGCGATGGGTGCGAACGGTGAGCCCATCGAGGCGGGCACCGCGCGCGAGCACCGCGGGCTCGAGACCGAGACGCGCGAGGACCGCCTGACCCGTGGGCTGGAGGATGATCCCGGCGCCGACCGGCCCGGGATCGGGGACACGCTCGTAGACCGTGACGCGATGCCCCGCACGCGCGAGAAACAGCGCAGCGGCCGCGCCCGCGGTGCCGCCGCCCACCACGCCGACGTCGTGACTCACGAGAAGAGCTTGCCGAGCACCGAGATCATCATCCCCACGTCAGCTGCACCACACATCTCGCGCACCGAGTGCATCGAGAGCATCGGGTTGCCGACGTCGACCGTGGCGATTCCGAGCTGCGCTGCGGTGATCGGCCCGATGGTCGAGCCGCACGCGAGATCCGTGCGGGTGACGAAGTCCTGCATCGGCACCTCGGCCGCTCGGCAGAGCGCGCGGAACCGAGCGCCGCTCGCGCCGTCGGTGGCGTAGCGCTGCTGCACGTTGGTCTTCACCACGGGGCCCTTGCCGATGTGCGGCATGTGCTTGCCCTCGTGTTTGTCGGAGTGGTTCGGGTGCACCGCGTGGGCCATGTCGGCCGAGACGCAAAACGACTGGGCGATGGCCCGCGAGAACGCCGAGCGGGCGCCCGGATCGGTCGCATCGACGATGCGCGCGAGCACATCGCGAAGGAACGGGCCCGCGGCGCCCTGGGCGGACGCGCTGCCGACTTCTTCGTGATCGAACAGGGCGATCACCCGGGTGCCGGCCGCGTGCGCGGCCGCGGCCACCAAAGCGGACGTCGCGGCATGACAGGACGCGAGGTTGTCGAGGCGCGCCGAGAACACGAACGCCTCGTCGAGACCGCCGACGCTGGGCGGCGTGAGGTCGTAGAGACCGAGGTCGAACCCGCGCACCTTGGACGCGTCGCCCACGAGCCGACCGAGCAGTGACAGGACCGCGTCCTTGCCCTCACCGAGCGCGACGATCGGCGGCAGGTGGTTCTGCTTGTTCAGCACGAGGCCCTTGTCGTTGACCTCGCGATCGAGGTGGATGGCGAGGCTCGACACGCGCGCGACGGGCTGCGCGAGGCGAACGACGCGATGGACGAGCGCGCCGTTGTCCTCGATGATCACGCGGCCGGCGACGCCGAGATCGCGGTCGAGCCAGGTGTAGAGGAGCACGCCGCCGTACACCTCGACGCCGAGCTGCGCGTAGCCCTCCTTGCCGCTCGCGGGCTGCGGCTTGAGGCGGAGGTTCGGACTGTCGGTGTGCGCGCCGACGATCTGGAACCCGCTCTCGACCGGCGAACGATCGCCGACACGAAACGCGATGATCGAAGCGTCGGCGCGGGTGACGAAGCGCGCGTCGCCAGGTCGCAGCTGCCAGTCCTCGGTCTCGCGGAGCCGGGTGAAGCCGGCGCCCTCGAGTCTCTTGATGGTCTCTTCGACGGCGTGGAAGGGTGACGGGCTAGCTTCGATGTAGGCGCAGAGGTCGCGCGCGCGTTCGATCATGGCGCGCGCAACGCTAGCAGCGTCTGATCAGGCGGTCGATCCGCCGACCGACTGCGCGACCTCGATCCAACGGCCCTCGAAGCCGGCCTGGCCGAGGGTGAGCATCTGATCGCCGAAGGAGTCGCCCCAATCGAAGTGGAGGAACACTTCGGGCCGCCCGTCACCGTCGATGTCGAAGACGGCGCGCGGCTCGTAGGCGCGGTGCTGGCACGCGTCGGCCCCATAGGACTCGACGTGACGCGCGACCCACTTGCCGTCGCTCTGGATGCGCGCCATCACGAGGATTGGACCGCCGACGACCGCCCATTTGACGGTCGCAGTGCTGTTGTCGTTGGGCATCGTGAAGAACAAGGCGCGGTCTGCCAACGGCTTCAACGGCTTGATCCCGGGGATCTTGCCGCAGTCCCACACCGCGTTCGGGACCATCGCCGCCTCGAGCGAGGAGACGATCTTCGCGAGCGAGTTCTTCTCGGCATCGTTCGGCGTCCACGCAGCGCTCTTGGGCGCGGCGTAATCACCGTCGAGATACAGGCCGACGCCCATCGAGCCCTTCTTCTTGGTGAAGGAGAGCTCGTAGCACTGCGAGACGTCGTAGCCCTCGCCGCCGGAGATCTCGGCCTCGCCGACGACCGCGCCGAACGCGTCGACGGTCTTCCAGCGTGTGCCTTTGCGCGCCCACTGCGCGCAGCAGGCCATGCCGGCCTCGGAGACCTTGCCGTTCTTCACGATCGCGAAGGGCGTCGCCGGCCCCTCACCGATGATCCGGACCGCCCCTTGATCGCGACACGCTGGGTTGACCACCGGCTTGCTCGGGATCGGATCGCCGGTCATCACCTCGGCGGACTTCGCCTTGGGCGCGTGTTTCTTCTTCTTGCCCTTGGCGTCGGCGTCGGACGCGGCGAACAGGAGCGTGCTCGCGAGCAGGAGGAGGGCAACGGTGCGCATGGGGGTTCCGTACTCCTCCCGCGAGCCTCTCGGCAAGCATTCGACGCACGGGAATAGCGCCGGAGATCTGGTACGTTCCTCCGCATGCAGGCCGTCCGTTTCGTGCTCGTCGTCTCGGTCGCGCTCGGCGCGGGGATCGCCTTCGCCGCGTGCGGCGGCAAGGTGGACATCGAGGCCGACGACGCCGCGGTCGACACCGCGCCGACGACCACCACGACGGCCTCGACGACGTCGCCCACCACGACGACGACCACGACGACGACCACGACCGTCCCGCCGCCCTCGTGTCCGAGCTACCGGCCCGTGCGCGGCGTGCCCTGCGCGGTCGGTCTGTCGTGCTCGTTCCCGTGTGGCAGCGGCTACGACTATGCGATCCGCGCCACCTGCCCCGCGGGCAAGTGGGTCCTCGAGAACGTCAGCCCCTGCGGCGGCTGATCATTCGACGCCGTCCTGCGCGAGCGTCTTCTCGAGCACGTCCTTCGGGACGCTGGTGCGGTGGAGCCAATCGCCGAGCGGGATGGTGACGTTGAAGTTCCACTTCTGCATCAGCCGCGGGTGGTGGTGACGGCGGTGCTGCTCACGGAGCACCCGCACGAGCCACAATCGCCCGATGAACGACTGCTCCGGCAGGTGATAGCTCAGGTGCGAGAGCTCGTAGCCCACCGCGTAGAGCGCGGCGGTGAGCAGGAACAACCACCCGACGTTGGGACCGAGCAGCCGTGAGAGCCCGTACGCGAGCGGCGCGGTCAGGGCGACGATTCCCGCGATGCCGATGGCCGGGATGAGCACGAGCCTGAGCTCCCTGGGCGAGCGGATGGCCATGTCGTCGTAGCCGAAGACCATGTGGTGCTCGGGGGTGTGCCGGTCGTAGAGGACGTGGAACGGCTTGATGCGGTGGTGGAGCAGGTCCTTGTGCGCCCGCCACTCGAACAGGTTGGCGAACACGAAGGTGGCCGGGATGACCAACAGCTCGACCGCCCGCGGCGCGTGCACGCCCCAGAGCGCGAGCCCAAGCGCGACCAGCCCCACCCCGACCGTACCCGACAGGTGCAGCCAGGGGCTGTAGCCGGCAGGGATGGCGTCGTGCAGGCGCTGCCGGGCCTTGGTCCGTGCTTCGAGGATGGCCTTTCCATCCCGCGGAAGGCTTGTTTTCCCGGGATCCGCCGAAGGCGGGACCGGGGTATGCGATTTCTGCACGTTCATGACGGGCTGTTCGGCGAGCATCATGGGTCGAGGTTCTCCAGAGAAGGGCGGGCGGCGGCGACGAGCATACTGTGTATTCTGCAAACATAGAATGCAACCACCGGGCGAGCCTTTTTCTGCTTCTGCCGCATCTGTCGGACACACCCGGGGCATCCCATCCGCTCGGTCCGCTCGCGAGTGGGCGGCACGGGTGCGGTACCCTCGGTACCCTCGCTAGAGAGCGCCATGCCCCCCAACGAGCCCCCGAACCGACCGATCGATCCCGAGGACGAGGGCGATCTCGCGGTCGAGCAAGTGAAGAAGGTCCAACGCCCGAAGCGTTGGAAGGTCCTGTTTCACAACGACGACTACACGACGCGCGAGTTCGTCATCGAAGTGCTCCAGCGCTACTTCGACAAGGACGAGTCCGAGGCCACGTACATCATGCTGTCCGTCCACTACAAAGGCATGGGAATCGCGGGGTACTACCCGAAGGACGTCGCAGAGACCAAGGTCGACCAGGTCACGAAATACGCGCGCAAATCGGGCTTCCCGCTCAAGGTGACCGCCGAGCCCGAGGAGTGATCCCAGCCATTCGGGCGGGTTCCGCGCGGGTCGCACCGTGCTTAAGTCGAGCGTCAACTCACGTCACGCAGGATCACGACCCATGCAGATGTCCGTCGAAGTCGAGATCGCGCTCAACCAGGCGCAGAACGAGGCAGCCCGCCGCCGCCACGAGTACATGACGGTCGAGCATCTGCTCCACGCGCTGTGCTTCGATCCGGGCGCCTCCAAGGTGCTCAAGCACGCCGGCGCCGACGTCGAGAGCTTGAAGAAGTCGTTGGCCAAGTACCTCGACGAGGACATGCCCTCGGCCAAGCACGAGGTCATCCCGTCGGCGTCGCTCGGGGTGCAGCGGGTCGTGCGTCGCGCGCTCATGCACGCCCAGGGCGCCGACAAAGAGGTCGTCGTCCCCGCCGACCTGATCATCGCGATCTTCAGCGAACGCGACTCGATGGCCGTCGCGCTGCTCGACGAGCAGGGCGTCACTCGCCTCGACGTCGTCCAATACGTCTCGCACGGCGTGAGCAAGATCGGCGACGACGAGGACGAGCCGGGCGAGCAGGCCCCCGCCGGAGCACCGGGCGAGGAGGACGAGCTCGACGAGCGGGGGAACGCCCAGAAGAAGAAGAACACCGACCCGCTCGAGAGTTTCTGCGTCGACCTCGTCGCCGAGGCGACCGAGGGCCGCATCGATCCGCTCATCGGCCGCGAGAAGGAGGTCGAGCGGACCATCCACATCCTCGCGCGTCGCCGCAAGAACAACCCCCTGCTCGTCGGCGACGCGGGCGTCGGCAAGACGGCGATCGTCGAGGGTCTCGCGTGGAAGATCTTCCGCGGCGAGGTCCCCGCGGCGATCAAGGACGCCAAGGTCTACGCGCTCGACATGGGCGCGCTGGTGGCCGGCACGCGGTTCCGCGGTGACTTCGAGGAGCGGATGAAGGCCGTCATCAAGGCGGTCCAGAAGAAGCCCAACGCGATCCTCTTCATCGACGAGATCCACACCGTGCTCGGCGCCGGCTCGGCCAGCGGCGGCACGCTCGACGCGGCCAATCTGCTCAAGCCCGCGCTCTCGTCGGGGCGCCTCCGATGCATCGGCTCGACCACCTTCGCCGAGCTGCGCACGCACTTCGAGCGTGATCGCGCGCTGTCGCGTCGCTTTCAGAAGGTCGAGGTCAACGAGCCGAGCGTCGACGAGACCATCCTGATCCTCGAGGGCCTCCGTCCGAAGTACGAGGCCTACCACGGCGTGAGCTACTCCAAGGACGCCATCGAGGGCGCAGCGACGCTCTCGGCCAAGTACCTCCACGACCGCAAGCTGCCCGACAAGGCCATCGATCTCATCGACGAGGCGGGCGCCGCGGCGAAGCTCGCAGCCGGCATCGGCGGGCTCATGCCCGGCGCCGAGACGGCGAAGGCCGATTCGAAGGTCGAAGGCAAAGAGGCCAAGGCCGAGGGCGAGTCCGAGACCCCCGAGGTCCGCGTCGTCGTCGGCGTAGCCGAGATCGAGGCCATCGTCGCCAAGATGGCGCAGATCCCGCCCAAGGAGGTCTCGACCAACGACAAGACCTCGCTCAAGAACCTCGAGCGCGATCTCCAGCGCGTCATCTTCGGTCAGGACGAGGCGGTGCGCGAGGTCTCGCAGGCGATCAAGCTCGCGCGCGCGGGCCTTCGTTCGGGCGAGAAGCCGATCGGCTCGTTCCTCTTCACCGGCCCGACTGGCGTCGGCAAGACCGAGCTCGCCAAGCAGCTCGCCAAGAGCCTCGGCATCGGCTTCGTCCGGTTCGACATGTCCGAGTACATGGAGGCGCACACCGTCTCGCGCCTCATCGGCGCGCCGCCCGGCTACGTCGGCTTCGATCGCGGCGGTCTGTTGACCGATGCCGTCGCCAAGCAGCCGCACTGCGTGCTCCTCCTCGACGAGATCGAGAAGGCGAATCCGGCGATCTTCAACATCCTCCTGCAGGTGATGGACCACGGAAAGCTCACCGACAACAACGGTGTCTCGAGCGACTTCCGTCACGTCATCCTGATCATGACCAGCAACGTCGGCGCACGCGACATGGCCAAGCGCCGCGTCGGGTTCGGCGAGACGGGCCCGCAGAAGGGCAACGAAGACAAGGCCTACAAGGACCTCTTCGCCCCCGAGTTCCGCAACCGTCTCGACGCGCGCGTCGGGTTCGGTCCCCTCGATCCGACGGTGGTCATCAGCATCGTCGACAAGTTCATCGGCGAGCTCGATGCACAGCTCTCCGAGCGCAAGGCGACGATCCAGGTCACCGAGGCCGGCCGCAAGTGGCTCGCCGACAAGGGCTACGATCCCGAGATGGGCGCCCGTCCGCTCGCCCGCGTCATCCAGAACGAGGTCAAGAAGAAGCTCACCGACGAGCTGCTCTTCGGCGCCCTCGAGCACGGCGGCGAGGTTGTCGTCGACGTGAAGGACGGCGAGCTCACCTTCGCGTTCACCCCGCTCCCGGCACCCGCCAACACCGAAGAGGCCGCGGCCACCGCGTGAGTCTGCGCGTCGTCGTCTGGGACGCCACCGACGTCGGCCGCTTCAGAGCGGGCCACGACGGCGCCAACGGAACCGCCGACGTTCACATCGGCCTGTCGCCGGCGTGGTGGGTCGGCGCCAGGCTGCACGCGGTCGCGCGCCGGCTGAGCGGCATCGAGTACCACGCGCGCGGCGTGCGCTCGTGGGACGAGGCGCTTCGCTTCGCCAGCACGTGCGCGCACACCGCGCAGGCACCGCTCACCGAGCTGCAGGTGTGGGGCCATGGCGGGTGGGGCTTCATGGATCTCGGCGACACGCGGCTCGATCGCGCCGCCCTCGCGAGCGCCGCCATGCGCGAGCCGCTCGACGCGCTCGCCGATGTCCTCGCCGTCGACGCGCAGGTGTGGCTCCGCTGCTGTTCGGCGTTCGGTGGACGCGCGGGGCGTGCGTTCGCCCCTGCGCTCGCGACGCGTCTCCGGGCACGGGTGGTCGGTCACACGTACGTGATCGGCGTGCTCCAGAGCGGTACGCACTCTCTCGATCCCGGCGACCGGCCCACCTGGCCGCTCGAAGAGGGCGTCGTCATCCGCAATGGCGAGCCGCACTCGGCGAAGACTTCGGGAGCGCGCGAGCCGCGGACCATTGGCTGCCTGCGGCTCGACCTACCGCGGGGATTCTGACTCCGCGGATCCGCCGAAGGCGGGACGCGGGTATGTGAGCTCAGCGTCGCGACGCGAGCTCCGCCTCGAGCTCCGCGATCCGCTGGTCGGCGTCGGCGCGCGCTTCATCGGAGGTTTTCAATAGCACCCCGCCTCGGGCGAGACGGAGCGCCAGGGGATAGTTCGCGAGCGGCGCGACGACCCAGTCGAGGCCGAGCGTGACGCACGTGGTCGCGTCGTCTTCGACGGCGCGCTCGACGAGATCGTCGTCGATGCGATCCCACACTTGAAGTCGAGCGCCGGGCTCGGCGTCCGCGTCGAAGCGCACGAGCTCGCGCACACCCAGCTCGTGATAGCGCTCGAGCTTGTCGCTCCAGCGAATGGGCCGGCGTGCAGGTAGCACGCCGGCACTTTCTCCCTGCGAGTCGATCGGCTCGTCGTCGCTCTCGCTCACGATTTCGATGGCGAGCTGAGGCGGTCCCCCGCGCTCCCAGCTCTTCCAGGACTTGAAGTCCTCGTCTGGACGCCCGACGAACACGAACACGTCGGGGGCCAGGCATCGCCGCGGATCGCGCGCGTTCCAGTAGACGAACTGATCGCTCCCGAGAACGACGCTCTTCCCCAGCGCGAGCTCGAGGATCGCATACAGCGCGGTACGTAGCTTGAAGTGGCGCTTGCTCTCGGGCACCTGCTCCTCCACCGGGAACACGATCGGACGCGGTGCGCGTCGATGCCGGAGCCGTTCCGCGGGGGAGGTCACGAACGAGATCGTAGTCTCCAAGAGCGACTCGGTCGAGCGCATGCGCTGGACCGTTGCGCGTCGCGTGCCAGGGCCACGAGACACGAATTCCGGGTCAATCGTTGCTTCACTCGCCGGCGGCACGGCGCATCCGCCGGCGGGATCAGACGCTGCGCACCAGGGTGAGGTGGGCGATCTCCGCGGGAATGCCGACGCGCATCGGCGGGCCCCAGTAGCCGGTGCCGCGGCTCACGTAGATCCACGATTCCTCGTGGCGGTGGAGGCCCGCGACGTACGGCTGCTGCAGCCGAACGAAGTAGTTCCACGGGAAGATCTGGCCGCCGTGCGTGTGCCCCGAGAGCTGCAGACCGACGCCGAGCTTCGCCGCCTCGAGAATGGACTTCGGCTGGTGGGCGAGGAGCACCAACTCGCGCGACGCGTCGCGTCCGTCGAGCGCGCGCGGCAGATCGTGTCCGTGACCGCGGCCGAACTGGCGCGAGGTCCAGTCGTCGACGCCGGCGAGGTCGATGACGTCGTCGCCGCGGCGAAGCTCGACCCGCTCGTTGCGGAGGACGCGGATGCCGAGTCGGCGCAGCTCGGCGAGCCAGGGCTCGACGCCCGAGTAGTACTCGTGGTTGCCGGTGACGAAGTAGACGCCGAGCGGTGCCTTCAGCGTGCCGAGCGGTGCGACGTGCTCGCGAAGCTCGTCGACCGAACCGTCGACGAGGTCGCCCGTGATGACGATGACGTCCGGCGCGAGCGCATTGGTGCGGGCGACCATCTGTTCGATGAACTCGCGGCCGATCGTCGGACCGACGTGGATGTCGGTGAGCTGCGCGATGGTCAGGCCCTCCATCCCTGCGGGCAGGCGACGGAGCGGCACGCGATGCCGACGGACGTCGAGCTGCGCGAGCGCGGTACGCACGCCCCACGCGGCGGTGCCGGTGGCAACGAGGCCGACCGCAGCCGCGATGCCGCGACCGAGCAGCACCCGGCGGGCCGGATCGGGATCGTCCACCCGCAATCGTTCCACCGCGAGCGCCACCACGCGGACGGCGTCGCCCACGAACAGGAGCATGACCAGGATGAACAGCACGCCGAGCCAGGTCATCGCGACCATCGAGATCGGCGTCATCACGCTGCGGGGCAGCACCCGGCCGAGCGGCATCGCCGCCCACATGAAGATGGCGAGCGCCACGATCGCGATGGTCGCTGCGCGGTGCCACTGCGGCGGCAAAGCCGCGTCGCGGACCAATCGCGCCCACACATACCGGTGCAGGAGCGTCGTCAGCGTGGCGGTGACCGCGAAGAAGATGGCAAACCGGCCGAACGACATACGGATCGGTAGGATGCCACAGGGTCGCCCCCAGGCTCAGGGACTCGACGCGGCAGCGGTGCGTACGGCGAGCGCAGCCTGGCAGGCATGGATCTCTTCGGCGTCCGCCATTGCGTTCTGGACCGCGAGATCGTGGGCATCGACCGCGGTGCGCACGCGCAGGACTGGCTGGCCGGTCGCGAGGTCCACGATCGCGACGCGGACGGTGTGGGGGACGGGAAGCACCTCGTCGAGAACGGACTTTCGTATCGCCTCGACGATGCCCGAACCCTCGGCCACGCCGATGCCGGTGGGGAGCTCGTCGAGCACCACGGCGACCCACTTCGCCCGCGCGGCATCGACCGCGCGTCGGCGTGCGCCCGGCGTGCGTCCATCCCGCTCGATTTCGAGCAGCCTCAGGGAAGTCATGTCGGTGGTCGCCTGCACCTGCGCGACGAAGCTCGCAGACGACGGGCGCAGCCCCGCGTCGAGCACGTCGGCGTCGAGGACGTGCGGCGCGAGCGCGTCGAGATCGACCCGCCAACGGTAGTGAATCGCCGCTTTGCGAACGGCGTCGTGCGAGCTGTCCTTGGGAGGATCGAGCAGGCAGCCGAGGAACGCGTCCTTGCGAGATCCGCGCGTGGCGGCCGCGATGGCGCGCGGATCGCGCACCTCGTCGACCACGGCGCGGAGGTAGAGCCCGCGCTCGCGGACGAGCGCGTCGAGCCCCGCGAGGTCGACGGTGTGCATCGGCCCGGCGAACGGCTCGCTCGCGAGGGTCAACGTGGCCGCGTCGAACCGATCGAGGACCGCCACAGCCGGGAGCTCGCGCCGCTCGGCCGCGGCTCCGTCGAGCAGGCGCGCGCGCCGCAACCGCGCGTCGACACGGGCGTGGAGCTGCGCGAGCACCCCCAGCACGACCACGCCGATCACGGCGATGCGAAGCACGCCCGAAGCGGCGACGCGCGCATGCCACCGCTGGACCGCGCGGGTCCGATCGTCCATGAATTCGAGGGGCTCCTCCCCTCGAGCTCCCCTCGCATGTTCTCGCTTCGCTGCGAGCATGCTCTTGAATTCACTGACGTCCGGTTCGCTCATCCGCGAGACAGACCCTCGCAAGCGCCAATAGTTCCCGGGGTCATGCCCCAAGGAGCTTCAGGATCTCGGGGACGAGCTGCTTCACGCTCGAGTTGCCGGTGCCGAACACCGAGCCGTTGACCTTCTTGAGGATCTTCATCGTCTTCACGTCGACGATGACGCAGGTTTCCCGAACGCCGAAGAACGTGAGCGTCTTGGTCCCCGTACTCGGCGGAGTGTCGATCACCGAGGTGACCGGCACCTTGTACGTCGTGATCCAGGCGTCGAGGTCGCTCTTCTTGGTCGTGCCTCCGCCCCGACTGGCGAGAATCTCGACGATGACGCCACCCGCATCCGTGACCGACTTTCCCAGCGAGGCCAAATCACGGGCCCCGTTTTGACAGCCGGGTCACAAGAACTCCGACACGTGGATGAGCGCGTAGCCCTTCTTCGCGTCGCGACGGAGCTTGTCCATCGACGTGGTCACGTACGGCTTGGTGTTCGCCAGCGCGTCGGAGAGGGGGCTGACGTAACCCTCCCAATCGAGGTTCGCGACGACGTCACCGACCTTGTTGCCGTAGGGACCGGCAGGGTACGCGCCGAATGGGTCACCACCCGTGTCGGACGACGTCGCGGTGTCGCTGGGAGGCGCGCCGGTGTCGTCCCCGCTGGTCGCGGTGTCGTCGACCGACGTGTCGCTCGCGGATGTGCCGGTGTCGGCGGCTGCCGCGGTCGTGGAATCGTCGCTGCTGCCACAACCGAGGGTGGCGAGAGAGGCAACGAAGAACAGTCTGGTGACGACCTTCACTTCTTCGCCCTGACGCCGAACCAGGTCATCGTCGTGAGCCCCTGGCCCGCGTCGGTGACGATCTTCCCACCGGAGACCTTGCCGGTGGCGACGACCTCGAGCTTGCCCGCGGTGAACGGCTCGCGGAGGAAGTCGTTCCCCAGGCCGATGATCTCGACGGCCGTACCCTCGGCGAGACCCGCGGTGGTGTTGAACGAGAGGCCGACCTTGTTCTTGTACTTCGAATCGAACGGCGTCGCCGCGTAGAGGGCGAGGACGTTTTCGCCCTTCACGAACGTCGGGTAGTCCTTCGTCTCGACCTTGACTGCGCGGAACAGTTTGCCTGCCTCGCCGAGCTCGACGTCTTCGAGATCGAGCTCGACCTCGGTCCCAGCGGGGATGTTCAGGGTCACGTCGCCGTCGCTGACGGAGGTCGCGACGGTGACGATGTTCTTCGAGTCCATCGGGATGGCTGCGCCGCTCGTCGGAAGCTTCGGCAGCACCAGCGTCGGCAATAGGATGGCGTCGGCGGCGCCCGCGGGGAGCTTCTCGTAGAGGCTCGCGAAGTCGGGGCGACCGTGCACCGAGGCCGCGAAGTTCGACACCTTGATCCACCGGCCCACGGTCGCGGTGAAGGTGCCCCCTGCGACGGTCTCGCCGAAGAAGCAGATCTGCCCGCAGACCGAAATGAGCTTCCCCGCGGGAAGCGGCGCGCCGGTCGTATCGACCGCCTTGCCGGTGACCGTCTTCACGCACTGCGACCCGACCGGCCGCTCTTCGGCGGGCTCGGAGCAGGGCTCGGCAGGGGGAGCGTCGGTCGTCCCTCCGGTGTCGACCTTCGAGCCGGTGTCGGTCCCCGCGTCGGTCGTCGACGTGCTCGGAGTCGGGTCGGAGCTGCAGGCGGCCAGGCCGAAGAGCGCAGAGAGGGGAAAAACAAGGAGGAAGGCGCTACGCGAGAACATGCGGCGCAGACTCTAGCAGATTCGAGCTGGACGCCACCGCAACGCTCCGCCCGGGCTGCGCGTCGCACGGTGATGGCGGCACGCATCTCCCAGCCGGATCACCCCGCGGCGCTGCGGACGGTGGTCTTGGCGCTCGCGCTGCTCTCGGCGCTCGTGTTCATGCCGATGTGGGCGCCCCTGGTCCTGGCCGGCTGGGTCGCGCACCTGGCGCGGCCGCTGCTCGCCCGCTTCCAGCGCCATCTGGGCGGCCGTCGTCGGGCGGCAGGCGCGGTCGTCCTCGTGCTCCTGGTCCTGGTGCTCGCGCCGATCGTGTTGATCACGGTGTCGCTCGTCTCGAACGCGATCGATCTGGTCCAGAGGGTGCTCCGGTCCGAGAGCGGCACCGCAGCGTTGCGTGCGATCGTCTCGACCCAAGGGGACAAGATCGAACCCACCACCATCCTCACGACCCCGGCGAAGCTCTTCGAGTTGGCCAGGCAGTACGGGGCACGCGCGTGGTCGGCGCTCGACGCGCTGGTCGGGGTGACTGCGAAGGTCATCGTCGGTCTCTTCGTCTTCCTCCTCGGCGCGTATTCGATGCTCGTCGATGGCGAGGAGGCCTACCGCTGGGCACGACGGCACGCCCCGATGCGTGCAGCAGACTTCGATCGGTTCGCGGCTGCGTTCCACGAGACCGGTCGCGGGCTGTTCATCGGCATCGCGCTGACCGGGCTCGTCCAGTCCGTCGTCGCGACGATCACCTATCTGGCGCTCGGCGTTCCGAGCGCGTTGGTGCTCGGCCTGCTCACGTTCTTCGGATCGCTGATCCCGAGCGTCGGCACCGGCCTCGTCTGGGTCCCGGTCGCCGCGGGTCTCGCGCTGTCGGGACGAACCGGTGCCGCCATGGCGATGGTGGCTGTCGGCCTCGGGGTCATCAGCGTGATCGACAACGTCGTGCGTCCGACGTTCGCCCGCATGGGCAGGCTCGATCTGCCGGGCTTCGTCGTGCTCGTCTCGATGTTCGGCGCGCTCGCGCTCATCGGCGCGTGGGGGCTGGTGCTCGGTCCCCTGGTCGTCCGTCTGTTCGTCGAGGCGCTCCGGATCGCGCGCGAAGAGCGCCTCACCGGAGCGCACACGACGCTCACCCCGCCGCCGGCCTAGTCACGTCGTCACGGCGTGCTGGTGAACTTGAACACGCGCTCCTGCTTGCCGAGCGCGCGGCTCGGGTGGCCGAACTCCGCCGAGCAGCAGCTGTTGGTGGTGATCGTGCGGGTGACCTTGAGCGTGACCTCGCAGCTCTCGGTCTCCTTGCCGGAGAGCGCCTTGAGCTCGCCCGCGTTGATCGTGAACGAGCCTGGATCGCCGGCGATGTCCTTCGACGCGTGCGCCGAGAGGCAGCTCGCTCCGCTGAGCGAATACGCCATCTGGTGGGTGCCCGCGGCCGCGCCCCAGGTGAAGGTGAGCGCCTCCTTGCGGGGCACCGAGGCGGGAGCGGTGAGCGTGAACGACGGCGGCACCGTGACCTTGTTGCCGAGCGCGCTCGCACCCTTGGCGCGGAGGAAGTCGAGAGCGTATTCGCCGTCCATCGCGGGCAGCGAGCCTCCGTACGCGGTCTTTCCGTCCTGGACCAGGATCCCGAGCGCCTGCTTGCCACCCTTGGGGTCGTTGAGGACCAGCTGATCGCCGGTGGTGAGGCGCGCCCACACGAGAGACTGCCAATCGCCGACGTGCAGCGCGGCGTAGACCTTGTTGTTGGTCCCGTCGTTGACCACGTCGAGCTCGAGCGACATCCCATGCGTGGTGACGTCCTGCGAGTCGACCGACTCCTTCTTGGCGCAGCCGAGTGCAAGGAGCGGAAGGGCGGCAACAGCTAGCGCGAAGGAAGATCGGATGCTCATCGGGGGTTCCTCTGGGTTGGCTCGGGTTATGAGCGGCTGAGCACAGCGCATACCAGCAAAAGCAGGAGAAATCTGGCAGAACGAAGGGGGGCTGTGAACCCCCGGCCACGCCGGGCACGACAGTCCAGGTGGACGCGGCGCCGGAGAAGTCGCAGATGCTGTCTGTGGCTGCTGGTTCGACGAAGCCCCTGCTGGTCCTCTTCACTGGAACGACGGTCCCGAGCGTCAAAGAGCTCCACGGCGATTTCGACGCCCAATTTCGGGCTGCGATCGGCGACGCATGGCAGGGCCCCTGGGCCACGGCCGACGCGCGGGATCCCGAAGCGAGCCTTCCGGCCTACGACTCGGTGGCCGGGGTCATCGTCACCGGCTCCTCGTCGAGCGTCACCGACCGCGATCGGGAGCCGTGGATGCCGCGGCTCGAGGCGTGGCTCCGCGGCGCCGTCGCCGCCGAGGTCCCCGTGCTCGGGGTCTGCTTCGGTCACCAGATCCTTGCGAGCGCGCTCGGCGGCGAGGTCCGCAAGAACCCGCGCGGCCGCGCGATCGGAAGCCGCTCCGTGCGGCGCGTCGGCGACGATCCGCTGCTGAAGGGCGTGCCCGAGACCTTCTCGGTGAACGTCTCCCACCGTGATCACGTGGCCGTCCCGCCGCCGAACGCAACCACGCTGATCTCCGCCGACCACGACGACATGCACGCGTTCGCCGCCGGTCCCTGGGTGCGCGCGGTCCAGTTCCACCCCGAGTTCCACGACGAGATCGTCCGTGGCTACATCGCGGCGCGCCGCGAGATCCTCGCTGGCGAGGGACTCGACCCGGACGCGCTGCACCGCGACGTCGTCGACGCCCCGCACGCCCGGCGGGTGCTCCGGAACTTCGTCACCGAGTTCGTCGTCAAGCGCTGAAGGGCGCTGAACGGAAGAGCCGGCCCCCCACGGACGGCGAAAAAAACGCGCACAAGAGGCGCAGCCGCCCCGGCCGGCCGCACATGCGTGAGAAATCTCGACTTTCCCTCTCGCGCAAGCGAGCATCTGCAGGCAGAAGTCGCGCAAAAGACCGCGGGTCGAGGACCGACCGACGCCGAACGTTGACGCGTCAGGTCGCCAATCGGGAGAACAAGCGTACATGCCGGAACGAATCGGGCTGCTCGTCGGGATGGAGAACTCGTTTCCGCCCGCCTTCATCGAGCGCGTCAATCGCGAGTCGGGGGTGGTGGCGGAGTACGCCAAGATCGGCGGTACGCAGGCGGAGGACTGGAAGAGCCCCTACCGCGTGCTGATCGACCGGATCAGCCAGGAGATCCCCCACTACCGGTTCCACCTCAAGGCGGCGGCGCTCTCGGGCGCGTACGTCATCAACGACCCGTTCTGGTGGAGCGCGGACGACAAGTTCTTCGGCTACTCGCTCGCCGCCAAGATCGGCGTGGCGGTACCGCGTACGGTGATGCTCCCGCAGAAGGACTACATGCACCGGATCGACAAGAACCGGTCGCTGCGCAACCTCGAGTTCCCCCTCGATTGGGAGGCCATCGCCAAGTACGTCGGTTTCCCCGCGATCCTCAAGCCGGCGGACGGCGGCGGGTGGCGCGACGTGTACGTGGTGAAGAACTTCGAAGAGATGATGCGCGCCTACGACGCGTCGGGGCAGCTCATCATGACGCTGCAGGAGTTCATCGACTTCGACGAGTACATCCGCTGCATCTGCATCGGTCGCGAGAACATCCTGCCGATCAAGTACGACCCCAAGCGTCGCTGCTACGTGCACACGCCCGGCGGGTTCCTCTCGAAGGCGCTGGAAGAGAAGGTGCGCGAGGGCGCGTTCAAGCTCTGTGACGCGCTGGGGTACGACATGAACTCGGTGGAGTTCGCGGTGCGCGACGGCATCCCGTACGCGATCGACTTCACCAACCCAGCGCCCGACATGGCCAAGGAGTCGGTCCTCGAGCCGCACTTCGACTGGTGTGTCGAGCACATGGCGCAGTTCGCGATCAAGACGGCCAAGGAGGGGCGCTCGTCGCTCGGCGAGCACTACCGCTTCTCGCGGTACCTGCCGCCCGGCTCGCGCGCGACCGTGCCCGGCGAGACGCCGCCGAAGATCGCCTCGGTCCGACCCGGAGGTGCGAAGTGAGACTTCCCGAGAACGTGCTCGCCGGCCAGTTCACGCTCGGCGTCGAAGAAGAGTTCCAGATCGTCGACCCCGAGACGCGAGAGCTCCGCTCGTACGTGTCGCAGCTGCTCGAGAAGGGCGGCAAATCGGTCCTCCGCGAGCGCGTCCGGCCCGAGATGCACCAGTCGATGGTCGAGGTCGGCACCGGCATCTGCAAAGACGTCCACCAGGTGAAGGACGAGATCCGGGAGCTCCGCCAGCACCTCGATCTGCTCGCCCGCAAGAGCGGTCTGCGCATCGTCGCCGCGGGAACGCACCCGTTCTCCGACTGGAAGAAGCAGGACATCGTCCCGCACGAGCGGTACAACACGCTCGTCGCGGAGCTCGAGGACATCGCCCGCGAGAACCTCATCTTCGGCCTCCACGTGCACGTGGGCATCAAGTCGAAGGAGGTCGCGATGGCCCTGGCCAACCAGGTCCGCTACTTCCTCCCGCACCTCCTCGCCATGTCGACCTCGTCGCCGTTCTGGCTCGGTCGCAAGAGCGGCCTCAAGTCGATCCGCTGCGAGGTGTTCAAGCGCTTCCCGCGCACCGGCATCCCCGACGAGTTCCGCAGCTACTCGCAGTTCCAGGCGTTCACCGACCTGCTCATCAAGGTCGGCTCGATCGACAACGCGAAGAAGATCTGGTGGGACGTCCGCGTCCACCCGTTCTTCGACACCGTCGAGATCCGCATCTGCGACATGGCCACCAAGCTCGACGACTGCGTGCTCATCGCCGGCATGTGTCAGGCGATCATGGCGCAGCTGTTCTGCCTGCACGTGCGCAACCAGCAGTGGCGCCCGTACTCGCGCGCGCTCATCGAGGAGAACAAGTGGCGCGCCGTGCGCTACGGCCTCGACGCCAAGCTCATCGACTTCGGCAAGGAGGCAGAGGTCCCCGTCCGCGATCTGCTCGTCGAGCTCCTCGAGTTCGTCGACGAGGCCGCGGGGCTCCTCGGCACCCGCGAGTTCCTCAAGACCGGCATCGAGCGCGTCCTCCGCGACGGCACCAGCGCCGACCGCCAGATGAAGGTCTGGCAAGAGAGCGGCATGGATCCGAAGAAGGTCGTCGACCACCTGATGGCCGAGACCATGCTCGACATCCCCGAGCTCCCCATGGAGGGCTCGGGACCTCCCGCCACTCCGTAGTCCTCGGCCACTCGAATAGCCGGTCCCGCCCTCCGTGGCAGGGCCGGCTTTTCGCTGTAATCAGCGCCATGCTACTCGATGCCAATCGGTTGGCTGCAAGGCTCGCGTCGGCGCCGGACGACCCGGTGGCGTGGCTTCGCGCACAGCCCACCGCAGGCCGCTCGCTGCCCGGTTCACCCCGGTCTCGGTGGACGCTACTCGCCCTTCATCGTCACCGCGCACGGATGGCGTTCGTCGAAAGGGTCGTGCGCGAGCGACTCGATGGTTGGTTCGGCGGCCGCAGGAGCATCCCCCAGCGCGGGCCCGTGCCGGGTCTCGATCAATGGCGCCACCGGTTCCACGGGGTGGGTTGCTGCCTCGACCACGTCGACGGGACGGAGCTCGACGTCGACTTCGACGATCACGGAGGCGGGGCGCCGGTCCTCGATGTGTGGTTCTACGACCGATGGCTCGAGACGACGCGCAGCCCCGGCCTTCTCGAGAGCCGACTGACCATGGCCGGCCCTTGGATGGCCACGCTCGAGCCCTTGCGCGACCTCGGGCTGCTCGAAGGCAACCACCGCGTGTACGTGCGAAGCGACGCCGTTCGCTGGTGCGACGTCGCGCTCGAGGCCTTGGAGCTGAGCGAGCCCGACCAAGCCAGGCTCGCCTGGTTCGCATGGGTGATCGAGGACTACCCGCTCGCAGCGGAGCTCCTCGGATCCGACACGACCGAGGCCATCACGATCGCTGCCCGGGAACAGCTCGGACAGGAATCACGGGGCGCGCGTCCAACCGACACGGAGTAGCCAGGAGCCGGGAGCAGACACGACGTCGCACGCGACGGCGGACGAGAATCGGTCCGGCTCGGGCGTGGCCCCGTAGTGGTGCTCGTGATTCCGCAACACATAGCGCACCACGTTCCGCACCTCGCGCGACGTACGGAGCACGCGCTCGTGAAAGCGGTCGGCGTAAACGCGACCGCTCGTGCCCATCAGGTCGTTCAGCCGCTTGGCCACGCGAATGAGCAGCGCGCGCATGCCTTGGGTCATGGCACGGCGGTCGTCGGCCTCGACGACGAGATGCACGTGGTTGCCCTGCACCGAGAAGTGCACGACCCGGAAGCCCTCGCGCTCCTCGCGGAGCTCGGAGAGGGCACGGGCGATGGGCCGGAAACACCGCTGCGCACGGAGGTTCCACACCCCGCGGCGCGTGCGGACGGTGATGTGGTGCGGATGGCGCGGGTCGACCGGCGGGCGACGCCGGTGCGGTTGCCCGGCCCCGGCCTTCGGCGGCCGACCGCGCCGCGGACGCTGCTCGAGCTGCTGGCTCGAGAAGAGTGACCGCTGACCCATGATTGAATTATGGCGCATGTTTCTTGGCGCGCAAGCCCTCTCCGTTCCTTCAGTCGCAGCCTCGTGGCGACACGCACCTGGAAATGCTGCGAAGCGGACCTGCTCCTGCCAGACAGTCGTCACACGCCGGTCTAGGTTGCGCGCATGGTTCGAACTGTGGGTCCGGGCACGAGCGTCGACATCGCCTGCCGTTGTGGGAACGTTCGGGGAACGCTGCGCGGCGCGGCGCCCGCGACCGTCAATCGCGTCGTCTGCTACTGCGACGACTGTCAGGCCTTCCTCCATCACCTCGGGCGCGCCGATCTGCTCGATGAACATGGCGGCAGTGACATCGTGCAGGTCGCGCCGGGGGCGCTCGCGTTCCATCGCGGCACCGAGCACCTCGAGGGCATGCGGCTTGGGCCGAAGGGCTTGTTTCGATGGTACGCGCGGTGCTGCAAGACGCCGCTCGGCAACACGCTGACCCCGAGCATCCCCTTCGTTGGTCTTGTCTGGGAGGCGCTGCAGGGGCTCGATGCGCATGGGCGCGACGAGGTGTTCGGGCCCCCGCGCGCGAAGCTCGAGCCGAAGTACGCCATCGGCCAGTTGCCCTCCAATGCGCGGGGCGTGAACCTGCCATTCATGGCGCGCACGCTCCGGCTCGTGCTCGGTTGGAAGATTCGCGGCCAGGCGTGGCCGCACCCGTTCTTCGATCGGACCGGCGCGCCGATTCACCCCGTCCACGCGCTCTCGTCCACCGAACGCGACGCCCTTCGCCCACTCTGCGGCCCGCGGTAGCCGTCAGCCGCCGGCGCCGAAGTTCTGCGTCCAGTAGTGCCGGTACTTCGAGCTCGCGCTGTACCAGTAGCCGACGCCGAGCTGCTTGTACTTGGGGTTCATGATGTTCGCGCAGTGGCCGTCGCTGTTCATCCATTGGGTCATGGTCTGGGCGGCCGTGGCGTTGCCGGCGGCGATGTTCTCGCCCATCGTGGTGCCCTTGTAGCCCTCGGCCTTCATGCGATCGAACGGCGAGAGGCCGGCGAGGTTCGTGTGGGCGAAGAAGCCGTTCGTCGCCATGTCCTTGCTGTGCTTGCGAGCGGCGGCTTGCAGCTGCGGCTGCATCACGAGCGGGCCGGCGGGGCCGAATTTACCGCCGGTGCGGCAGTCGGCGCCGAGCGCGCGGCGCTTGTTCGTCTCTTCGAGGATTTGCTGCTCGAGCGCCGCGTACGCGGCCGGCCAATCGCCGCTCGGCGGGGTGCCCGTGTCGGCCGCCGGCGTGGTTCCCGTGTCACTGGGCTTCGCATCGGTGGCGGCTCCCGAGTCGGTGCCGGGGGTCGTGCCCGTGTCGGTCCCGGTGGAGGCGTCATCACCGGTGGTCACACCAGAGTCGTCGCCGGTGGTGACGGCACCGTCGTCGATCACCGCGTCTTCATCGCCGGAAGGCGACGAGCAGCCCACGACGACGATCGCGGGGAGGGCAACTGCGGCGAACAGCAATGGAAGGCGAAAGCGCATGCCTCCACCGTCGCACGCGCGCGCGGACCTGCACGCAGCCAAAATCGAGAACGCGTTCACGCCGGAAACACACGGCGGGGGTGTACGAATCGGTCACGCGTGGGTGACAGAAGGTTGAGACCTCAAGGACCAGGCGACGCACTCGCCTCTTGTGGGCAGTCCTTTCCCGGTGTCACGGCCAGTACATCACCTGTTCCATCGTCGCGTAGCTGTCCTGGTACGGCGGCGAGAACGAGAGGTACGTCGAGTAGACGGAGACCGACGGATCAATGCCCTGCAGGCTGTAGGTCGAGGTCTGTTCTGCCACCGGCATCGTGTACGAGAACGACCCGGCGCTGGTGTCGACCCCGAGGTAGGCCGGACCGGGGTCGTAATTCCACGTGTCCCACCAGTTGTCGTTGAGCACGAGGTAGAAGTCGCCGTAGCCGGTGAGCCCGCACACGTCGCATCCGGTTTTGCCGGGCTGCGGTCCGACCCACGGCTTCGCGGTCTTGCCGAGCAGGGTCTTGGTGCCGTCGCCACAGCCGGAGCCAGCGCACTTACCGACGGTCATCGTGTTCGTCGAGAGCTTCGAATCGATGTTCGACCACTTGTCCGACCACGAGGGACGCTTGCCGCCGTACGCCTTCACGATGGTGTTCTGCAGCGGGTCCACGACGCCCGGCTGACACGCGCCGGCCACGCCCCCGCAGACGGCGGCGACCGCGCTGGCCACGGTCACGCGGGTGACCGTCCCGCAGTCCTGGCCCGCGAGGCAGAAATCCGCCTTGGTCTTCACCTTCTCGTTGAGCGGCACGTTCTGCGAGAGGTCGACAGCGCCCTTGCGCACGAACGACATCAGGGTCGCAGGCGCGAGGGAAGGCGCGTAGGCCCACGCGGCGGTCGCTGCGGCGGTGACGACCGCGGCGGACATCGAGGTGCCGGAGAAGTTGTTCGAGTACCCCGACGAGGCCGACTGGGTGACGACCTCTGCGCCGTGCGCGACGAGACGCGGCGTTCCCGTGGGGCGACTGAGGGAGAGTGGACGATCGGCTGCATCGACCCCGCCGACTGCGTAGAGCAAGGGGGCGTACGTGCCGGTGGGCGGGAAGACATTGAGTGCCTTGTCCCCGGTGACCTCGCCTTCGAACGATTTGCACTCCTCGGCGGTCGGTGCGCGAACGCCCTCCCACGCGGCCGGGAACATCGCCCCCGAGCTCTCGGTCGAGCCCCCGGAGCGATTGCCTGCAGCGGCGATCACCAGCGCGCCCCTGCACGAAGCGTGGCGGAGAGCGTTGTAGACGGAGAGCGCGGCCCACGAGTATCCGCTGTGCCGCCGCGAGAGCTCGTAGCCCCGATCGCGATCCCAACCGAGGCTGAGGTTGATCACGAGGCGCGCCGGCTCGGTCAAGCTGCGAGCGCGTCGTGCACGCCAGCCATCGACGGCTTGGACGATCGCCTTGGCCAGATCGCCTTGCGAGCCGAAATAGCCGCCGTTCGCGTAATCGGGCTTCTCGGGTGCGGTCAGGGGCAGCGCGAGGTTGCTCGCGATCTGTCCGATGCACGGCGGCCGGGTCGGATCGTCCGAAGGACAGGTCAACTCGCGCACGACGCGCCCGACATCGAACCCGTGCTCGTACTTACCGTTGATCGCGCGACCGTTGTCGATCTTGGTCGGGGAGCTGTCGACCACCGCGACCCGGACGGCCGGCGGCATCGCACCGCTGTACGTCTTGGGCAGCGAGGCTGCACCCGCCGCCTTGACGAACGCATCGTGGAGCGGGCCGAGCACCGCGGGGCTCGAGCCCACGGGCGAAGCTTCGGCGCTGACGACGTGGCAGTCGGCATCGAGCGACGGCGGCAGCACCGCCAGGTCGGCGGCGGTCGGCGTGGACGCGAAAGTCGAGCTCCAGACGTACTGGCACATCGTGTTGAGGCCAGGCACCGTCGCGCCGAACAGCTTCGAGCCCATGAAGGTCCCGTTGGGCGCGGCGATGTTGATGCAGTCGCCGACCGGTCCGATGAAACGGGTCGTCGAGCACGCGGGCGCGCTGAGCGCCGCTGCGTTGTCGGCGATCTGCCCTTCTTCATCACTCGCGTGATCGACCGAACATCCGACGGCAACGAGAGCGAGCAGCGGGAGCAACGACGCACGACCCATGGGAACCCTCCGAGGACGGGGTGAACCAGGAGCTCTCGCCCCCGGAGCAGATGTCCGTTTACGCGGCAGGCCCGTTTACAAACTGCGTGCCAGGCGGAGCTTGTCGCACCGCAAGTGCAGCACCGCGTCCAGCCGTTTGCACGAGCATGAAGTTGCGGCAATTTCGGCCAATTCAGCGCCGAATTGCCAACGAGGCGCCCCGGGCACGTGCCGGGCACGTGCCGGCACGTTCACTCGTCCCAGCCGCTCACGATGGGCGAGGGCTCGCCCGTCGCAACCAGCCACAGTTGGTGGGCTGCGCGGGTCGCCGCGATGTGCAGGAGGTGACGCGCCTCGTCCTCGGCCGGGTAGCTCTGCGCGTTGACGTCGAGAAGGATGACGTAGTCCCACTCGAGGCCCTTCACCTGACGCACGTCGGTGAGATCGACGCCGGCCTTGAAGGGGAAGTCCTGCACGCGCACGCGGCGGAGGTTCGGCACCTCGCTCTGCGAGAGCACGTCCCAATAGACGTCAGCCTGCCACGGGTAGCGCGTGATCAACGCCACGCTCGCCATGCTCTCGCGGGCGAACAGCTCGCGGAGGACCGCGGCGAGGAACGCGGCAGCGGTCCCTTGATCATGGAAGCGATGACGCTCGATCGCCGCGCCGTCACGGGTGGCGATCGGCGGCGTCGCAGGCGCAAGCGGACCGAGCACCTCGCGCGCGAGCTCGAGGACCTGACGCGTGGAGCGGTAGCCGATTTGCAGCGGCTCGACCTCGACGTGCGGGAGGCCGAGCGCCTCGAGCGCGGGGGCGAACTCGCCGAGACCGACGTCGAGCGTGAGGCGCTGCGCGACGTCGCCGGCGAGGGTCATGGAGCGCTCGCCGTTGAACACGTGCACGCACTCGACGAGAACCTTGAGATCGATGGAAGCGCAGTCCTGCACCTCGTCGACGAACGCGTGCTCGTACTGCAAGAGCGACTTGCCCTTGCCGCGGAGCGGTCCCCGCATCAGCTGGTGGAGACGGAGGAACAGCGCGTCGTCCTCGGCGTCGAGCGCGGGGCCGAGCTCTTCTTCCTCGTCGACCGGGCGGTTGTCGACACCGGTCTTGGGGCGGAACGGGTCTTCGTCGCCGTGCGAGTGGTCTTCGTCGTCGTCGCGGTAGGCCGGCCGCGAGTCCTCGTCGACCGAGCGGCGACGCGGCTTGATTGCTTCGGCGTCGATCTCGCGGCCGCTGCTCGGCTCCTCACCCTCGTCCGCGAGATCGCGCGAATCGCGCGAGCGTCGCTCGCCCTCTTCGCCCTCGGCGCGGGCCGAGTCGTCGGCGCGCTTCTTCTCTTCTTCGGTCTGCGCGCCGAGCGCGTGGAGCACCGCCTCGCAGCGGCGTGAGCACCAACGGTGCGCCTCTTCGACGTCGGCCTTGGTCAACGGCGCGAGGCCGGTGGGCGTGGGCGCCTTGGCGATCGATTCGAGGATGCTCCGATCGGTGAGCACGTCGGCCCACACGCCGAGGACGTCCTTGGCCCGACGCTGCATGCGGATGAGCGTGTGATCGATCGCGACGCGCGGACCGGAGGCCGGCGGCGGGTTGCCGATGGGCAACGGCAGCGTGCCCTGGATCCACTTGCGCACGCCGGCCGCACGGGCCGAGAGCGCGCTCGCCGCGAGGATGTCCCAGGCCGCGAGAATCGGCTTGGAAACAGCGGCCGGCGCGGTCGCGCAGGTCTTGCGCAGCTCGGCATCGAGCGACGCGGCGAGCTCCGCGACCTTCCGCTCGAGGGCCGCGAGCAGACCTGGGTGCTTCTTCAGCTTGATCGCGGCGACCGGCGTCTCGTCGGTGACGCGCGAGGGAAGCGACGGGAGCGCACGCACGCGGCCCTCGCGCTGCCAGTCGGCGAGCGTGATGACCGGGATGTTCGGCACGTCGAGGGACGGGAGGACGCGCGAGGTGTAGCTCGCGAGCGCCTTGCTCGGCACGACGACCACGACCTTGTCGGGCGTGAAGCGTTTGGGCGCCTGGAACGCGAGGTAGGCGATGCGGTGGAGACCGATGGTGGTCTTGCCGCTGCCCGCGCCGCCCTGGATGACGACGACACCGGCGGCCGGACGCGAGATCGCCTCGAACTGCTTGGGATCGAGGAGCGCTGCGATTTCAGGGAGGAAGCGGTCGCGGCGTCCGAGGCCCTCTTCGCCCATCCCCGCGCCGAGCACGCCGCGCGCCTCGCCGTGCGTGCTGCCCGGAAGAACCGCGGTGCCCTGCCCGCCCGCGAGCATGGTGGCGCGACGAGCGAGCGCTCGCCAACCGGCCTTGCCACGCACGTAGGTCGCCTCGGACGCGCCGATGCGCATCAGCTTGCTCTCGACGATGGTCACGTCGCGACGGACCAGCACCTCGCCGTCGACGTTGCGATCGCCGAACGACTCCTCGTACGACTCACCCTCCTGGTAGCGGTAGTAGATGCGGCTGACCGGCGCGTTGCGCCAATCGACCACCCGCACACCGTGCTCCGGATCGAGGTAGGTGCCGCGCCCGAGGCAGACGTCGCGGATGCGCCCCTCTTCCTTCAGCCGGAGGTGGGCAAAGTAGGGTGAACGCGCGTCGATGGTGACGTCGGGGACCTCTTGCCGCCGAGCGGCCACGGCCTGCAGGCGCTCCATTTGGGCGATGAGCGGGGGGGCGTCCTCGAGCCGGGCTTCCGCGAGCTCGTCGCGCAGGGCGAGGAGCTCGGTGTCGTAGTCGACCTTGTGGGCCTTGCGAATGCGGGCCCGCAGCGACTCCAGCACGCGCGAGAGGACCTTCTCCTCGTCCCGCACGGTCGGGGGGAGCTCGGATTCGTTCGGTTGGGGCTCGTCGGTGGGGGCGCTCACGAGGGTCGGATTGCCTACCCGTGTTTTCGCGCGGTCGCAAAGCGCTCAGGCTAGGATTCTTCCGATGCTTTCCCGAACCCTCCGCTCCAAGGTCCTCGTGGCTCTTCTCGGCCTCTCCGCCGCCGTCGGCTGCGGGGGCGGTCTCCGTCTCAAGCTGGTCAACCAGAGCACCGCCAAGCCGAGCAACGTCGCGGTCTATTTCGCGGTCGACACGAGCGGCGGCGAGCCCGTGCCGGGCCTGACCGCCGAGAAGTTCATCATCTACGAGGACGGCCAGAAGGTCAGCGAGTTCGAGAGCAAGCAGACCATCCTCAACCCGACCGTCGCCGCAGCGCACTACACCCTGCTGCTGGTCGACATGTCCGGCTCGATCGTCGAGTCGAAGAGCGCGCCAGCCGTGGTCGACGCCGCCTCGAAGTTCACCGCCAAGGTCGGCAAGTACCAAAAGGTCGCGGTCGCCGCGTTCGACGGCTCGACCGAGCTCACCGGCATCGTGCCGTTCACCGACTCGGGCTCCGCGGCCCAGGGCGGTCTCGACAAGCTCACCACGTTCAAGCCCAAGGACCCGTCGACCAACCTGCACGGCGCGGTCGTCGAGGGCCTCAAGGTCCTCCGCAAGGCGCTCGACGCCGAGACCAAGCCCCTCAAATTCGGCACCCTCGTCGTGTTCACCGACGGCACCGATCGCGCCAACCGCGTCCCGCGCGACGACATGAAGAAGGCGATGGCGGACGACAAGTACAAGGACTTCGAGGTCTACGCGATCGGCGTCGGCGCCGAGATGAAGAACTCGAAGCTCGAAGAGATCGGCAAGAGCGGCACCGTGCTCGAGGCCGACCCGAACAAGACGCAGGCCGCGTTCGATCAGATCGCCACCAAGATCGAGGGCATGACCCAGCGCTACTACCTGCTCTCGTACTGCACGCCGTCGCGCGCGGGCGAGCACGAGGTCGAGATCGAGGCCAAGACCGACAAGGGCTCGGGCTCCATCAAGTACAAGTTCAACGCCGACGGCTTCGGCCCCAACTGCGACCCGAACACCCCCCCGCCCTTCGACCTCGCGCACCCGGTCGACCCCAAGGACAAGGGCGGCAGCGGCGGCTCCGGCAGCGTGAAGGGCTCGGTCAAGGTCGAGACCAAGAAGTAGGCGAACGCGGACGCGAACGCGGACGCGGACGCGAACGCGAACGCGCACGCGTCAGGTCTGTTGATAGCTGACGCCGAGGACCGAGCAGTCGGCGCATTGGTGGGCGTAGAAGATGCCGTCGGCCGCGACGAAATCTTCTACACCCACCTGCGCGATCACCAGCGTCGTGCGCGAACAGACCGGGCAGGTGGGGTAGAACGGATGGGCAACCCACGAGGGCAGTCCCCCGATCTGGGAGATTGCATCGGCAATGGTCCACTGGACCGTTTCCCACGGTGGGCGGGGCGTCAGCGCTGCTCGGATCGGGGTGAGCCCCCACGGGTCCATGTGGCGCGCCTCGGCGGCGTCGCGATCCAACCATTCCCAGGCGCCGTCGGGCGCGAAACGTACCCAGGTCGGCCGGTAGCACGCGCACTCGAGGCAGGTCGGGATGGAGCCGGGAGGGCGTTCCTCGTCGTGCAACCGCAGCAGCGACACCGCCGCGCGGTGGCACCGCGGACAGGGCGGTCCCGCGCGGTCGACCGCGAAGAGGGTGAGGGTTGCATCGCCTTCGGTCGCCACGATCCCGAGCGTCTCGGTCATGGTCAACGAGCGCACCGCCCCGCGCTCGAGCTCCCATCCCGCGTAGGTCGAATACGCATGCGGCGGCACGCGGTCCTGCCACGGCGGCGGATGGTTCGCCCACGCGCGCAACGCTTCGACGAACCGCGGATGCCGGGACCACGCGAGCGCCCTCAGCGGACCCGCGCGCCCGCCTTGCCCGAGGAGGGCGAACAACCGTTCCACGATCGGATCGCTGGCGTCACGGAACGCATGCGACGGACGCGTCTGCCCCTGATCCAGCAGTGCTTCCTGGCAAACTCGCAGATCGACGCGCGCGAACGACGCGAGGTGCGCGGCGACGTCCTGGAGAAGCTCCTGGGTCGGCGCAGCGATCGCCACCAGCCGGTCGGCGTCGCGCTGTCCGAGGGCACGGTACACGTCGGCCATCGTGCGCTCGAATGGCAAAAGGTTGACGAGCGGATCGTACGCCGGAGGCTCGTGCATCCGGCGTAGCACCTCGACGACGTCGGTAAGGCCCGCGAAACGATCGACGTTGACTCGATTCGCGGCGATGAACCGCGCGCGCTCCTCCTGTCGCGAGTGGTTCGCGCAGGGCATGCAGTATCCCCCAGTCTTCTCCGCGGTCGAGGCGAGGATCATCGAGGCGCAACCCGGAGTCTTGCAGGCGAGCCGCTCTGTCATCGCGTCGCAGACGTTACCATTCCGCGAGGTCCAGCACCGCCTGGACCACTTGCGCGATCGCATGCACCCGTGCAGCTCCGGAACGACGCGCGTCGTCGCGCAGGAGGACTGTCATGAGTGTCCCTGCACGAATGTGTGAAGGACCGTTTGCGTGACTCGTCGGTTCTTGCGCGCTCGAGAAACATACGCCATAATTACCACGTGCTCAGGCCGACGTCGTCGAAGCGTGTGCGGAGAAAGGGCCCCGTCCAGGGTTCCCTCTTCTCGCGCGCCGAGCTCGCGCAGCCGGAACGCCCCCGTCGTGGTCGACCAAAGAAACCCGGAGCCGGCCTCCCGCACACCCGTCGGCCCGCCGTCGACTCACGCCACCCGCATCACGTCACGGTTCGCATGCGCAAAGGGGTGTGGAACCTCCGCAGCCAGCGCTGCTTCCGGCCCATCGCCACCGCGCTGCGGAAGGTGCGGATGCGTGGGGACTTTCGCGTGGTGCACTTTTCCGTGCAGGGGAACCACCTGCATCTGGTGACCGAGGCGAACGACCGGCGGTCGATGACCCAGGGTATGCGCGCGCTCCTGATTCGGATCGCCAAGCGGCTCAATCGGGTGATGGGCGGGCGCGGGCGCCTCTTTGCCGACCGCTTCCACGAGCGCGTCCTCCGCTCCCCGACCGAGGTGCGCAACGTCGTCCGCTACGTGCTCCAGAACCAGCACAAGCACTACGCGAATCGACAGCCGCCGCCGGTCGATCCGTTCTCTTCGGCGAACGAGGCGCTGGACCACCCGACGAACGGTCCTCCGTGGGCCCAGCCAGACAGCTGGTTGCTCCGCGTGGGATGGCTCGAGACCAGTCGAACACCGCCGTCGCGGGTCGATGCCGACACAGGTCGCACGTGAAGACATGCACGTTGCCCTGGTCCCCGAGATCTAGGCCCGCAGCGCACTGCACCAACTCGCGTTCGGCGTAGCGCGCACCTACCCCGAGAGAGGTCGTCGCTTCGGCGCGGATGGAGACGCACCGTTGTCCTCCGGAACGGTCGTGGGCACCTGGCAAGCGTACCGCCCAGGCGCCGCCCGAGAGTGTGCCCGCTCGGGGCGGAGCCACTATGCTGCGCCCGCGATGATGGACGACACGAATCTCTCGGCGCTGCCGCCGACCCCTCGGATGAGCGATCCCTCCGAGGGTGAGGTCGTGGCCGGGCGCTATCGGATCCTCGGGCGGCTCGGCGAGGGCGGCATGGGGACGGTGATGCGGGCGCATGACGACGAGCTCGACGAGGTCGTCGCGCTGAAGATGCTGCGGCCGTACCTGCTCGATTCGCCCGACGCGCTCGATCGGTTCCGACGCGAGGTGAAGCTCGCGCGGCGGGTCACCCACCGGAGCGTCGCGCGCACCTTCGACATCGGCGAGCACCACGGCTCCCGGTTCCTCACGATGGAGTACGTGGCCGGCGAGTCCCTCGCGCGGCGCCTCGGGCGTGCGCCCGCGCTCGGCCTCCGCGAGACCATCGACATCGCGATCGCCATCTGCGAGGGCCTCGAGGCCGCGCACGCCGCGGGCGTGGTGCATCGCGACCTCAAGCCAGACAACGTCATGCTCGGCGCCGACGGTCGGGTGGTCCTCATGGACTTCGGCATCGCGCGGGCGCTCGAGACCGACGCCACCCGCGCGACCGGCAGCCCGATCGGCACCCCGGCGTACATGGCGCCCGAGCAGCTGCAGGGTCACCGCGAGATCGACGGACGCGCCGATCTCTACGCCGTCGGGGTCATCCTCTTCGAGGCGACCACCGGCAAACCGCCGTTCAAGGGCGACTCGTCGTACGCACTGGCGGCCGCACGGTTGAACGGGGTCGCGCCCGATCCGCAGAGCTACCGGGCCGATCTCCCGAGCGAGCTCGGCGCGGTGATTCGCGCCTGTCTCGAGCGCGATCCGAGTGCTCGACCGAGCGATGCCCGCACCCTGGCCGACGCGCTGCGCGCCGCGCGCACTCAGGCCCCCGCTCCACTCGCACCCACCGTGCTCGCAGGAACCCTCGTGTCGATGACCCCAGCCACGCCCGTGCACTCTCTTCCGATCTCGGCCTCGGCGCCGTTCACCGCGACGCCTACCGGCACCAAGACCCTCGCGGTGCTGCCGTTCCTCGATGGCGGAGACGACGCGTACATCGCCGAGGGTCTGACCGAGGATCTGATCGATCAGCTCACGATGACCCCGGGCCTGCGCGTGCGCCCGCGTTCGTCGGTGGCGCGGTTCAAGAGCGCCGAACGCGACGCACAGTCCATCGGTCGCGAGCTCGGCGTCCAGTTCGTCATCGACGGCAGCCTGCGGCGGCGCGGCACAGGCCTTCGGACCAACGTGCGGATCATCTCCGTCGCCGATGGGTTCCAGACGTGGGCGCGCAAGTTCGACAGCGACGACGCGCTCGGGGCCCTCGACGCGGTCGCGGCGGAGGTGGCCGAGGCGCTCACGGTGCCCGACGCCGTGAGATCGCGACGCCTTCCGACGCTCCCGGCGGCGCTCGACCTCTATCTACGTGCTCGGCACGAATACCACCGGCTCGACGCCGTCGGCGTGGTGCGCGCGATCGAGCTGTTCGACGAAGCACTCGAGCTCGCACCCGACGACGCGCGCATCCTCACCGGCAGCGCGCTCGCGCGCGTACGGCATTGGTTCTTCGGCGGGGTCGGCTCGGCGGAGCTCGCGGAGCAGGCCGCGGAGCGCGCCGTGGCCATTGCGCCGGAGCGCGCGGAACCTCACGTCGCGCTCGCGGCCGTGCGGCACCACCAGGGACGCGGCGTCGAGGCGGTGCGTGCGGTCCGCGATGCGCTCCGCCGGAGCGCCGCGTTGGCCGATGCCCACGAGCTGCTCGGCCGCATCCTCGCCGAGACGGGCCCGATCGATCTCGCGCGAGGCTACCTGCAGACCGCGGCGCGGCTCGATCCGACGATGCACCACGCGTTGTGGACCACCGCGCGACTCGAGGCGCTCTCCGGCAAGTGGGCCGAGGCCGAGGCAATCGTCGATCGAACTGCCCACGAGGCGTCGGTGCCGGGTGGGTTCCTCTACGTCGCACGCCTCGCGGTGTGGCGTGGCGACGTCGCGCGCGCCAAGAAGGCGCTCGAGGATCCTGCCTTCGCGGGCCCCGACCACGAGACCGCGCAACGGCTCCTGCGGTCGGTGGTCGAGGGCACCCTCGACGTCGACCGGTTGTTCGACCCCACGATGGGCGGTCGTCATTCGTCCGGTCGCAGCGCGGCGTTCTTCCACCAGGTCCGCGCCGAGCTCCTGGCCCGCGAGGACCGCATCGGCGCAGCGCTCGAAGATCTCGGCAAGAGCGCCGCCGCCGGGTTGACCGACGTCCTGTGGCTGGACCGTTGTCCGCTCCTCGCCAAGCTCCGCCCGCTGCAGGCCTTCGGCGAAGTCCGCAACGTGGTCGAGGCGCGGGCCGCGGCGATTCGTGCGGCAGCCGGTTGATCGGCATCACATAGCTGCAAAATTCCAGTACGTGCGCTAGGCCTTGGAGATGCGGTTCTCGTCGCTCTCGGCCCTCGCTCTCGTGGTCGTGGCACTCGGCGGCGGCCTTTTCGTCGCGTGTAGCTCCGAAGACCCCAAGGGCGAGAACCTCGTCGTCGACTCGGGTGTCGACTCGACGACCGAGGCCGGCGACGACGCCGCCACCGAGACCGGCTTCGAGCTCGACAGCATGGTCCCCGAGGACACGGGCACGGCCGACGTCGAGCCCGAGGCCCCGCCTGCGTGTGGCAACGGCATCGTGGAGGACGGCGAGCTCTGTGACGACGGCAACACCACGCCGGCCGACGGTTGCCCCACCGACTGCAAGTCGATCGAATCGAACTTCGTCTGCCCGACACCAGGCAAGCCGTGCGTCTCGACCGTGAAGTGCGGCGACGGCAAGGTGACGGGTGGCGAAACCTGCGACGACAGCAACGCGGTCGCGGGCGATGGCTGCGACGCTTCATGCAAGATCGAGCCGGGATGGATCTGCGTCACCGTCGGCGCTACGTGCTCACCGGCCAAGTGCGGCGACGGCCTGCGCGTGGGGACCGAGGCCTGCGACGACGGCAACACCGCCAACGGTGACGGCTGCACCGACAAGTGCCAACTGGAACCCGGGTACAAGTGCCCGACCCCGGGCACCAAGTGCACGACCACCAAGTGCGGCGACGGCGTCACCGAGGGCACCGAGCAGTGCGACGACGGCAACAACGACCTCGGCGACGGGTGCTACGTCGACTGCACCAAGGAGCCGATCTGCACCACCGCGGGCTGCACCTCGAGCTGCGGCGACGGGCTCGTGCTCGGCGCCGAGGAGTGCGACGACGGCAACACCGTGAACGGCGACGGCTGCTCCTCGACCTGCAAGAAGGAGCCCGGCTTCACCTGCACGGTGCCGACCGGCACACCGCCCGCGTCGATCAACCTCCCGATCATCCTGCGTGACTTCAAGACGACGCACCCCGACATGGAGCTCGGGAGCTACACCGCGGCGGAGCGCAACCTCGTGCTCGGGACCCTCGGCACCGACGGCAAGCCAGTGTTCAACACTGCACGTTCGCCCGCCGCCACGAGCATCAACAGCGCGACGACGTTCAACCAGTGGTACCGCGACGTCGCGACGGTGAACCAGACGTTCGTCCAGCCGCTCAAGCTCGATCGACAGACCGACGGCTCCTACCGATTCTACTCGAGCAACTTCTTCCCGCTCACCGGGCTCGGCTGGGGCAACGAGGGCAACGCCACCAACTTCCACTTCACGAGCGAGGTCCGCTACTGGTTCCAGTACGGCGGCGGCGAGGTGCTCGACTTCTGCGGCGACGACGACGTCTGGGTGTTCGTCAACAAGAAGCTCGCGCTCGATCTCGGCGGCCTGCACGGCGAGGAGTGCGGCACGGTGAACGTCGACAGCCTCGGCCTCACCTCGGGCAAGGTCTACGAGATCGTCGTGTGGCAGGCCGAGCGCCACACCACGCAGTCGAACTACAAGCTCACGCTCCGCGGGTTCTTCAAGCAGAAGTCGGTGTGTGTCTCCAAGTGCGGCGACGGCGTGAAGACACCCGACGAAGCCTGCGACGACGGCAAGAACGACGGCAGCTACGGCTCGTGCACCCCCGACTGCAAGCGCGCCGCCTACTGCGGCGACAGCACGGTGCAGACACCGCCCGAGGACTGCGACGACGGCGTGAACCTCAGCACCTACGGCGGCTGCGCGCCCGGCTGCAAGAAGGCGCCGTACTGCGGCGACGGCAAGGTCGACGGCGCGTTCGGCGAGCTGTGCGACGACGGCGTCCTCGACGGCAGCTACGGTGGCTGCACCAAGACCTGCAAGCTCGGACCGCGCTGCGGCGACGGCGTGGTGCAAGCCGATAAGGGCGAGACCTGCGACGACGGCAACACGACCAACGGCGACGGCTGCAGCGCGGTCTGCAGGAAGGAAGGGCCGAAGTAGGTCGTCCGTCGAGACGAGACCAGCGGACTCATGGGCTCTCGGGAACGTAGGTTGCACGCTCGGCGAAGATGGCGGTCATCCGTGGCGCCGGCGTGAATGGCACCGTCGTCTTCGCGGGGTACGGCTGGCAATCGCGCGGCACCTTGACCGTGCCGGAGGGGACGATGATCCGCATTCCCCAGCCGCACGACGGGCGCTTGCTCGACCATCACGGACAGCTCATCGAGCGCACGGGACGAATTCCGGCGGAGCTTCTCACGGAGGGCTATTGGCCGGGCATGGCGGTGCCGAACCTGTGGCTCGGCCCTCCCGGCGCACTGCACACACTCCCCACGTCGACGACGGTCACCTCATCGACGCCTCTGAGCGAGCTGATCGAACGCGATATGGGCGTCTGCCTCTGGGCAGCGTGCCGCGTCGCACGTTGGGGTGGCGATCGCGACTCCGCCAGGCGCTGAACGCTCATCGCTGTGTCCGAAGGCATCGAAGCTGCATTCGCCTTGTCGGAATGGACACAACGGCTCTTGGATACCGTGTGCCTGGCACGAGTCGAAGGCCGGCTCGGATCATCGCTGGGCTCCTGATCTTCGGCGAGCTCGGCCTCGCTGCGCTCCTGATCTTTGTCCGGTGAATGCATCGCTACGGCGGATGCGCCAACGCGGAGGGCCTATTCGATGATGAACGACGACGAAGTCAGTGAAGAGCGAGTCGGTGAAGAGCTCGCAATCGTCCATCACCGCGGTGCGGCGAACTGGGTCGGCGCTGCGCTGATCGTCGGCATCAGCGCGCTCGCCACGATGCTCATCACCGTCCCGCCAGCGCCGGTCGAGTCGTCCACCCTGGCGCCCCCAACCGCCATCGGCGGTGGACCGAGCCCCGCCTCCGAGGAGGGACTCGGCGGCATGGTGTGTCGGACGGCCGACGGCGCGCCATACATCGCGGAGCATTGCCTGCCCGAGTGACCGGCAGAGGTTGCGCCGTCAGGCTCTGGTGGCGCGGCGACGGACGACGATGCCCGCGAGCGCGAGGGCGAGGAGCGCGAGCGAGGCGCCGGGGCGCGTGCGCGCGTGGCCGAGGGAGCAGCCCTCGTCCTCGGCGGGAGGCGGAGGAGCAACGCAGACCTTGCCCGCGAGATCGCAGACGAAGCCGTTGGCGCAGTCGTCGCTCGACTTGCACCCCGAGAGACAGGCGCCGAACGCCGGCTCGCAGGTGTAGGGCGTGCAGTCGAACGGCACGACGTCGTCGGTTCCACACTTGCCTCCTGGCGCGGGGCAGTAGGCCGGACCGACCCCCTTGCTCGGACCGATGCAGCGGTTGCGAGCGCACATCGTGCCGTTGCCGCTGCCGATGCACTGGCCTCCCGGTCCGCAGGTGCCGAGGCACTGCGCGCTCGGCCCGCATTCGTTGCGCAAGTCGACGCCGATCGGCTCCGCGGTGCAGGTGCCGGGGCTCGAGAGGAGCGCGCACGAGTGACAACGATCGCCGCACGCGCTGTTGCAGCACACGCCATCGACGCAGAACCCGGTCGCGCAGTCGCTCGCCTTGGTGCAGCGCTGGAACTCGCTCACCGTCGGCTTGCTCCCGAGATCGACCTTCGGCGCGTCGGCGATGCCCGCATCGGTCGTGGTCGGTCCCGACACGCACTTGCCCGACGAGGCGTCGCACACGCCCGAAACGCAGTCGGTCGCGGTCGCGCATCGGGTCTTGCACGCCGTCGTGTCGGCGCAGGCAAGACCATCCGGGCACGGGACCGGCGCCGGCGCCTTGCAGGTGTCGTCGGTCCCCGAGCAGGTGCCCTTGGCGGTCATCGCCGCTCCGGTGCACGACACGGCTCCGCACGTGGCGCTCGCGGGCTTGAATGCGCACGCGCCCGCCTTGCAGGCGTCGGCGCACTCGCCGCTCGCACACTTCTTGTGCGGGTCGGCGACGCCGTCGACCGCGCTACACGTACCCATCGAGCCGCTGAGGTTGCAGGCCTTGCACGCGGCATCACACGCCTCGTTGCAGCAGACGCCATCCGCGCAGAATCCGCTGGTGCACCCGGCGTTCGCGGTGCACGTCCCGCCGTTCGCCTTCTTTGCGACGCACGCGCCCGTCGCGTCGCAGTAGCTGCCCGTCGCGCAGTCGGCGGAGGTGCTGCAGGTCGTCTTGCACCCGGTGGCACCGCACACGTACGGCGCGCAGGTCTTGGTCGCGGGCGTCGCTCCGCACGCGCCGCTGCCGTTGCAGAACGCAGCAGGCTGCTCGATGCCCGCGGTGCAGCTCGCTGCCACGCAGGCGGTGCTCGTGCTCGGGACGGTACACGTCGCCGAGACACCATCGCACTTGCCCGCGCAGGTGCCGGTTCCGCTGCACACCGGGTGACCCGGTCGCGAGGTCCCGGTGACGATCGCGCACGTGCCGATGCTCGTCGACTCGCTGCACGACTCGCACGCTCCGCTGCAGGCGCGATCGCAGCACACGCCGTCGACGCAGAAGCCCGACGCACACGCGCCGCCGGCGGCGCAGGGCGTGCCCTTGGTCGACGCGTCGCCGAACACCTCGACGCTGTTGTAAGGCGTCGACTGGTTGACCCCTCCTGCGAGGACTGCGCGCCCGGAGTCGAGAGCCATCATCAGTCCGTTGGCGCGGCCGACGACGAGGTCCGGCACGTTGGACCAGGTCCGGGTCGTCGGGTCGAAGATCTCCGCCGTCGACGTCGGCGCCGAGCCGGTGCTGACGCCGCCCGCGGTGAGCACCCGACCATCCGAGAGCAGCGCGGCGGGAACCTGGTAGCGACCGACGCTCATGCTTCCGGTCGCGGTCCAGCCACCGCCTGCCGGATCGAGGAGATCGCAGACGGGGCTCCCCACGGCCAGCCCGGGCGGCGGATTCCAGCGACCGCCCATGGCCATCAGCTTTCCGTCCTTGAGGGTGACCAGCGACGGTGATGCACGTGGCGCGCTCAGCGTCGGTCCGAGGGCGAACGCGTTGGTCGAAGAATCCCAGATCGCGGTCTGATCGGTCACGCCGTTGACGTCGAAGAGGAAGATCGCGCGATTGGCGGTGCCGAGCACGGCGCCGCGCGCCGCGTAGTTGGTCACCGGCATCACGTTCGCGGTGGCCGACCACGAGCCGGCCGTCGGATCGTAGACCGCTCCCTCGGAACGGCTGAACGTGTCGCAGTTGCCGCCCGCGACGATCACCTTGCCGCTCGGCAGCAGCACCGCGCCGTGCGCCCCGCTCGCCTTGGCCGCGGTACCGGTCGACGCCCACGTGCCGGTGGCCGGATCGTACAGCTCCGCGGTGCTCAGGCAATTCGGCGTCGCGGTGGAGATGGGCATGCCGCCGAACGCAAGGACCTTCCCCGAAGGCAGCGTGGTCAGCGAGAGCGCGGTCCGGGCCTCGGCCATCGCCGCGGTCGCGGTCCAGCTCATGGTCGCGCCGTCGAAGATCTCCGCGACCGACACCACGCCGCTGCCTTTGCGCGCGCTCACGCTGCTCGAGCCACCGGCGACGAGGATCTTCCCCGAGCCGAGCGTCGCCGCCGCACCGAAGGAATGTGGCGAGGACATGGACGCGGTCGTGCCCCACGCGGGATCGACGGTGATCGGATCAACGAGCCCCTCGCGATCGAGCTCCGCGATGATCGTTCGGTCATCGATCGACACGCGCAGCGCGCGCTGCACCCCGCGCGCGTCGAAGGCGACGATCGGCGAGGCGCGCAGTCGCGCGCGACCCTCGTGATCGAGGACCTCGATGAATCCGTGGACGGCGCGGATGCGCGCGAGCGACGGACCGAGGCTCACGTTCCAGCGGAAGGTGGTCGGCGCCGCGGGCCCTCGCAGCACGCGCAGCTCCTCGGCGACGCCGTCGCTCTCGAACCACGCGAGGTCGGTCGCAGGGGCGACGGCCGCGTAGGTCGCGAGCGCTCCGTCGACCTTCGCAGGCGAGTCGACCGGGACGTCGGGCGCGATCTCCATCCACACGTCCGGAAACCGCGCGAGCGCGAGCCGGGTCGCACCGCGGGCACGGACGGGGAACCGTACGTCGATCGGCCCCGACCTGGGAGGTCGCACGGCGCCGTCGGCGATCGAGAGCCTCGACGCCCGACCGAAGGCGGCAGCGAGGGGTGTTCGGGCGACGATCGCCGCGAGCTCCGATGTGGAACGTCCCCCGTTCGGCTCGACGCTCTCGCGCGAGCCGCTGCAACCACCGACCACGGCCAGCCCCCACAGCCATGCGCGTCGCTTCATGGTGGGCGAGAGTATCAGATGACGAGAGGTCGCAGTCCCAGCGCGATCTCACGGCGCGGGAATCGTGAAGTCGTCCTTGATCGTGCCCGCCTGATCGATCGCGCGGCCGCGGAGCTCCCCCGAAGTCACGTCGAACACGACCGCGTGGATCCACTTACCCGAGGCCTTGCGCAGGTTGGTGTCGCCGCTGCAATAAGCCTTGGCTGCAGCGGTCTTGTCGACGTTGCCGAGCAAGCCGCCGCCGCCGGCGGTCGTCAGGTAGGTCGTGCCGTCGCTGACGAATCGCTCGTAGCCGTGCATGTGCCCCCACATCACCAGCGGCACCTTGTACTTCTTGAAGTACGGCGCGAGGTACGCCTGCTCGTCGGGGTGATCGTCGCTGTCGCCGCAGGTCCACATCGGCCGATGCTGATAGACGACCGAGAAGCGGTAGCCCGGTAGCTTGGAGACTGCATCGAGCCTGCCGACGAGCCATTTCATCTGCACGGAGTCGGGGCCGTAATCGAGCTCGGTGTCGATCGACAAGAACCAGATGCCCCCGGACTGGAAGTCGAAGTACCGATCGGTTCCGTCGAAGCCCTGGCCGCCCCAGAAGCGCTGCACCATCTCGACCATCTCGTGCGGCTCTTCGTGCTCGTGGTTCCCCATCGCGGGGAACATGGCTCCGCGACGCAAGATGGGCGCCATCATCGGAAACCACGCCTGATAGGGATCGGTGCCCGACGAGTAGTACTGGATGTCGCCCATGTGCAGCGTGAAGTCGATCGGGTACGCGCCCTGGAACACCCGCGTCTCGACTTGCTGGAACCTCCGGTCGAGCCCCGGGTTGGTGTCGCCCACCGCCGCGAACGTGAACGGTTCACCCGCCTTGCGCGCCGTGCAGAACCGCCCCTTCGCGGTGGGGTCGCGATCGATGACATACGTGTAGCAAGTGGACTCGGCGAGTCCGGCGAGCGCGACCTCGTTCTCGTACCAGGTCCCCGCGATGTCCTGCGCATCGGAGAACGGTGCGCCTGGCGAGTCGGTCGTGACGGCCACCTGCACGCTCGCGGTCGCCTTGATCGACGTGCCCCCTGCCTCCGGCGTCACCGTGACGGTTCCCGCCGTCGTCACGCAGGACTCCCAGCGAATCTTCGCGTGCGCAGCATCGACGGCGACGACCCAGGGCCCCTTGTTCACCTCCGCGGTGCACGGCAGAGGGGAAGTGTCCTCGTCGTCGCCCCCCGTGTCGGCCGTCGGGGCCTCGCTCGACGATTTGGAGCAGGAGCACACGCAGAACGCGAGGGCGGCGAATGTGACGAGCTTGATCGACATGGGTCGCAGAGATTGAATATCCGCCGGCAGGACGACCGCGACCAGTGCCCAAATGCTCCGCCCTCGTGGACGCGCGACCACAGCAGTGCGCGTACTCTTGGCGCGATGCCTCCGGCCGCGCGACCTGCCGAACCTGTCGCAAGCCCATCGCCCGGGACAGCCTGCGATACTCCGAGGAGATCGTCATCGCGGCAAGCGATCAACCCGGCTTCCGTAACTACCACCTGATGTGCGCCGCCGGGGCCCACGTCTGACTACACGACCAACTCGCGATCATCCGCCGCAGCGCACGAACGTCGTCGTCGGGATGCATTCGCCGCCGCAAGGGGTGCGGTCGTAGAACACCTGCCGGCAGAGCGTCGCTTCCTTGGGCGCCCCGACCTCGGGATACGCGTGCCCCTTGTCGTCGAAGCAGCGGCGCTCGATGACGGCGCGAACGGTGGTGCTGTCGAGGAAGTCGTGCGTCACCTCCCAGATGCCGTCGGTGCCCTGGCGCAGAGCGTGCGCGCATTGATACGCGCAGCCGCAGCCCGAGACGAGGGGGAGCGACAACCCGGCGTCCGAGCTCACGCGCACGTGCGCGTCGACGACGGGATCGGCGATGGCGTGCGGCGGCGCGCTCCGACCGCAGCCGAGCACCAGGAGCAACGAGACCCCGCATGAGCGCGTCATCGTCGCGTCCTTCGTGCAGGGCGCGGCTTCCACTGGCACTTCGAGAGATCGAGGTACCCGTCGTCGCCGAACTCGACTCCCTCGGCCTCGAGGAGCGCGCGTTGGAGTCCTGGGTGCTCGGCGTCGGTCGAGATGCTGCCGCGTGCGTTGACGACCCGGTGCCAGGGAAGCTCGTCCTCTTTCGCCGCACGCAGCGCCCAACCGACGCCGACGGGTGTCAGCGTGCGACCGATCATCTCGGAGATCTGCCCATAGGTCGCGACACGCCCACGGGGGATGCGCTTCACCACGGCCCACACCTTCGCGAACGCGGTCACGTGACCATTGGTCTCGATGGTGGTCGCGGTCGCCATCGGCGGCACGTTACCACCGGGGGCAGAAGTTCCGCATTCGCTCCCGATGCGGCCTGTGCTTGCGATGAGCGGCGGATCGCGTCAGGACGACCGCCGCGAGAGGTCGCAAGCAAGGTGACCGAGCGTCGCGATCGCGTTCTCGACGCGCGAGTCCCACGGGAGGCCGCAGCTGATACGGAGGTAATTGGAGAAGCGTTGCTTGGCCGAGAAGATCGGCCCCGGAGCGACGCTGATCGAACGTTCGAGCGCGCGGGCGTGGAGGTCGACCGCGGAGACGCCGGGAGGGAGCTCGACCCAGAGGACGAAGCCGCCGGTTGGATCGGAGACGCGGGTGCCCTCGGGGAAGGTTTCGGCGATCGCCTCGCGGGTGCGCGTGACCTGCGCGGCGAGCGCGCGACGGAGGCGTCGGAGGTGTTGGTCGTAGCCTCCGCTGTCGATCAGCTCGGCGATCGCGAGCTGGGGGAGCGTGGCGGTGCTCACCGTCTGGGCAAACTTGATCTGCTCGATGGTCTCGCGCCAGCGGCCGCCCGCGATCCAGCCCACGCGATAGCCCGGCGCGATGGTCTTGCTGAACGACGAACAGAGGAGGACCCCGCCGTCGCGATCCCACGCCTTGGCCGGGCGTGGGCGGTCGCCTTCGAACGGGAGGTCGCCGTAGATGTCGTCTTCGATCAACGGGATCTCCCGCGCGGCGAGCATGGAGACGAGGCGCGCCTTGGCGTCGTCGGGCATGCGGCTGCCGAGGGGATTGTTGAACGCGGGGATGGCCATCACCGCCGCGACGGTGTGCGTGCGGATGGTGTCTTCGAGCGCGTCGAGGTCCATGCCGGTGCGCGCGTGCGCGGGGATTTCGATCGCCTTGATTCCGAGGCTCTCGATGAGCTGGAGCAGGCCGTAGTACGCGGGGCTCTCGAGGGCGATGGTGTCGCCCGGTTTGGTCACCGCACGCAGCGCGATGTCGAGCGCCTCCATCGCACCGACCGTGGTGAGGACGTCGTTCTCGGTCACCGCGCAGCCGACGTGGGCCATGCGGCGGGCGATCTGCCGACGCAGCGCGGGACAGCCCGGCGGCGGGTCGTACATGACGCCGACGCCGCCCGCGGTCTTCGCCACCTGGGCCAGCAGCCGGTTGATCTTCTCGGTGGGCAAGAGCTCGGGGCTCGGGAAGGCGGCGCCGAGGTTGACGATGCGCGGGTCGCGGATGGCCTTGTAGACCTTGGAGACGAGATGCGCGACCGTCGGGCGGATCGCGACCGAGCTGGAACGCGCGGGGCGTGGCTCGGGGAGCGCGGTCACCGGGCGACGCACGTAGTGGCCGGACTGGGGTCGCACCTCGACCAGGCCACGGGCCTCGAGCTGGACGTAGGCCTGGATGACGGTGGCGGTGCTCACGCGTTCCTGGCGGGCGAGCTCGCGGACCGAGGGCATCCGATCCCCCGGGCGGAGCGCGCCCCGGGCGATCAGCTCGGACATGCGATCGGCGACCCGGTCGTAGAGCACAGCGAAAGTGTACTGTTCACAACCAAATACGACCAGTACAGTTCGTGAACTCCTCCACCAGAACAGTTCGCTAACTGTATCGGCCAATGTTCACTTTGACTGAATCTGTTCTGGTCGGCGCCGGCGACCCAAGCTGGGGAGGATGGAGAGCCTGCTGTTCGCCGATGCCCACGCGACCTGGTCGACCCGCCGCCCCCTCGTCCTCTCGTGCGCCACAGGCTCGCTGTGGCTCACACGCGAAGGCGACGGGCAGGACGTGCTGCTCGGTCCGGGGGACCACTATCGCGCCGACGGCACCAAGAGCGTCGTGGTCGAAGCGCTCGAGCCCTCGCTCGCGGAAGTCGCGGAGGTGGGTGAGGTGAGCGAGCCCGGGTCACCCCGCCCTTCTCGCCTCGCGGTCGCGATGGCGCTGCTCGCGCTCTACGTCATCTGGGGCTCGACGTATTACGCCATGCGGGTCGCCCTCGAGACGATGCCGCCGTTCCTCATGGCCGGGCCGCGGTTCCTCCTCGCCGGGCTCGGAATGTATGCGTTCCTCCGCGCACGCGGGGCGGCGGCTCCTACTCGCGCGCAGTGGATCGCGTCGACGAAGATCGGAATCCTCCTGCTCGCCGCCGGGAACGGCGCCGTCGCGATCGCGGAGCAGTCGGTCTCTTCGAGCGTGGCAGCGATCGTGGTCGCGACCATGCCGATCTGGGCCGCGGTGTTCGCGCGGATCACGGGCGCGCAGCCCAACGGACGAGAGTGGCTCGGCCTCTTGCTCGGCTTCTCCGGAGTCCTTCTATTGAACCTCGGCGGTGGGCTCCACCTCGACGGACGGGGCCTCGTGCTCGTCGTCGCACCGCTCGCCTGGGCGGCGGGCTCGGTGTGGAGCAAAAAGCTACCTCTGCCGGCGGGCGCGATGGCGACCGCGACGCAGATGATCGCCGGCGGCGTCTCGATGCTCATCCTCGCGGCCGTGACAGGCGAGCGGCTCACCCATGCGCCCTCGCTGCGGTCGCTCTCGGCGATGCTGTACCTCGCGGTGTTCGGGTCGATCATCGCGTTCACCGCCTACAATTGGCTCCTCCGCAACGTGCGGCCGACCCTGGCGACCTCGTACGCCTACGTGAACCCTCTGGTCGCCGTGCTGCTCGGCTGGGCGCTCGGCGGCGAGTCGATCACCCGAATGACCCTCGCAGCCGCGGCCGTGAGCATCGCCGGGGTTGCCCTCATCGGCCGCGGTGCAAGTAGCACCGCGGCACTTCCTCCCTCCGAGTCGGTCGCTCGCCGCTAGCGGTCGGCGGGATTCGTGCGCATCATGCGTTCCGTGATTCGTACGATTCGGACGCGCGATGGCGTCGGCTTGCACGTCGAGGAACGCGGCAGCGGAAAGACCGCGATGCTCCTCTGCAATGGGCTCTACTGTTCGACCCACTACTACGGGCCTTGGCTGGAGGAGTTCGCCCGCGATCATCGCGTGGTCACCTTCGACTACCGCGGCCATGGCCAGAGCGACGATCCGCCCGATCCGGGCGCCGTCACGCTCGACACGCTCGTCGGCGACGCCGAGGCCGTGCTCGACACCCTCGAGCAGCCGGTCATCCTCGTCGGCCACAGCATGGGCGTGCGCGTCGCGCTCGAGCTCGCGGCGCGAAAGGGCGCGCGGGTCGACGGCATCGTGCTGTTGTGCGGCAGCGTGTTCGACATCGGCGTCGGCGTCACGGCGGCCGCGACCCGCCGCTTCGCTCCGCCGGTCTTGAGGATGTTCGGCCGCGCCGCGTCGGTGTCCCGCGTCGTTCGTGATGCCGTGGTGCACCCCGAGTGGTTGGTCCGCGTCGGCTCGGTGTTCGGCGGCCTCGCGCACAGCACGCCGCGCGAGCCGGTCGAGGCGCTCGCGCGCAACGTGCGGCGGCTCGATGTCCGCTCCATGGCCTCGATCGGGCGCTCGTACGTCGAGCACTCCGCCCGCGCGCTCCTACCCGGCGTGCGCGTGCCCACGCTGCAGATCATCGGCGCGCTCGATCAACTCGCGCCACCTGCGCATGCACGGGTGGTCGAACGGGAGCTCGCCCGCTGCACGACGGTGGTGGTCGACGGCTGCACCCACCTCGCGCCGATCGAGGCGCCCGACGAGGTGCACCGCGCGGTGCGCGCGTTCCTCGGAGAACTTGGAGTAGATTGGAGGGCGTGACCGTCCTCGCCCGCGACGAATTCCACCCGCACACCCACGACGGGTGGCAGCTGCACCTCACGCGGTGGTGGTCCCCCGAGCACCTCGACAAGAGCGCGCGCCCGGTGGTCATCGTGCCGGGCTACGGGATGAACGCGTTCATCTTCGGCTTCCACCCGCGCGGCACCTCGCTCACGCGGCACCTCGCCGAGGCTGGGTTCGAGGTGTGGACGGCGAACCTGCGGCTCCAGGGCGACGCGCACCCGCTGCATCGGGGCGCAGGCGAGCCTTCGCTGCGATCGTTCGCGGAGATCGATCTTCCCTGCGCGATCGACACCATCCTCGCACGCACGCACGCGACCGCGAGCACCGTGTCGCTCTTCGGGTGCAGCCTCGGCGGCTCGATCGCCTACGCGCACCTCGCGCTGACCGAGCAGGCACGCGTCGGCGCGGTCGTGGCCGTGGGCTCGCCGCTCCGATGGGTCGAGGTGTCTCCCCTGCTCGCGGTGCCGGCGCGTGCGCCCCGGCTGATCTCGCTCGTCCGCACGAAGGGCAATCGAGCTTTGGCCCGCACGCTGCTCCCGCTGCTCGCGCGCACGCCGTCGCTCCTCTCCATCTACATGAACGCCGCGCACGTCGACCTGTCGCACGCGGCCGAGATGGCCAAGACCGTCGAGGACGCGCACCCGCGGACCAACCACGACATCGCGCGCTGGATCGGCGCGCGCGACATGATCCTCCGCGGCGTGAACGTCACCGACGCGCTCCGCCAACGCGATCTCCCGCTGCTCGTGGTCCTCGGAAACCGCGACGGCATCGTTCCCGAGAAGACCGCGCTCTCGGCCGTCGACGCGTGGGGCGGGCGCGACGTCGAGGTGCTGCGCGTGGGCACGCCCGAAGATTGGTACGCGCATGCGGACCTGTTCATCGGCAACGACGCGCCGGCCAAGGTCTTCGATCCGGTCGCCCGCTGGCTTCGCGCTCACTCCGGTTAGCGTTACCTGGAACAGTGCAGCCTGGTCCCGGCGCACCATGGGTGAGCGGCCGCTTCAGGCAAGCGTTCGTCTAGTCTTCGAGCCCCAAGAAGCGGCGCTTCTCCTTCGCGCTCTCTCGGAAGGCGAACGCGAATCCGAGCAGGAGGGCCAGCGGCGCGAGGTTGAACGCCAACCACAGCGGGAACGGGAAGTCGACGAGCACGGTCATCAACGGGAACACCGACGTGACCAGCCCAACGACTCCGATGCCGCGCTGCAATTCTCGAATCGCATCGGGTTGTCCCTGCAAGACGGCGTTCCCGATCTCGGAGAGGTTCTCCGTGCCGCGTTGGTCGGGGCGCCGCAGCGAGTACTGCCCGTGACGAGGAGACGCCACCGCGCCGCCTCCCGAACGCGCGAGCAAGACGACGGCTTGCACCGCGAAGGCCATCCAGAACGAGGCCACCCACGAGCGGCCCATGGCCACGCCGACGACGCCCGACAACAGCGGCAGCGCGAGAAGTGCGAGCGCGGCGAGCACGAGCCGTGAGCGCACGACGGGCCGCTCGCCAACGACCTCTCCGCTCTGGCCGTTGACCAGCACGCGATAAGTCCTGCCGCGGTGGTGGAAGCTGGCGCTCCACACCGGCAAGAGCAGGAGCCGGATGAGGACCGAATGGTACACGCGGCTCTTCTGCTCGACGAGCGATTCGGCGCCCTGTTGCAGGCCGAGCGACTGCACGAAGTCGCGGTCGAGGATGCGGTGGGAGAGCGCCGCGCTCCTCGCGAGGCCCTCGCGCTCGCCGTGCGTCTCGGCCCGCACGCCGAGGAGGAACTGCGGGTTGGGCGCTTGCGCACGCTCGACGTCCCAAGGCTCGAGATCGGCGCCGAGCTCCACGGGCACGCTCGCGGACCCGAGGACCGTGGAGGCTCGCAGTTGCGTGCGCTCATGGGCCGGTGCGCCGGCGCCTTTCTGGGCGAGGACGTACTCGGTGGTGACGTCCCAATCGAAGCTCCAATACGGCAGATACAGCGCGTGCACGGCGGGCGCCGCCGTGAAGAACGAGCTCGGCTTGAACCAGAGCGCCTGCTCCCACGCGACGATGGCCGCACGAGC
>Ga0208492_1000139_pt1 | contig 76016 bp, 72 predicted proteins | sample Subbioar_CSW14AB_FD_184820 | JGI IMG/M metagenome (GOLD analysis project Ga0208492, IMG submission 184820) | Serpentinite rock and fluid subsurface biosphere microbial communities from McLaughlin Reserve, California, USA - CR12Mar_CSW14AB (SPAdes) | ecosystem: Environmental > Terrestrial > Deep... | reverse complement strand
AGGCTGCATTTGATGAGCTACGTAGAACTGTTATACTTTATAAAAGACACTTATAAAGCCTGGCGAAAAGCTAATGGTCAAAGCATTAACTTTTCACCATAAAAAATATGGGGGAACTCCCCCGTATTTAAGGATATTATTAAAATCTTTCAAATTGACGACCCGCTGCAGTTTACAAAGAATTTACAATAAATTTAGTCGGACAATAATGATTTCAAATTTCTTATTTTCTAGCCTAACACAACAATCAAAGCATAAATAACCCCCGGTAACCAGAATAGTAGCGTAAGCAAAACACTCAACCAGAATTTACCATTGAGTTCTCCCTGATGAAGTCCAACTGCCAGTGGTGGCAAGATTACACATAAGATGGCCAACAATACCGTATTGGTTTGTACATCGTTACCTGCTTTCTTTGCTGCTTTATATTCTTTGGCAATTTTCTTAACCTCTTTGATCCTGGCTTTACGTTCTGTCCTACTAAGACTTTTAAATTCACGAATGGCATCTTCTACAATTACATCATTCATCACCGGTGTTTGTACTGTCGTTGTTTCTTTTGTCTTCGATGTTCCATCAGTCACATCAATAACACTACTTGTTGCAGTCAAACTGATCACTGCCGCAAGTGAACTTAAAAGGATCTTTCTCATATGTAGAATTTTAGAATTTGAAATTAAACAAAAAAAGCATTCCTTTTAATTTTAATGCATCAAGTATTTATTACCTATTTTACCATCAAATATGGTTATGAAGTTGTTACTCTATACACTGCTTTTTTTGAACTTTTTTCAATCTTCGATTGCGCAGCCGCCTTCTTTTATTGGCGATAGCCTTGATCGGTATATACAAAAAGGAATGACTGACTGGCAAATACCCGGACTGGCTATTTCCATCGTTAAAGATGGTAAAGTAGTATACAGCAAGGGTTTTGGTGAAAGAAATATGGCAACACATGCCCCTGTTACAGAACATACATTGTTCATGATTGCAAGTAACAGTAAGTTATTTACAGGAACAGCCATTGCCCAACTGGAATATAACAAACTACTATCCCTCAATGATAAGATCACTCGCTATTTCCCGGATTTCAAAATGTATGATTCCCTGATAACAAAGCAAGTCACCATCAGGGATATGCTTTCTCATCGTGTAGGAACCAAAACTTTCCAAGGTGATTTTACTTTCTGGAATGGAAAAATTGGACGAAGAGAGATCATGCAGAAAATGCGGTTATTGCAGCCAACCGGACTTTTTCGCCAGGATTTCGGATACTGCAACAGTTGTTATCTCACTGCCGGTGAAATCATTCCGGTCGTAACCGGAAAACCATGGGAAGTATATGTGTATGATAGTTTATTGATGCCATTGGGTATGAAAAACACACATACATTGGTGACCGGAATGAACCAGCGTCCCAATGCTGCAAAACCTTATACCACTGCATTCACCGGTAAAATAACCGAATTACCATATGATCAAGTAGATAACCTGGGGCCGGCAGGTAGTATGGTGAGTAGTGTACATGATCTATCCAAATGGCTCATCATGCAGCTAGACAGTGGACATTATGAGGGTAAAAGAATGCTGCCATGGAATGTGATACAAAAAACCAGGGATATCAATATTGCACTATCGAGTCGAAAGAATGCAAACTCCTCATCTCATTTCACCGGGTATGGACTTGGTTTATTCATGACAGATTATTTAGGTAAACAGGTTTTTTGGCATACCGGTGGAGCATTCGGATTTGTGAGCAATACTTGTTTGGTACCGGAAGAAAAATTAGGTATCGTTATTTTAACCAATAATGATAACCAATCATTTTTTGAAATACTCCGTTATCAAATACTCGATGCCTATCTGGGGGCAGCATTTGTTGATAAACATCTATCAGCTTACAAGCATTTCCGAGATACTGAAAATGCTAAACTTAGCCGTATCAATGCCCTTGATAAACGAGTGCAACAAATGAGTGAGCCTTCACTCCCATTGACTGCCTATCTTGGTAAATACATGCATCCGCTGTATGGAAATATCACTATCACAAAAGATAATCGTGATCTGATGATTCAATTTGAGGGACACCGACAACTCAGTGCAAGATTACAGTATATGGACGATGATGAATGGAGACTTTCATACAGCAATGCTGCATTTGGAATTTTTAAGGTGAAGTTTTTAACACATCAACAAAAAGTAGAAAGCATCGATATTCCCGTCAATGATTTTCTGGAATATGATCCATATACCTTTAGAAAACAGTAACTTTCACTGATCAAAATCAATTTATATGAGATTTTCTTTTTTGGCACTTGCTTTAGGTAGCAGCTTATTCATACAGGCACAGGAATTGCCTAGTTCTTATCCGCAACTGGTAAAAGATATCACACCAAAGCTGGTGGAATGGCGTCGTCATTTTCATCAGTATCCTGAATTGTCTAACCGAGAATTTAAAACAGGTGCGTATATCGCTGATTATTTGAAATCGATTGGTTTAGAAGTAAAAGCGAATGTCGCCAAAACAGGTGTAGTAGCTATTCTAAAAGGTGGTAAGCCAGGCCCTGTTGTTGCTTTAAGAGCAGATATTGATGCTTTACCCGTTACGGAACGTGTCAATATTCCTTTTGCATCTAAAGTAACTACTGAATTCAATGGACAAACTGTTGGTGTGATGCATGCATGTGGACATGATTCACACACTTCTATCCTAATGGGTACCGCTACTATATTGAAAAAAATGCAGGCAGATGTACCGGGCACGATTGTATTTTTATTTCAGCCTGCTGAAGAAGGCGCGCCTAATGACGAAGAAGGTGGTGCATCACTTATGATCAAGGAAGGGGCATTGGACAATCCGAAAGTAGAAGCTGTATTTGGTTTGCATATCAATTCAACCATTCCTGTTGGAGAAATCCAATATAAAACAGGCGCGTTTATGGCATCATCGGATTGGTTTAAGATTGTGGTAAAAGGTCAGGGTGGACATGGTTCCAAACCTTGGAAAGCTATTGACCCCATTGCATCTGCATCACAAATCATTGAAGGGCTGCAACATATTGTAAGCAGACAAATGGAATTAACCAAAGCCCCTGTAGTCATTACGGTGGGCGCTATTCAATCAGGTGTACGCAATAATATCATTCCTGAAACCTGTGAGATGTTGGGTACTATTCGAACATTGGATAGTAAGATGCAAAAAGAAGTGCATGAAAGAATACGCAATACAGTTAAACACATTGCTGCCAGTAATGGCACGGAAGCAGAGGTAACAATTGATACCAAAACATTGGTTACTTATAATGATCCTGAGTTGGTAAAACTGACACTACCATTTTTGGAGAAAGCAGCAGGTAAAGGAAAAGTAGTAACTCGTGACTGGGATACCGGTGCAGAAGATTTTTCATTTTATGGAGAAAAAGCCCCTTCATTCTTTTTCTACCTAGGAGGTATGCCGAAAGATCAGGATCCAAACAAAGCGCCACAACATCATACCGCTGATTTTTATATTGATGAAAGTGGGTTTGATTTGGGTGTGAAAGCTTTTTGTCAGTTGGTGTTTGATTATGCCAAGAGTAAGAAGTAATGTTTATTGCCACTGAGAGCACAGAATTGCACAGAAAGTTTCAGTGTATTTCTGAGTCTTCAGTGGCAGTTTATTTAAGAATAAACCCTCGCACCAAACAGCAAACTTCCAATTCTTACCATGTTACTCCCCTCTTCGATGGCAATGGTATAATCGCCACTCATACCCATGCTGAGAATGGCTGATGGCTGATGGATCATAGCAGATTGCTTGAAAATATTGTGTAGAGATCTAAATTCGCTTCTTACTTTTTCTTGATCATCCGTAAAGGAAGCCATACCCATTAAACCACGGATACGTACATTCGGAAAATTCGATAGTTGTTCGATGGTATCTTTCAACTCTTGTTCATCCATTCCAAATTTAGTCTCTTCTGTAGCGATATGCACTTGTAGTAAACAGTCAATGATTCGATTGTTCTTAGCCGCCTGTTTATTGATTTCTTTCAATAATTTAAGACTATCCACTCCATGTATCAGGTGAACAAAAGGCGCTATGTATTTTACTTTATTCGATTGTAAATGACCAATAAAATGCCAGCGGATATCTATGGGTAAAACAGATTGTTTATCGACCAACTCTTGCACATAATTTTCTCCAAAATCTCTTTGACCTATATCATACAACGTCTTTATATCCTCAGCAGGTTTTGTTTTGCTTACTGCTACCAATGTTACATTAGCTGCCACAAGTTCACTGCTAATACGCTGATACTGCTCAATATTCGCTGACATCACTCAAATTTGAAGCAAAAATAGTGAATTGTGAATGGTGAATGGTCAATTGTGAATTGTCAATTGTCAATGGCGAATTTTATTTTTATTCACTATTCACAATTGACAATTCACCATTGACTATCTACTCGTAAACATCGCTTTTACAAAATCTGTTACCAAATAACTGATCATTTTTCCGGTATGATATCCTGATCGGCCATCTGCAAGTTGTGTAGCTCCTTCGCAAATATGCAAATAGGCAACTTTGCTATCTGTAGCTGTGAAGTTGATATATTGTCTGGCATGTGCAAGTGTAATACCTGCGGGACTAGAAGCACTGCTTGTAGCATTTTCAATGACATCAAGATCCAATTCAATACCGCAATAACTATCTTCTGTAAATCCAGTAGCATGGGCTACAGATTGCAGAAATGTTCTTTTTTCATGAATGAAAATATCTTCATAACTGATACAATCAATAAAAGGATTATTGACCATATCCATCCATACATTTTGTGGTAAATAGTTTTCATGGTATCCCAGTACGCAATATTTCTCTAAATAACCATCTGCTTCTGCGTACGAAAATCCATTACCACTGTGCCTGCCTTCCATGGGACGAAAATCTGCATGTGCATCTAAATTGATCGCATTGATCTGTGCAATCGGTATTAATCCCGCCTTGTACAATCCCTTTGCGGCTCCTTTAATACAGGGATACGCGTTATTATGTCCACCCCCAATGACAATGGGTATTTTATTGTTTTGCGTGATCATGTGAATCAGTTGCTCAACCTCATCATCAATCATATTCACCGCATGTCGGTAAGCCGCTATTTTTTCATCATAACTCTGTGCATTTTGTTCAATCAGATTTTTAGCACCTGAAAAATCAAAATGACCCATCACAAGGATACTACTCCCTTCAAAAAAATCATTACTCTGGGTGTTCAAAAAAGACTGCAAAAATGCAATCCAAGCAGAGTCACAACCTCCCACACCTTGATTCGCGAGTACGCCTATGTCTTCAGGTATTCCAACCATTACAAATGGAGCACTGGACTGTTGCAAAGATGATTCCAATGCGGCACTATCTTTAACTACTTGTACCCTTTCCCCTATTTTGGTCTCAAATCTTCTGATTCGAGTGACAGAAAGGACATCCTTTTTGTTATAAATTTTTAAATGTGGTAGTTGCAAGGCGTATCGATTTACAATGAATATACTGATTTTTTGGGTTAGTCCATGGTCTATAAACTACCCAAACACTTCTCCATTAATCAACACCCTATCTATCAGATTGGATCCGAAAGCATAAGGTAGGTAAGCAATGGAAGGTATGGGTTGTGTAATGATCAGATTGGCGCGTTTCCCGATGGTGATGCTGCCTACTTCCTTTTCCAGTTCCATGGCATAAGCGCCATTGAGGGTGGCGGCATTGATGGCTTCTTCCGGTAACATTTTCATTTGTATACAGCTCATTGAGACCACCATATTCATATTACCACTCGGACTGGAACCCGGATTATAATCAGATGCCAATGCAATAGCAGTTCCCGAATCAATTAATTGTCTTGCCGGTTGAAAGGGCATTCGTAGAAAATAAGCAGCAGTAGGCAATAAAGTTCCAATGGTATTGGATGATGCAAGTAATTGAATGGTTTCATCATCCATGGTTTCTAGATGATCTACTGAAATGGCATTGGTTTGTATTCCTGCCTGAACTCCGCCGGACAGATTTAATTGATTGGCATGAATTTTCGGTTGTAAGCCAATTTTTTTTCCTGCTTCACAGATTCTTATCGTTTCTTCCGGTGAAAAGAAACCTTTTTCACAAAAAACGTCGATATAATCTGCCAATTGCTCCCGATCAATGATCGGAAGCATTTCATGAATGATTTGATCAATATAACCCTCATGATCTTCTTTAAACAAAAGAGGATAAGTATGGGCTCCCAGAAAAGTAGCTTTAATGGGTATGGGCGATGTTTCTTTCAGTTGTTTGATGACACGTAGCATTTTGATCTCCGCTTCTACAGATAATCCATACCCGCTTTTGATTTCTACCGCCCCGGTGCCTAAACGAATGATGTCAACCAATCTTTGCTTGGCAGAAGTATACAGCGCTTCTTCTGTCGTTAATGCAAGCCGTCTTGCTGAGTTTAGGATACCACCCCCTTTCGCAGCAATATCTTCATAACTCATTCCTTTAATCTTATCAACAAACTCTTCTTCTCTACTTGCCGCAAATACCAAATGAGTATGACTATCGCACCAACAAGGCAATACACTCGCGCCTTTCAGATCCATCACATTACTGACTTCAGGATAAGCATCCATGGTTCCAAAATCCGCTATTCGTCCATTTACAATCAATAACCATGCATTTTCAAGAATTGGCAAACTACTCAACTCTTTTCCACGCAACAATGCAGGTTGCTGACGAACATTTATCAATTGGTGAATGTTTGTAAGGAGCATTTGATTCATAGTGGGAAAATAAGGATTTAGCTGCAAGCTACACGCTACAAGCTTCAAGCTTTTACTATAATTATCTTTATTCCTGGTATGGCTATTTGGATATAATACATTTAACCTAAACTTGCAGCCTGCAGCGTGTAGCGTGTAGCTTGTAGCTTGCAGCTTGCAGCCAATATATGATTACCCGACTCACCATAGTACGTTACCCTTCTTGGTTTGGATGGGCAGGTTTTTTATCCATGGCATTGTTTCGATTGCCACTTTGGTTGAGAAAAGATATTTTGTTTTGGAAGCTGATGGGATGTGGTAGAAACGGCAGTTTTGATAAAACACCCGACTGGCGGCAGTGGGCAGTGCTGGAAATCATTCAAGATAAAGATGTGCCATCCCCCCGTTTTTTAAACAGCTGGTGGCAATTATTTGGTTGTGAAAAATGGGAGTTGATCTTACGTCCAATCGAAGGGCATGGATTATGGGACGGAAAAGAAGTGTTTGGTGCTTTACCCAAACAAACCGACTATAGCGGTAGCATTGCAGTGATGACCAGGGCCACCATCCGGATCAGTCAATTATCAAGATTTTGGCAACATGTAGATGCTGTTGCACAGAGAATGAGTACCGCTCCGGGTTTTATTACTTCAGTAGGTATTGGTGAAGTTCCCTGGATCAAACAAGCCACATTCAGTATTTGGGAATCAAAAGAAGATATGAAAGCTTTTGCTTATCGCTTACAAGAACATGCAGAAGTAGTGAGGAAGACCCGACAAGAAAAATGGTACAGTGAAGAGCTCTTTGTTCGGTTCCAAATCATTGATTCTAAGGGTAGTTTGAAGGGGAATGACCCAATCAAAAGAAATCCTTAGTTTTGCAATATGCATCATTGCTCTACTATCACATTCCTTACCGCTCACTTCGCGTGGATGTATCGTGGACTGAACTCTATGCCCGATCACTGAGGCCCCTCCCTTTTATTTTAATAATTGCTATCGTATCGGGAATAGTTATCCCATTATTTATTTAATACAATATTAGTATGGAACATACATTGCATGTTACCTCTGAAATAGGTACTTTAAAACGTTTATTGGTGCACAGTCCAGACAGTGGTTTGGGTAAAGTAGTGCCCTCAAAAGCACAAGACTGGTTATTTGAAGACATTGTTCATTTGGATACGATTCGTAAAGACGAATACGATTATTACACCAAGTTGTTGTTGTACTTCCTAGATCCTGTAAAGATCAAAGGCAAACTACAAGAGATTGATGGCAATGATCGTTCATTTTTTAAACCCGATTCAGAAGGGTTTTATAAATCTGATAAAGTCATCGAATTACAATGGTTATTGGCTGAAATTCTTGAAAATGAAGATGTCCGATCTAAATTAGTAGCATCGGTAGCGGCTATTGAAGGTTGCACCTTCCAAACCCAACAGGAACTATTGGCATACAATGCTAAAGAATTGTCTAAAACTTTTATATCCGGGACTTCATCTGATAAAAAACTACTCTTCGCTCCTATTCCCAATTTCATTTTTACCAGAGATATTGGAATTACCATCAAAGACCATGTTTTATTGAACAAACCGGCTAAAAAAGCACGTACACGTGAAGCTTTATTGGCAAAATATATATTCTTCTATCATCCCATTTTTGCGAAGTGGCAAAATAATATTATTGAATTGGCAGATTCCAATCAGAGTTTTTTGATGCCTGAAGAGGAAGAAGATGATCGCAAAACAACTTTAGAAGGTGGTGATATCATGGTGGTTAGTGATAATCATTTATTGGTAGGTGTCAGCGAAAGAACTTCTGCAGAAGCTGCTGCTATGATTACGAATGTGATGTTTGAAAAGGGTTTGATGGACAAAGTAACGATCGTTCGAATACCTAAGAAAAGAGATTACATGCATATCGATACCGTCTTCACGCAAGTGAAAAGAGACGTATGGGTGATGCTGGGTAACTTTTCGCGTAAAGCAGTGAAGCATGAAGATGATAACGTGATTGAAAGGGAGCTACAAGTAAAGAAAGATGAAAAAATCAAGATTACTCAGTTTCATAAAAAATGTCCGGATAATCCTGTTTATTTCGACAGTCTGGAAGACTTATTACAAGATATCAGCCTAACAGATCTTCGTTGTGAGAATGATGTACGTTTTATCTTTTCCGGTAATAATGAATTTCCGTACAATGCCCGCGAACAATGGACAGATTCCTGCAATTTGCTGGCACTGAAGGAAGGTGTGGTCTTGGGTTATGATCGTAATGATAAAACCACGGAAGCTTTTCGCAAAGCAGGGTTTAACATCATTCATGTAAAAGATTTGTTACCCAAATTAGAATCGGGAGAATTGAATCCTGAAACCATGACAGATACACTCATACTAATGCCATCTGCAGAGTTATCAAGGGCTCGTGGAGGCTTCCATTGTATGAGTATGCCTTTGTGGAGAGAAAGTATTTGAGTTGACAGTTTTTAGTTGACAGTTGACAGAAGAGCAACTGTTTTCCTGTCAATTGTCAACTAGCAACTGGCAACCATTTTCATAACTATCATTGCTAACTAATCAACATGCAAACAACTTCAAATCTTCTCATGATAAAACCCGTTCGTTTTGATTTTAATGCAGAAACGGCGGTGAATAATAGTTTTCAACAAGCTTCGGCAGATCAGCAAGTGAGTGAAAAAGCCGCGGCTGAATTTGATCGATTTGTTTCTGTACTTAGCAATGCGGGTGTTCAGGTAACTGTTGTTGAAGACACACCTGAACCTCATACTCCTGATTCTGTATTTCCTAATAACTGGATCTCATTTCATACTGACGGCACTATTTTTTTGTACCCCATGTTTGCGGTCAATCGTAGGCTAGAACGTAAGCCTCATGTTCTATCTGCGATTGCTGAAAAGTTTCGTGTTGAAAATACGATAGATCTAAGCGCTTACGAACAACAACAACTTTTTTTAGAAGGAACGGGCAGCATGGTCTTAGACAGAGAAAATAAAATTGCCTATGCTTGTTTGTCACCCAGAACAGATATACAAGTATTGAATGATTGGTGTAATAAAGCCGGATTTCGTCCGGTAGCGTTTACCTCAGTTGATAGCAAAGGTGACCCCATTTATCATACCAATGTAATGATGTGTATTGCTGATCGATTTGCAGTGATTTGTCTGGATTCGATTCCTAATGAAACCGAGAAGGGTAGTGTCATAGCAACATTGCAGGATACAAAAAAGGAGGTCATCGAAATCAGTTTCGATCAAATGAATCATTTTGCAGGTAACATGCTGCAAGTTCAAAATACAAGCGGAGATCGTTTTCTCGTGATGTCATCACAAGCATATAATAGCCTGACTGCTGAACAGATCAAACGTATTGAACACTACAATCCGATTCTACATTCTGATATTACAACGATTGAAACCAATGGTGGTGGTAGTGCCAGATGTATGATGGCAGAAGTTTTTTTATCGGAAAAATAAGTTGGGATGAATAAGGATTCGCTGAACGAGATATTGTATGAACAATTAGAGAAACAGTTTTATGAAATCAGGGATCGTATGGCTGTCCCGTTGTTTAAACGATATGCGGATTATCTTGACATGTATCGCAGAGGTGAATTTGTAGATCTAGGTGGTGGTAATATCGAAGAAGAAATTGGCGATAAAGCTGCTGATATTACTGCCGTTAATCCTTACATGCATTTTATTGATACCCACCCTTTGGATGAGCAGACATGTGTTGCTTATTTAAAAAAAGAACTAAGATCTTGCTTGTTCGATCCGGAAGTAAAAGAACAAATGATACAATCCGGTGCTATGGAAATAGGCTATGATTGGTATTTTCATTATGATTCAGGGATCAATTTTTTTAAGCAAGAACTCACTTTCCCAATCATAGCTGAACCCAGATACTTATATCGCGAGCTTCCACCGGGACACTATACAGGTTTTGCAAAAGGGCCGGATTTCTCAGGTGTTTGGCCAGATTGTGCAACATTGGTTGATGAAGCAGACGAAGAACATGCTGTATTGCAATTAGGATATGAGTTGATGAATTATTATCAGTATCAATCAAGATTGTTCTTACACAAAGCACTGAAAGAAATGGATGTCTTTGGTGAGTTCTCTATGATTAAAAAACACCCCTTCCCTATTTATATCGCTGAACACGATTGTGAAGAAATGACGTTATATGTACTTTGATGCTTATGCGCAATAGGATCCTTGCATCCAACAATCAATTTGATCTGTCAACATATGCATTAACAAACCAATCCCCAATATTCTCAGTCTGCTAAACAACAATAGCACATATACGGCAATCATATACCAGCTATGCAATACATGAAAACCGATACTACAGCGGCATGGATCAAAAATGGGAGTGGCCAGTAAATGATCTAGATCCACCAACATGGTCAGGAGAAAAATCAATGCTACTCTCCACCACTGATTCCTAAAAAAGAGATAAGCCACCATTATGGGCGCTATAAAGTGTAGAAAATAGTGAAGAATAGATGTCAGTCCCATGTTATATTGAATCAATTACCATTCAGTATGATAAAATGCACCTGATGTATCATTCATTTTTTGATACGTATGTGCACCAAAAAAATCCCTTTGTGCTTGTATAATATTTGCGGTTGAATACATCGCACTTAGTGAATTGAGATAGTCTAATGAACTTGTATGACAAGGTATCGGTAGGTCTACTTCTAACGAACTGATACAAAATGCTTTCAATTTGGATTTCAATAACGTGATTTCTTGTTTGATTTCTTCATACTCAAATAGATCTTGATGTTCGTGAAAAGCAACCATCATTTTTTCCATAAGGGTACTTCTAATAATGCATCCATTGGTCCATATACGTGCAATAGTAGCGAGATCTAAATTCCAATTGAATTCCAGTGATGCAGTTCTGATAATTAAAAAACCTTGCTGATGATTAATGATTCGGGCAGCAGTATATGCAGCTTTTACAGTTTCAATACTTAGTTGGCTTGTTTTGCTATTAGGGATTATTGTTTGTCTAAGGTTACGAACCGATTCCTTGAGCGTTGACACATATCTTGCAAACAAAGCTCCGGTAATCATACCCGCAGGTATCCCTAATTCAGAAGCAGCAATGGTAGCCCAGTTTCCGGTTCCTTTGTTACCTGCAACATCCAATATCAAATCAATTAAATAATCATCTCCCTCTTTTTTTTGCAAAATATGAACAGTGCTATCCAGTAAATAACTATGCAATGAGCCTTGATTCCACTCATCAAATACTTGTGCTATGCGGTATGGATCTAAGCCTTGTGCATAACGTAGATAAGCATAAGTTTCTGCAATCAGCTGCATTTCAGCATATTCTATCCCGTTATGAACCATTTTTACAAAATGCCCTGAACCTTCTGGTCCAATATAAGCAGCACAAGGACTTCCATTTTTATCTTTTGCTGCAATGGAATATAACAGGTGTTCTATTTTTTGGTAAGCTTCAAATGAACCGGAAGGCATCATGCTAGGTCCGTAAAGTGCTCCCTTTTCGCCACCGGAAACTCCTGTGCCAATAAAATGTATTTGTTGTTTTTCCAAACGGGTAATACGATTTTTGGTATCCGCATAATGGGAATTTCCTCCATCTATTAAAATATCACCTGCCTCTAAATGTGGTAGAATTTCATCAATGAATACATCGGTTTCTTTTCCTGCCTTGATCATCATGAAAATGATCCGTGGTTTTGCTAAAGCGTGTGCAAAAGATTGTAAATCCTCAAAACCGGAAGCTTTCTCTAACTCAGGATAGGCTTGTATGGTTTTTTCAGCTACTTGTTCCTCGACGCCTTTCACGAACCGGTTGTACAGTGAAAGTTTGACTCCGGCACGAGCCCAATTTCTAGCCAGGCTTTTACCCATCACACCTAATCCTACAATACCCAATGTAGACTTATTGGTTTCCTGAAGAATTGTATTGACCATAGTTTGTGGATCTAATGATATATCAATCTTAATGCTTTCATTTGGAATTTCAAGGATATCGAACTGAGATTGTAAAAGCGCAACAGGCATGTAATGATTTTGCCTGGCAGCCATTCTTTGTTGAATCAGCTCTTTTGAACCATGCAAGTAAATCCAAATAATAGATTCTTTCAAATTTGCTGAAATAATCTCTCGATATTGTTTTTTCAAGGCTGAACAGGCAATTACGGCAGATGTATTGGTGGCTAAGGTCTTACTTGCAAGGGTATTGATATTCTTTAACCAATCATGCCGATCATGATCATCAAGCGGTTGCCCCGATTTCATTTTCTCAATGTTGGATACTGAATGAAAATCATCGCCATCAAAAAAATCGATACGCAACTGACTCGCCAGCAATTGTCCAATAGTGGTTTTACCACTTCCGGAAACACCCATGAGCAAATAAATCTTACCATTCTGATTCATACAGCATACTTCTTAAACAAATAAACTCAATACCAACACACCTATTAATCCCACCACTGAAACGATTGTTTCCATCAGTGACCATGATAAAAAAGTATCTTTTACAGAAACATTAAAGTACTCTTTGAACATCCAGAAGCCGGTATCATTGACATGAGAACAAAAAATACTACCGGAACCGATCGCTAAAATGATCAAATTGGGGTCAACATTTAAATCTGATATTACCGGTGCAATAATTCCTGCTGCGGTAAGACCGGCAACGGTTGCTGATCCAAGTAATAATCGAATCGTAGCTGCAACAAGCCAGGCTAGAATTAGCGGGTGTATTTGGATAGCTTGTAAGGCAAGAGCTATTTCATTGCTTACTTGACTGTCTATTAATATTTGTTTCAATCCACCGGAAGCCCCTATGATTAAGATGATGGTAGCGATTTCCCGGATTCCCTGATCATAGGTAGTCATCACATGCTGTATAGACATGCCCTGTCTTTTGCCTAAGAGTAAGGTTACAATGAGCAAGGATACTAACATCAAAATAGAAGGTTCATGGATGAAATCATACATTTTTTCAACTGTAGTATTACCCTTGAAGATGATCGATATCAAAATAGTTATGAGTAATAAAAAGATAGGCATTAAGGCAGACAGAATGCTGATACCTAATGATGGTGGATTTTCTACCTGTGTGGTTTCTTGAGCATATAATTGCGTTGATATCGGTTTGATTCGTGATAAAAAACGAGAAAAAACAGGACCAGCTAAAACCACTGCCGGAATAGCAGCTATCATTCCGTAAAAAAATGTTTTTGAGATGCTGGCATTAAAAATGCCGATTAAAGCAGCCGGAGATGGATGCGGGGGTAACAAACTATGAGCTACCGAAAGTGCCGCTAGAATCGGGATAGCAACCTGTATAACCGGAAGCTTATATTGATATACCAAGCTGAATATAATGGGTATCACCAATACGAATCCAACATTATAAAATAAGGGTATGCCAATGATGAGTCCGGTCAACATCATGCCCCAAGACAGGTACTTTCGACCGCAAATGGTAATGACTTTCTCGGCAATTACATTGGCTGCACCACTTTTGGCAACCAGTTTACCAATCATGGCTCCTGAAGCTAGTGTAATAATGATGGAACCTAACATCTCTCCAATTCCCTTCTGCAAAGATTTTGCGATGCTTAGTAAAGGCATCCCAAAAAGCAACCCGGCTCCAACAGCAATGATCAAAAATGAAATGAATGGAGATATTTTACATACAGATGTCAGTACGGTTAGGCCGATAATAATTAGGAGAAGTACAAGGAAAATCTGCATATAGTTATCTATTATAAAACGAACACTTCTTAGGCTCCCCATACTCCTTTAGCTATCATCATCAAAAACAGTTTTTTGGAAACCTTGTCCTAGTTAACAAGGAATATTGAGCCACTTATAGAAATGAAAGTTATTGATTAATTCTATTGCCCAATTCTTCACTAAAGAATTAGTAAATATCAAGTAATTGATACACTATAGATGTGTAATAAATAACCTCCTCCAACGAGCCTATGGACTTTTGTGCTTCAAGAGACGATGCAACAAGAAACATCTTTTGATTATATACGCTCCGAGGAAAAAGAAATACTTTATGCTACTCACAGCGTTACTGCCCTGCTAACTACTTACTAATGAATGTTTTTTGTGTATTATTTCGAATATTTTTTGGTAGAAATATTTCAACCCTTACTTTTGCCGCGGAGAGATGGCAGAGCGGTCGAATGCGGCGGTCTTGAAAACCGTTGACTGTCAAAGGTCCGGGGGTTCGAATCCCTCTCTCTCCGCAGAAAGGTTTAAGTGTTTAACACTTAAGCCTTTTTTATTTTAATCAATGCCCTACTATACATATATATTAATTAGTTTATCAGATGGAGGATATTACTATGGTCATTCTTCAGCTTTAGAAAAAAGACTTCAAACGCATAATGCCGGAAAAGTGAGAAGTACGAAGTCAAGGAGGCCTTTTGAGCTTCATTATTATGAAGTATTTCAAACCAAATCAGAAGCATATCGAAGGGAGTTGTTGTTTAAATCGGCAGCAGGAAAAGTGTATTTAAAATCGAAAAATATTATTTAAGGTCGATTGCGGCAGTCTTGCCCGCAGGATCCTTTAGAAAAACCGTTGACTGTCAAAGGTCCGGGGGTTCGAATCCCTCTCTCTCCGCCTAGGCCCACCATAGTTTTATCTACAGTGGGCTTTTTTTTATTAATGGCTAAGTAGTGAATGAATGTGATAGACAAATGTTAATATCACATAACATCTTATTTTATTATATTTATTCAAAACTTACCATTATGACTCGAAAATTTTTCCTGTACGCAACTGCTTTTTTAAGCCTTTCCCTGCTATTCTCTTTTTCCTATAAAGCCGCTAATTTTTCAGGTACTTGGAATTTAGATGAAAGTGCCAGTGAACTCGGACAATTTGGAGCAAGAGGTGCTTACAGTAAGGTTGTAATAGAACAGTCTGATGAAGTCATTAAAATGACGGTAAGCGGTTCCGGTTTTGATGGTAGTAATTATGAAATTACTGAAACACATTTAGTGGGTAAAGAATCTCAAAACACGGGGCTCATGAACAGTAAAAAAATCTCAACCTTAAATTGGGATGGTGAGCAACGTTTTAAAATTGATGTCAAATTGATGTTGGAATTCCAAGGACAAAGCCTAGAACTGACAGGTAATGAAAAATGGGAAATCAGCAACGATGGAAAAACACTGACACAATATTCTTCTATCAATACACCTCAAGGGGAAATGAGTACCAAAGCAGTGTATAAGAAAGGATAGTGAGTAGTCGATAGTCAATAGTGAGATTTATTTTTGCTCACTATTGACTACTCACTCCTCACTATTTAGATTCCGGTTCGGCAACTTTTTCTACTGCAATTAGGTCTAATAAATCTACATGCATTGGAAGTAAACCAATCTGTACAATGGCTTTTTTTCCTCTGATCTCTTTTACCTCCCCTACTTGGTAGTTCTTTTTCAATTTTACCAATGAACCAATGACAATCTGCTGATTGAGCTCTTTGTATTTTTGATCCACTTTTTTGGCAAGTTTATTGACAACAATCGTTTCCTTTTGCTTGAATAACAGGTTTTGTAAGTTTTTGATGACGTCCTGCTTATTTTCAGATTTTTTCCAATCCAATACAATCTGCTTCAACTTACGCTCCATATCTTTCAGATAAGCCAAACGATCTTCTGTTATTCGATTCTGTTGTTTTAATAATTCCACTTGCTGACGGTGACGCTCTTTATCCATCACCACTTCCATTTCTTTTTTCAAGCGATCATTTTCACGCAGCAGTTTATGCAATTGCTTTTTTTCCTGCTCCAATTGCTGCAGGTCTTGCTCAGTCCTATTTAATAGTCTATCAAGTTTAAAATGATCTTCTTCTACCAGTTTACGCGCTCTATTGATAAGATGTTGTGGTAAACCAATTCGTTCAGCAATCGCAAACGTATAGGAGCTACCGGGCTTACCCACGATTAGTTTATACATGGGCTGAAGATTCACTTCATCAAACTGCATAGCTCCGTTGATGATACCTTTGGTATGATTGGCCATCACTTTTAAATTCAAATAGTGCGTTGTTACTACACCAAATGAATGTTTGCGTGCCAACTCTTCCATGATCACTTCTGCAAAAGCTCCGCCTAAATTTGGGTCACTACCACTACCCAATTCATCAATAAAAAATAAAGTCTTTCCATTAGCCGATTCAATAAATGACTTCATGTGCAGTAAATGACTGCTATAAGTACTTAGTTCGAATTCCAGATTTTGGGTATCGCCAATATGAATGAACAATTGTTTAAAAATACCCATCTGCGAATCCGGACTCACAGGTACCAGTAATCCACTTTGTAATAAAAGCTGGTTCAAACCAATGGTTTTCATGGTAACGGTCTTCCCACCTGCATTCGGACCACTGATCACCAGAATACGATTTTGTTCATCCAATGTTAGTGATACAGGTATAGTAGGCTTATTGGCAGCTTTGTTGTACAATAATAGCAATGGATGATAGGCATTGATCAAATGAACATGGGCTTTGTCTGATAGTTCCGGCAACTGTCCGTTCATATCAATCGCCAGTTTGGCTTTAGCTCGGATGAAATCATATTCACCTGATATCGATAGATATTGAGAAAGCAGTGGCGCATACTCAGATAAGCGGGCAGTTAACTGTCTGAGTATCCGTTGTACTTCTTTTAACTCATCATGCTCTAAAGCAAAAACAGTGTTATTTAGATCGATGGTTTCTTCGGGCTCAATAAATGAAGTCTTTCTGCTGTCACTTTCGCCGTGTAAGATTCCTTTGACTTGCCTTTTATGTTCAGAAAAAACGGCCACTACCCTTCTGCCATTACTAAAACTTTCATCAATATCAGCAGTGTATCCGGCTTTTGCCAATTTCGCAATTACTTTTTCAAACATCCTTCTCAGCTCATTTCTTTTCCGATATAGGTTCATTCTGATTTTCTGGAGATCAGGAGAAGCATTGTCCTTCACATTTCCCTGTTCATCTATGATCTCATCGATCATTTCAATGATCATTTTTTCATAATACACATCTTTGATCACTTGTGCCATGGCAGGGAAAGCCTGTCTTCTTTCTGTATCAAACCAGCGAAAAATATTGGCTGTATTCTCAGATAATTTTCTGATCTGCAACCATTGTTCACCGGTAATCAATGCCCCCGGAATAGCTAATAATCGAAGTTCCTGTTGTAAAGGGAGGGTAAAGTCGTTCGGGAAATACTGTGCCTGTTGAAGGATGGATTTAAACTCGAATGTTTGATGTAATTCCAGCCGGATATATTCTATGCGCGTATGGATCCTTAAATGAGCGGCTTTTTCACGTGCATGTAGGGTCTTACAGTGACTTTCCAATAAAGTCCTGACTTTATCAAATTCCAATTGAGTCAAAGCCGTTTCAGGATACAAACGCATAATGCTGTGCTAGGATTAAGGCGCAAAGGTAAAGGCGATCTTTGATCTTCGATCTTCGATTTTTTGATCTTTGATTTTGTGATTTTTTCAATTAGCCATAAGCTTTTCACCATAAGCTCTCTAAATCAAGAAATCACAGATCAAAAAATCACAGATTAACACCTCTTTTGTAAGGATACAACATTCATCCTGTCTATTTGTTAGTATGAGAATATCTAATTTTATAAAAAAGGATAAAATGCGTTTTATTTTTAGTATCATGATGTGGGCAATTGGTTTTGCCTCCTGCGCTCAGCAGCCATCAAAAAAAGCGACAAATATGAATACAAAAGTGAGTTACAGTGGTATTGTTACGGATACTGCCACATTTGGAGAAGGATGTTTTTGGTGTACAGAAGCTTTTTTCCAAAGATTGGATGGCGTATTGGAAGTAGTGAGTGGATATGGAGGTGGTTTTGTGGAAAATCCAACTTATGAACAGGTGTGTGATAAAAATACTGGACATGTGGAATTGGCTAGAATTGTATACGATCCTTCCAAAATTACTTATGATGAACTTTTAGAGGTTTTCTGGAAAACACATGATCCCACAACGCCTAATCAACAAGGAAATGATATTGGACCGCAATACAGAAGTGTAGTGTATTATCACAATGAAACACAAAAGCAAAAAGCAGAGCAATACAAAGCATTGTTAGATAAAAGCGGTGCATGGGATAAGCCAATTGTTACGACCATTGAGCCTTTCAAGAACTTTTACTTGGCTGAGAACTATCATCAAAACTATTACAACGACAACCCTAATCAGGGATATTGCCGATTTGTGATCAGACCTAAATTGGAAAAGTTTGAGAAAGTGTTCAAAGACAAATTGAAAAAACAATAACTTAAGTCTTATTATAAAAGCCACAGATTCATCCGCCTGAGGCGGACGAGTCTGTGGCTTCTCTTTTTTGCTTTTATTTAGCAGCCACTCCGGCAAAATCTGTGTAAACTAGTTTTCTGCACCTTATTTTTACAGGAATCTATCAACAGACCCATGGGAAGTATTCGTAAACAAACCATCATTTCTAGTTTATTGGTGTATGTTGGTTTTGCTATTGGGTTTGTGAATCATTATTTCTATACCAAAAATGGCTCTTTTACACCTGAGCAATTTGGTCTAACACGTATCTTTTTTGATTTCGCACAAAATATGATGGCATTTGGAGCCATGGGTGTTATACCTGTCATCTATAAGTTTTATCCGTACTACAAAGACAACCTAGAACCCAGGAAAATTGACCTCATGAGTTGGGCCATGTTGGCTTCTATCATTGGATTTATTATTGTATTGGTCAGTGGCTTTGTTTTTCAGCCATTTTTTGTTGAAAAGTATCAAGAAAAATCACCACTGATTCTTGATTATTATTATTGGATGTTCCCTTTCGCCATGGGGATGCTGTTTTTTTCTGTTATTGAAGGATTTAGTTGGGCTTTACAATTGTCGGTGGTATCTAATTTTTTAAAAGAAACGATACTACGTGTTCTTACCAGTATTCTGATTGGGTTGTTTTATTTCAAATGGATCAGCTTTAGCACTTTTATTTACTTATTTGCATTTCAATACCTGGTCATTTTTTTATTCCTGTTTGTTTATTTGCTACGAAGTGGTCATTTGCACTTTCACTTTAAGATCAGCAGGGTAACTCGAAAGTTTTGGAAGAAGATTCTTTCCATGCAGGTATTGATCTATGGTGGTACTTTGATTGCTTCTGTAGCAGCCACAATCGATAGCTTTATCATTGCCGGCTTTCAGGGTCTCACAGCAGTGGGTATTTTTGTCTTTGCTCAGTTTACCGCGAACGTTATTCAAGTACCACAAAGAAGTATTCAGGCAGTTTCATCCAGTTTTCTTTCCAGAGCATGGAAGGATAAAAATTATCCGGAAATTCATCGCATTTATTCCAGATCCTGTATCAACCTCTTATTGATGGCATTATTTCTTTTCGGAAATATATGGCTCAATGCAGAGGAGGGTATCAAAGTGCTAAATATTCAAGATGATTACCTCAGTGGCTTGAATGTTATTTTTATTTTGGGTCTTGTAAGAATCATTGATGCAGGTACCGGCTTGAATGCCATGGTCATTAATACATCGACTCACTGGAGATTCGATTTCATAAGCGGAGTAGTATTGATTGGTCTTCGTTTACCACTCACTTATTTCATGATCAAAAATTACGGTATTATAGGGTCTGCCTATGCAGAATTGATCGCGTATGCCACCTATAATTTTATTCGCTATGAATTTCTGCGACGCAAATTCAATATGCAGCCATTTTCCATGAAGACATTATATTCCTTGATCTTGGCAGTAGCAGCCTATTTTATTTGCCAACAAGCTTTTAGTAGCCTTGGGGGTTGGATGCAGATCATTTGCAATGTAATCGTTTTTTCCTCCATCATGATTGCCGGTGTATTCCTCTTTAAACTCACTCCGGATGCAATGCAGTTGTATGATGTGGTGAAGAAGAGATGGAAGGGGTGCTAGGTGCTAGGTGCTAGGTGCTAGGGAAGAACTCGAATTACAAGATTCTTATTGTGTTGCGAGTATTTTTTTAAAAAATCTGACATCTGCGATTTGCCATCAACCATATCCTATCAGCCATTCGCTATCACAGTATCACATACTCTCCTTTTCTATTCACCGATATCAGCGGAAGCTTTTTATTTTCTTCGAAGTAGTCGTATACCTCTTTGAGACGGGTAGAGAACTTTTGGTATTCTTTGTCTTCTTTGCTGTTTCGTTCGAGGTACTCCTGACTTCTGTTATTACTGAAACGTACAGGGTAGATATGTACCGGAATAAAATCCTGCCCTTGATTCCGGGCATGAGATGCCAATACATATAATTCTTCTATTTGATCGTTCTGGATGGGAATACAACCTACTGTGATGCAACTACCATGGATATAAATATCACTACCGGGTTTAATGGAATCACTCAGGAGCATATCGGATGCATTGGGGTAATTCAATCCCAATGACAAGTGATACATACTTTTCGGATTGAATTCATTGATATAATAAAACCCCTCAGGCACCTGGTAATCACCTTCCATTCTTTTCGGACCTAAGCTACCCGACAAAGCGCATATCTTATAGGTTTTGAATAGTTTATACGGTTCTGCTGAAGTATTTCTTACCCACACTTCTAATTGACTATCATACTTGAAACTCCTGATATAAACATCTTTTGCCGGCCATTGAAGTTTGGCTGAAGCGAATTGTTTCTTTAGACTATCCTCTTTTGAACGAATGGCTTGCGCAACCCGTGGAAATACACGCTGATTTTCAATAAAACCCGACTGTCCATACATGGATAACGTGGTCAACAATATTGAGAATAAAAACAGGGGGCGTTTCATGATTGCAAAATACTAAATGGTCAATAAGGTACAACTCAAACGACTGTTAAATTGAAACGTTGGTAAGTTAGGATTATTGTATAAAAAGACCGGAGCCTTTAAGAGACTCCGGTTTAAAATATGCCTTCTTATTATAAATTTCCTCTATCAGACTGCTCTCTTTCAATGGCTTCAAAAAGCGCTTTAAAATTACCCTTTCCAAAACTCTTAGCTCCTTTTCGCTGGATAATTTCAAAGAAAAGTGTGGGTCTGTCTTCTACCGGCTTGGTGAAAATTTGTAATAAATAACCCTCATCATCTCGATCCACCAGTATTCCTAACTCTCGTAAAGGATTCAGGTCTTCATCGATATGTCCTACCCTGTCCAACAAATCATCATAATATGTAGTAGGCACTTTCAAAAATTCAACCCCTCTGTTTTGAAGATCGGTAACCGTTTTTACAATATCATTGGTTGCCAATGCCACATGCTGACACCCTTCCCCATTATAAAAATCAAGATACTCTTCTACTTGAGATTTTTTCTTTCCTTCAGCAGGTTCATTGATAGGGAATTTGACAAATCCATTTCCATTACTCATCACTTTACTCATCAAAGCAGAATACTCTGTAGATATATCATTATCATCAAAACTGAGGATGTTTTTAAAACCCATAACATCTTCATAAAACTTAACCCATGGGTTCATTTGATTCCATCCCACATTTCCTACGCAATGATCTACATACAATAAACCTGTGTCGGTTGGATTATAATGACTCTCCCATTTTCTATATCCCGGTAAAAATGCACCGCTATAGTTTTCTCTTTCAATAAAGAGATGTACGGTATCTCCATATGTATGAATACCGCTGATCACCACTTCTCCAAATTCATCTGTTAAACGTTGTGGCTTCATATAACTTTTACCGCCTCGTTCCGTGGTTTGCTTCCATGCATCGGTAGCATCTTTTACTTTCAAAGCCAATACTTTCACGCCATCACCATGTTTGTATACATGATCAGCGATGGGATTATCGGTTCGTAATGCAGTGGTGAATACAAAAGTTAGTTTGTTTTGTCTAACTGCATAACTGGCCCTGTCTTTTACACCGGTCTCCGGACCCGCATAAGCCAAACTTTGAAAGCCAAAAGCGGTTTTATAAAAATGTGCTGCCTGCTTGGCATTGCCTACATAAAATTCAACATAATCAGTTCCCAACAAGGGTAAAAAATCAACAGTAGTAGACTGTACCGTAGAAGTAGCAATCGATTCCATACAATATGTTTAAAAGATGAATGAAAAAAGAAAATGAACTGCTTAGTTAAGCATATTAACAGGCATCCATGGCCAATGCTTCCATCAGCAAACAATAGCAACTACGCTTATCGCCAAAGATTTTATGAGGATAGTCCGGAAGCACGGTTCAAAATTAAGGATTTTAGGCATAGGTGGTGGGTACAAGGTTTAGGGTTGTACTTTGTTTTTCCAAAAAACAACCTAGTACCTAGCACCTAGCACCTAGTACCCTCGTATCTTCGCACCCATGAAAGCAGGAATTCTTGGAGGCGGTCAGTTAGGCCGTATGTTATTACAGGCAGCAGCCAATTATACAGTGGAAACATGGGTAATGGAAAATGATCCCAATTGTCCGGCTGCACATCTATGCCACCATTTCGTTCAGGGCGATATCAATGATTTTGATGCCGTATACGCATTTGGGAAAGGACTTGATGTGCTTACCATTGAAATTGAGTCTGTAAATGTAGATGCACTGGAAAAACTGGAATCTGAAGGTGTAAAAGTTTATCCTAAACCTTCCGCTATCAGAACCATCAAGAACAAGATCCTGCAAAAGCAGTTTTATGAAGCGAATGATATTCCAACATCTGCATTTGTGGTAACAGCAAATCTTAGCGATTTGAACAACCATACAGCATTGTTGCCTGCAGTGCATAAAATTGGACAAGGTGGATATGATGGCAAGGGCGTTCAGATCATTCAAGATGAGAAGGACATCGAAAAAGGGTTTGATGCTCCTGCGGTATTAGAGAAAATGGTACCCATTCATAAAGAAATCGCCATGATCGTAGCTATGAATGAAAAGGGAGAAACAGCCTTATATCCTCCTGCTGAAATGGTATTCGACCCTGTTTTGAATTTGTTGGATTATCAATTGAGTCCGGCTGCACTTCCGGAAAAAGTATTTTGGAAAGCAGAAGCCATTGCATTACGTGTTGTGAAAGCATTGAATAGTCCGGGATTGTTTGCCGTTGAGCTTTTTGTAGATAAGAACGAAGAAGTCTTGGTAAACGAAACAGCACCTCGTGTGCATAACAGTGGACACCACACCATCGAAGCCAATTATTCTAGTCAATATGATATGTTATGGCGTATTATGTTGGGCTACCCTTTAGGCAATACAGACGCCATTCTTCCTTCCGCTATTGTGAATTTACTGGGAGCAGAAGGACATTCAGGCGACGCCGTATATGATAACCTGAATGAAGTTTTAAAAATGGATAATGTCTTTGTACATCTCTACGGGAAAAAACAAACCAAACCCGGAAGGAAAATGGGACATGTCACCATCATGCACAAAGACTACCAAGACCTAACACACAAGGCTAATAAGATTAAACATTTGTTGAAAGTCGTCGCTAAGTAATGTCGGATGTCGGATTTGTTTTTATTGCAAAATCACATATCCGTCATCTGACATCAGAGATCAGACATCCTACATTTCCCTCTACCCTTTTTTCACATTCAAAGGTCGTAAAAAGCCGATGCCTATCAGGCTTTTGGTTTGTAATCCGGGTGATGTTTTGTTCGGGCCAAATAAACGAACATCATCATCATAAATCAAATCAAGGCTATAAGTTGCGGAGAAAAATTTATTGATTTTGAAAGAAAATAGATTGGTCATGAAGAAATCAATATTCTGGGCGCTATTGTTATAGTTGGAGAACATATCCAATCTCCCTTTATACGTCACATTTTTTGCAATGGTATTGTTGTAATTGACGGTAGCAAAAGTACCTATCTCATTGATAGATGTTTTTCCCGCAGGTACGCCATACTTTCCTAAAGTCGATAATTTATTATTGGCAACGATCGTCCACCTGGATGTCAGCGGCGAAACGAAGACCGAAAGTTTATCAGAGGATTTGTAATCAAATCCCACTGAAAGAATGATATATGCCGGTGATAAAAATGACGAAGAAAAACTAGGCACTCCACCTGAAAAAGTATAACCATCAAACCATTGAGAACGGAAATTGAATAGGCTGGATAAAAATATTTTTCCGGTACTATCCATCTTATAACCATACTTGCTGAGAAAATCGAAGCGGTCATCGTTTTTTCTTCCACCCAAACTTGTGGTTTGTACATAGCCGAGGTTCATATCAAAGTTATTATCCCAGCTATGACGATCTTTTCGATAGAAATAAAAGAAGTTGAAGTAAGAACTGACTGCCAATGAAAAATTATCACCCCCTGCAGCCCAATTACTCAAAGAGCCTTGTGCAAGGTTCGCACTGATCAAACCACCCTTTTTCCATACCCATGTACTGGTATCCGCTTCTTTTTTAATGGTTCGAGAAGTTTCACTGCGAAGCTTGTTAACTACGATATCCTGAGAAAAAACCGCTGATGAACAAGAAAGCATCAGCATACAAAACATCCATTTCTTCATGTGACCGGGGGATTTGCGTTGCAAAACTAATTGATTAACAGAATTTTCAACGCCTAAAACCTGTCAAACTGACACAAAAACAAGACAATTTTGTTAATTTTGCACTCTAACTATTTTGAAAATCGCATGAACACAATGCTTACTACAGATAAAGTGCATGATGAAGCCCGACAGGGAGAAGCATTTCAGCCGTTTGAAAACGACCCCAATCAGTATAAAAAACACTTTTATATCGAGAGCTACGGGTGTGCTATGAATTTTGCGGATAGTGAAGTGGTGGCCTCTATTTTGAACGGTGCCGGTTTTGGCGCTACCCGAAACCTGGAAGAAGCCCAATTGATTTTATTGAACACCTGTTCCATTCGTGAAAAAGCAGAACAAACCGTTCGTAAAAGATTAACCGAGTTCCGTAAACTCAAAGAACGTACTCCTGGAATGTTGATTGGTATGTTAGGTTGTATGGCGGAGCGATTAAAAGCACAATTACTTGAGCAAGAAAAACTGGTAGATATTGTTGTTGGGCCGGATGCTTATAGAAGTTTGCCGGCGCTGATTGAAGAAGCGGAGTCCGGACAAAAAGCGGTGAATGTATTATTGAGCAGGGATGAAACCTATGGTGATATTGCTCCCATTCGTTTAGACACCAATGGTATCAGTGCTTTTGTATCGATCATGCGTGGATGTAATAATATGTGCAGTTTCTGCGTGGTTCCTTTTACCAGAGGTCGTGAAAGAAGCCGGGATGCTCATTCCATTATACAAGAAGTAAAAGATTTGTGTGATAAAGGATATAAGGAAGTAACGCTACTTGGACAAAATGTAGACAGTTATTATTGGATAGATGAACAAAAAGATGAAACCGTAACATTTGCCGCATTGCTTGAAAAAGTAGCATTGATCAGTCCGGATTTGAGGATAAGATTCAGCACTTCACATCCGAAAGATATTACTGATGAGGTATTGTTGACCATGGCGAAATACGAGAACATCTGTAAATACATTCACTTGCCGGTTCAAAGTGGTAGTTCAAGAATGTTACAATTGATGAATCGTACGTATACCCGCGAATGGTATATGGCGAAAGTGGATCGTATCAAAGAACTACTCCCCGACTGTGGTATCAGTTCAGATATCATCGCAGGTTTTTGTACTGAGACAGAGGAAGATCATCAAGAGACACTCAGCATCATGCAATACAGCGGATATGACATGAGCTATATGTTCTTCTACAGCGAAAGACCCGGGACACTAGCAGCAAGGAGATATGAAGATGATATACCTGAAGAAGTGAAAAAGAGAAGATTGCAGGAGATTGTAGACTTACAGGGAGAGTTATCACGTCAGAGTAACTTGAAAGATTTAGGAAAAACATTCAAAGTGTTGGTAGAAGGAAACAGTCGTAAAAGTGATGCTGATTGGATGGGCAGAAACAGTCAGAATAAAGTGATTGTTTTCCCAAAAAAAGATATGAATGAACAACTGAAGGGAAGTTATGTAATGGTGAAAGTGACCGATTGCACAAAGACAACGTTGCGAGGAGAAAGAGAATTGTAATGATGAATATGAATGTTGCATGCGTTAAAAATCAATAAAACGATTTTCTACATTAGACATCCGACATCAGAGATCAATAAATTGAATCATGAATGATGAGCGCGAAAACAAGTGATGAATAAATAAAAGGATCTCTACATCAGACATCTGACATCAGAGATCAACAAATTAAATCTATGGATCTTCAAAGTATAAAAAACAGGTTTGGCATTATCGGCAATTCCCCATCGCTGAATCATGCACTCAATACGGCTGTACAAGTAGCAGCTACTGATCTAACCGTTTTGATTGTAGGAGAAAGTGGTGTTGGTAAAGAAGTGTTTTCACAGATCATCCATTCTTTATCATCGCGCAAGCATAATCCTTTTATTGCGGTGAACTGCGGTGCTATCCCTGAAGGTACTATCGATTCAGAATTATTTGGACATGAGAAAGGTGCATTTACAGGAGCTGTGGATAGTCGGAAAGGCTATTTTGAAACGGTAAGCGGCGGCACCATTTTCTTAGACGAGATTGGTGAAATGCCACTGGGTACACAAGCCAGACTGTTGCGTGTATTGGAGACAGGTGAATTTATTCGTGTCGGTTCTTCCAAAGTGCAAAAGACGGATGTTCGAGTGATTGCAGCCACCAACAGAGAATTGCTGGAGTTTACACAAAAAGGAAGATTCCGCGAAGACTTGTATTATCGTTTAAGCACTGTACCTATTCGGGTTCCGGCATTACGTGATCGAAAAGAGGATGTCTTACTGTTATTTCGAAAATTTGCGGTGGATTTTGCTGAGCGTTATAAAACACAGCCCATACAGTTGGATGATGACGCTAAAAACCTGTTAATTAACCATCCTTGGCAAGGTAACGTACGTGAATTGAAGAATATTGCAGAGCAGATATCTGTATTGAGTCAAACAAACAATATTTCAGCTGCCACTTTACAACAGTTTCTTCCGGATCAAAGTAAACAAAGAAGAATGCCGGTATTGGCCGGACAAGCTACCGGTACTTCCGGAGAGTTTGCGAATGAACGTGAAATCCTGTACAAACTCTTCTTTGATATGAAGAAGGATGTAACCGAGCTGAAAAAGATGTTTCTCGAAATACTGCAAAATCCATCTTTAGCCGGGAATGCAGCCAATTACACGAGAGATTCACTGATGCAGGATTTTCATACCAATGGAGAGCTCTCCCCTGTTCTGAGTAATCCTACTCCGGCTCACGCTGCAGTATTACCGGGAAACGTAGGTTCACAACCGGTGATCTTGCATGAAGATGATATTCAGCATCATGAAGAAGTAGAGGAATCGTTGAATATCATGGATAAGGAAAAAGAATTGATCTTAAAGGCTTTGAAAAAACATAAAGGGAAAAGACGTGATGCTTCTCTGGATTTGGGTATTAGTGAAAGAACATTGTACCGTAAACTAAAGGAATACGATATTGAAGAATAATTTGATACTATGAAGTCTAACTTGTATAAATATTGTTTTAGTACTTTGCTGATCTTGATGATTCTTTGCTTTGCGGCATGCAAAGTAAAGTATAGCTTCAATGATGCCACGATTGACCCGCGCTATAAAACCATCAAACTAGGTTTTATAGAAAACAAAGCGCGATATATCAATCCGCAGTTAAGTCCAAAACTAAATGACAAACTGCAACAAAAGATCACCAACCAAACCAAATTAACCCGTGTTAATAGCGATGATGCCGACTATATCATATCAGGTGCTATTACTACTTATGATGGTACGCAAACTGTGGGGGTTAGCGGCAGGCAAGCAAGTACCAACCGTTTGACGGTATCGATTAATATCCAACTCAGAAAAAATATCGATAACGAGACCAAAGACTTTGTGGTAAGTCGGAGTTTTGATTATAGTGCGAATCTTGCCTTTAATACAGCGGAAGCTCAATTATTGGATGAAGTGGTCAGGAATATGGTAGATGAGATTTTTAACCGTATTTTTTCAGACTGGTAATCAATTAGTACATTTATCGCTATGAAATCCATACGGGATAGAGCCTTATTACACCTGACCGGACAATCAACGCTTCAAACGGTACCCATTGATCAATTGGAATCATTGGTTCAAACCTATCCCTATTTTGCACCTGCGACATTGTTGTACCATGCAAAATGTGAGACTGAAGGCATTGTTTTGAATGATGAGAAAACCTCGGGAAAATCTCTTTTATTCACCGACAATCCGCTTTGGACATCCTATTTATTGCAAGCTTCTATTGTAACAGAGGAAGTGGGTATGCCTGAGACTCCTGTGAATGATAAGACCACTGTACATAGTACCAAGACCATTGATATCCCCACTATGGATGATGTGAGAGATATCATCAAGTCTATCGACCCAAGAAAAGTTCCTGATAATCCACCCGAAGTAGATGAAACCGAAGAAGAATATGAGGAGCCCGTGGATGAATTGCCTTTGCCGGACGCCAAATTGAGTGATTTACTATCAGAACAGTTGGCTGATTTTAAAAAGCCCATAGATGCTGCGGCGCAATTAGAGATTGAAACGGAAAGGTTACATACCATCGATTATTTCGCATCACAAGGCATTAAAATTGATCTTTCCAAGATACCTCAGGATAAATTGACCTCCCAACTGCGCAAGTTTACAGACTGGCTGAAGCAAATGAAGCACGTAAACAATGAGTCTTCTGACCTTGGAACGGGCTCAGATTTGGAGCAGGCTGTGGCACTAATTGCAGAAAACTCCAACGAATCGAGGGAAGTTGTGACCGAAACCATGGCGGAAGTATTGGAAAAACAGGGGCAGTTAGACAAAGCCATACAGCTGTATATCAAATTAAGTTTCATAAATCCTGAAAAATCCGCTTATTTTGCGGCGAAGATTCAACAATTAAAAGGTATATAAAATGATCATTCTGTTTCTGTTTCTGATTCTGATTGTGTTAGCTTGTGTAGCGCTTGGTTTTGTTGTATTAATTCAGAACCCTAAAGGCGGCGGTCTTTCTGCCAATGTTGGTGGTTTGAGCAATCAATTCATGGGTGTAAAACAAACCACAGATGTACTTGAAAAAGGTACCTGGTTATTTGCAGGCATCATTGCTGTTTTGGCTTTAGTATCCAGCTTATTCTTAAAAGGGGGTGGAACTGTTGACAGTTCTGTGTTGCAAAAAGTAAACACTACTACCAGTGCCCCTGCTCCGGCTGCTACTACCCCTGCCAATACAACCACGGCAACTCCTGATACAGGAAAAAAATAATTCAAATTCAAGATGTTATAAACCCTGCCTGTTCTACAGACAGGGTTTTTTGTTTAATTTGATGGTATGAAAAGAATAATTGGATGGGGCATATTGATCATCCTACTGGTTACAGGTGTATCCGCATGGCTGGTGTTTGGAAGTAGTACCTCTTTTTCAGAGGCACAGCGGTACTTCATTGTGGAGCAAGGACAAACTGATAAAGCAGCTGTATTAACAACTTTAAAAGAAAATGGCATTGTATCACAAACGTTGGGATTATCGATGTTGGGTACTGTTAGCACCATTTGGCCAAAAATAAAACCGGGGAAATATGAGGTAAAAAAAGGGCAATCTGCCTTTTCAATAGCACGGATGTTACGCAATGGAAAACAAGCAGAGTTAAAATTGGTGATCAATAAACTACGCACCAAAGCCGATCTGGCAAAACTGATTGGCAAACAGTTCAATACGGACTCAACAACAGTGATGCATTTTTTGCAATCCAATGATTCATTACAACAATTAGGTACAGATACCACACAGTTATTTACCACCATCATTCCAGATACATATATATTCTATTGGAATACCCCATTGGTTAAAATCCTAAAAAAACTAAAAGACAACAGCGATGTTTTTTGGGAAAAGAATAATCGATTGAGTAAAGCCACAGCGAAAGGATTATCAAGAAACGAAGCTTATACACTGGCTTCTATTGTAGAAGAAGAAACCAACTTTGATACCGACAAATACAAAATTGCCAGTGTGTACCTGAACCGATTAGAAAAAGGAATGCCCTTACAAGCTTGTCCAACCATCAAATACGCCATGCAAGATTTTACCATTACGCGTATTTATGAAAAATACTTATCCAACCCCTCTCCTTATAATACCTATCGGAAAAAAGGGTTACCCCCGGGTCCTATCTGTACGCCCTCACCCAAAACCATTGACATAGTGCTGGAAGCTCCGGAAACAGATTATTTATTCTTTGTTGCAAAAAGTGATTTTAGTGGCTATCATCATTTCAGTAACAATTATGCAACACATGATAAATATGCCAAAGAATATCAAAAGCAGTTAGATATTTACATGGCGAATAAAAAGTAATACCGTTTTGATCAAACTACAACGTATTCTCATCAGTTGGAAGCCCATTGCTTTTGTCATTCGTAAAAGCAAAACCACTATTATTCCGGGGTTTCAAGGTTTACCATTGTATGATGTGGTATTGTTTTTCTTCAAACAAATCAATAAGGTTGGATTGAATGAGCGTGCCGCTGCAATTTCTTTTAATCTGATCATGGCATTACCCGCAGCATTGATCTTTTTATTTTCGCTCATCCCCTATTTCCCCAAGTCCTTTAATGTAGATAAACAAATACTGAGTTTATTTAAAGACATCACGATCAATTCAGACACGTATAAGTTTGTGAGTGATATCATGAATGATCTACTCAAAAAGCATGTGGGTATTTTTTCCTTTGGTTTCTTATTGCTCATCTTTTATGCATCGAATGCCATGATTGGCATCATACGCACTTTTGACAAGTCAATACAAGAACAAAAAGGATTCATTTTTTATCAACGATGGAGAGCCATACAATTAACTGCTATTCTGATTTTATTGGTGATAGGTTCTTCGCTGGTTTTAATCGGACAAGACCAATTGTTCAGTCTTTTAAATGGTTTATTTGATTTGAAATCAAAAACCCTGCTCCCGGTTTGGAATGCTGCCAGATGGTTGGTGATTATAGCATTGGTTTTTTATGGCATTGCCTGTACCTATAAATATGCCCCCTCAGTACAAAAAAGATGGAAATTAGCCTCCCCAGGCGCTTTATTGGCTACTTTTCTAACCCTGGCTACCACCCTTGTATTTTCCTATTGGGTGAGTCTGTTTGCCAATTCCAGTTATAATAAAATTTACGGATCCATTGGAACTGTTCTGATCATGATGCTACTGATTTATATCAATTCGTTAATTTTACTCATAGGCTTTGAATTGAATGTCAGTATCACGTACCTTACCAAAGAAGCCGAAGCTCGAAAGCAGAAAGAAAAAACCCAGACCACCTCCTAATAATGCACTGATAAAAAAACTTGTCCCTACATGAACAAGTAATGTTTATCATTTGTCACTATAAAAACTACCATTATGAAAAAGCTGCTCTATTCGCTGTTCTTTGCGTTTGTCGCACTCAATATCCAAGCACAATCACTGGCTATTGGTTCAGATTTACCCATGAAGGATGTTAAGATGAAAGATGTATCCGGTAAAGAGGTTTCGATTACCGATGCCATGAAAGCCAATGGCGTTCTGGTTATGTTTTCATGCAATACTTGTCCATACGTGATCAAAAATCAACAAAGGACGCTGGATATTGCTGCTTATGCCAAGCAAAACAATATTGGAATTATCCTATTAAACTCAAATGAGGGTACCCGTGATGATGCCGATTCTTATGATGCCATGAAAGCATATGCTAAAAATCAAGGCTACAACTTCTATTACACGGTAGATACCGATTCAAAGATCGCCAATGCTTTTGGTGCTACCAGAACACCTGAGTTATTCCTGTTCAACGCAAATGGCAAACTTCAGTATAAAGGCGCTATTGATGATAATCCAAATGATGCCGGTAATGTAAAACGTGTACATGCCAAAGAAGCGATTAACGAACTCACGACCGGAAAATCTATTTCTGTGAAGGAAAGTCGTTCTGTTGGTTGTTCGATCAAAAGGAGTTAAACGGAATAAATAAATATTTTTTTGAAAGCCGCTATTTAATAGCGGCTTTTTTATGGAAATCGATGAGGTAGGTATCTTATTAGTAACCAAAACCTGCAATATGAAACCGATAATCATTGTAGCGCTGTTACTCTGCATTACTTATGCAATCGCAGAAGGAATTCATTATGGAAGCATCACAGGTATTTTGCTGGCTACCTGCAGCTTAATGGCACTAGGTTATGCCATCTATCTGACAGAAAAACTTCGCAAGCAAATGAACGAAGAGGCAGAAAGAGAATATCTATAAATTACTATTGTCCAACTAATTTTTGTAGTTCCAGGATCAATCGCTGTTCAGGTAACTGTTGCGCATAAAATTGACGGTATTGTCTTTTTTTATTGACCATCAGTGTTACCGGAATAGCACCATCCCATTTCTCATCGATTTTGGGGCAAAATTCATCAGCATTGGTTTCATTGAGCCAAACGATTTTTGACTGATAATTATTTTTCTTTGCAAAATCAGCAATGCCTTTTGGATAATCTTCTGCAAAATCCAAGCTCACCAAGAGTAATTGTACTTTTTGATCCTTGAAAGCTGCAACAGATTTTTCAAACCAAGGTATCTCTTTGATACAAGGCGCACACCAACTTGCCCAGAAATTAACCACTAGCGGAACAGAACTGGTATCAATGATTTTTACGAGATCATTGATCTTTACGCTTTTAATTTCCTGTGATTGAACAGTTGTTGCCATCATCACAATCGCGAATACTAAAGCTATTTTTTTCATAACAAGGATCATTTATACTGAGTCTTTTTGCTTCACAGTCCAATCATCGAATAATTGTGCTCGTCTTTCCGTTGATAAGGATGGCTGATCATACTGACCTGCTGCCTTTTTTTGACGATATGCCTCATAAATACTTACAGCACAAGCCACTGAAATGTTCAAGCTTTGAATGATACCCATTTGTGGAATAACAAAATTACCATCTGCCAATGCTCTGATCTCTTCACTTACACCGGAATGTTCATTTCCAAATACCAGTGCAATGCTTTCCGTAAAATCGATCTCATATAAACTTACGGCATCAGAAGATAAGTGGGTTGTTAAAATACGTGTATACCTCTTACGCAATGCTTCAAAACAGGCCTGTGCATCTTCAAACTGATGAATGGTTAACCATTTGGCAGCACTACTACTACTTTTCGGACCAAATTTTTCATGTCTGGGTATTTTGGTATTCAAAATGAAAATATCCTGAATACCTACTGCATCACAAGTACGCATAACAGCAGAGATATTATGCGGATCTTGTACATTTTCCATCACCACCGCCAAATTGGATTGGCGATGATGCAAAACGCGGTTGAGTTTTTCTCTTCTTTCAGATGTCATAGACCCCGAAAATCGGTACTTCGCTAGGATTAAACAAATACAGAACAAAAAAAGCAAGTGGATACACTTGCTTTTTTATATAATTACCACCTCCTGCGATCTCTATCACGTCTATCATCATCCCGGTCTCTTCTATCCCAACGATCATGTCCGCGCCTTTTGTCTACAATCACTACCGGTGGACGATAGGCCATGTACTGGCGGGCATAACGATCGCGGTACAGTTGATGATGCCTGAATGGATCAGGATCATTGATGACTACTTTATATCCCCGATGCAAATCATAATGGCGATATGCTCTTGGGAGATCAGATACATATACCCAACGTCCGCGATCTAAATACACGAACCGACTTTTTGGGATGCTGTAATACATATCAATTTCAGGAAAGTAATAGTAATCACCAATATGATTACCGGGCAAGCCCCATACCGGACGAGGACCTACGTTTACATTTACATTCAATCTAACCTGAGCTTGTGAGGTGTCGATGATCAAAACAGATAAGACAATCAACATGGGTAAAATTTTCTTTTTCATGGTTCACGGTTTTATACTGTTATAAAGCCAAACCGGATGCCAAAAAAGAAACATTCTGTTAGGGAAATGTGAATTCAGTCATTAGCCTTCGCACGATCAATTCACTGCGATAGATTATAAGAATTGAATACCCAAACCTGGTTTACCTGATACGGTTACTTTACCATGATCGTATGTCAATCCTGTTGCGATAGACTGTGCTAGTAAAAGTGGACCATCCATATCCACACGATCTAATTGCGGAAGAAAATGAGCAATGGCCGCTGAACCTACTTCAGATTCATTCATGCTACCCATCATTACCTGTAAACCAAGTGTTCTTGCTTCTTGAATCATTCTGATAGCAGGTGTAATACCACTGCATTTGGTGAGTTTGATATTGATTCCATGAAAATGATCCACACATTTTTTTACGTCTTGTTCCGATACACAACTTTCATCTGCAAACAAGGGTAAGGGAGATTCTTTGTATAAGAGCTTCATTCCATCCCAGTTATCTTTCGCAAGGGGTTGCTCGATAAACTCCACTCCTAAATTTGACAGTCGAGGAATTTTATCTAATGCTTCAGTTGTTGTCCAACCTGCATTTGCATCAACTCTGAAAACCGCATCTGTATGTTGACGTAATGCTTCTATAATTGAGATATCATTTTCGGTTCCCAATTTGATCTTGTAAATAGGCCAAGGTTTTGCCTTCATTTTATCTACCATTTTATCAATGGTATCAATGCCGATGGTGTAATCTGTAACCGGTGTATCATTCCATTGTGTTTGCATGAGTTCAAACAATGGCTTGCCTTTCATTTTACCAAACAAATCCCAGCAAGCCATATCTAAGGCACATACCAGAAAAGGATTATTCGGAATAAGATGATGGAGATAATGCCAATATCTCTCAGGTTCAGTAAGCGCAAACTTTTCAATCATGCGACGATGTTTCTCCAGATCGGCGATCATGGATTCAACCGTAACATCATAATAAGCAATGGCAGGTGCTTCCCCAAAACCCATGAACGGACCTAACTCTAAAGCTACCAACAATGATGGTTGATGCGTTTTGGTACGACCATTAGAAATGGTAAAGGGATATTCAAAAGGAAGATTAATCGGTCTATAACTGAGCTTCAAGAGATGAATTTTGAAAAGCAAAGATAGTTAATGATTGAATTGCCACTGAAAGAACAGAATTGCACTGAAATCTTCTGTGCTTCCCAGTGCCTTCAGTGGCAATCATTGCTCCTTAGTCTCTTCCACTCTGTTGAATATAACCATGAAGTGTATCATTAAAATCATCCTGTTGCAGCAAGGATTCTAATGTAAGATGCATTCTGTATCGCCAATAATGTTTGGGATCTGCCGGAATATTGATACGCTCACTATGTGGATCTTCTTTACGTAATGCCGCATCCATACCCATTAGGTCTTGTAACTGAAACACCGTCCACATAGAAGGTGAATACAAATGTTGTATGACAATAGCGGTGTTGATCCATGCTTCACAGTAATAAGGCGCTTCCCCAGATTGCCCTAGTTCGTTATTGTAAAACTGTTGAATTCGATTTTTATCTTCTTCCCACCAACCTCGGATCGTACTCATATCATGGGTGGAAGGTGTTACTACACTGAGATAAGGAGCATCTGCCGGATGAAAGAAACTGCGTTTTGGATCTTTTGGCATACGTTGAATCTCTAAACTTAAAAGTCCCAACTGTCTCATGACATCCGGAACACAAGCCGGTACCAATCCCAGATCTTCACCGCAAACCAACATATTGGTTACACGTTTCAATGCAGGTAATTTTTTCATGGCTTCTTTCATCCAAAAATCATCCTGACGGCGGAAGAAATAATCAACATAGAGTTCTTTCAGTTGTTGTTGCGTGTGCTGATCAAGATAACGGAAGGAAGAAGTACTTTCCATATTGAACCTGAAATGAAAATGTTGTAGATCGCCCTCGCTGTCTTCGAAAAGTAATACATTACTAATCAAGTTAAAGAGACCTTGTTTTACTTTATCGTGTTGCTCATCTTTTTCAAGTGTATGGAAGTATTGCTCTACTAGACGTTGCGTGGCAAATGCCGGTTTCAAAGTATATTGACCATTGCCATCAGTCTGCAGGAATTCTTTTTTCACCAATTCATTATCGTATCCAAACAATTCCCACAACACATTTTCATGAATAAAAGGTTGGGTAAAACGGTGATGATCAAATGAAATACCCCTCGCTTGGAACTCATTGATGTGAACAGGAATGGCCGGAACAAAGCGACCCAATATTCCTTCCACAGCATGCATGGGAATACTCCATATCCGGAAAAAGCCTAGGATATGATCAATTCTGAAAGCATCAAAATAATAACTCATTTGCTCGAAGCGCTGCTTCCACCAGGTAAACCCATCTGCCTGCATTCTTTCCCAATTATAAGTCGGAAAACCCCAGTTTTGTCCGGATACCGCAAAATCATCCGGCGGAGCACCCGCTTGTGCATCCATATGATACAACTCCGGGTGTTGCCATGCATCGGCACCATGTCTGTAAACACCAATGGCGATATCTCCTTTTACAATGATTCCTTTTGAATGCGCATAAGCAGTTGCTTCTTTCAATTGAAGATGCAATTGGTATTGTGTGAAGTAATGCAGAGCGATCTCTTTGTATGCTGCAGAATCAGGCGCTGCCAGTCTTTCAATCTCAGCATCTTGGTAATGTCGGAATGCCGGCCATTGATTGAAATCTACCGTACCATATTGGTCTCTCAAATAGCAGAATACAGCGTAGGATTGAAGCCAATGTTTATTATCATTGAAATATTGCTTAAAGTCAGCAGATGCTAATACAGTTGCTCCTTGCTCTTCATAAATCTTAGCAATGATCTTTGTTTTAAACTGAATCACTTCTGCATAATCCACTACATCCAATGCATTCAGCTTCGCCTTCTCCACTGCAATTTGTTTCTGCAGTTTTCGATCGTTTTTCACCAAAGTATCCAAATGAAGATATAAAGGATGTAATGCAAACGCAGATATCGCTGCATAGGGATAGGAATCTGTCCAACTATGTGTTGCGGTAGTATCGTTGATGGGAAGAATCTGAATCATTTTCAATCCCGTCTTCACAGCCCAATCCACCATCTGTTTTAGGTCATTGAATTCTCCCACACCCAATCCATGTTCTGTTCGCAAACTAAAAACAGGAATGGCCACACCGGCACCTTTCCAAGTATTATTGGGTAATACGGCAAAGCCATCATGAATAATACTGACTTTGTCTTTTACAACTGCATCATATAACACACGATTATTCCCATCTTCATAACGGAGGAACTGTTGTTGATCTACATCATACACTCCATACTTGTATGCAATCGGAAAAGAATCTTTGCTAAGATTCAGGGCTATTTGAAAAAAATCTTCTTTTGTATTTTTTGTGAGTAACAGAGGGTGCTGGGTATTCCAATTACCTAAAGATTGACTACTTCCCAATATACAAAGTGTCTGTCCTTTTTTGAGTAAAGGGGCTTTTACTTTTAGAATATGTGTACTGGTTTTTGGAGCCTTAGTGGTAACCGGTGTATGATTAGAAGGCAACAGTACTTTGGTAAAAGGTTCTGTATAAAATGCATTCTCATAATACCCGGCAAAATTCCAGGCATCGGTTACATGTATTTCCTTGGCTTTGCTCTCTTTTAAATTTAGCTGCTTATCATTTCCCCAATCATCACTATAGGTTCCGTCGGTATTGCGCAAAATATAATGATAGGTGATTGTATCCTGAATAAGATCTGATGCTGCGAAATCAAGGGTGACCACCCAATATTCTTCATTAAAATATTGAAGAGGAATGGCTTTAGCGGGATCATTATCACCCAATAAAGGGTGGTTTCCAACTATGAAAAGATCTTGACCAAATGTGGTATGAAATTTAAGATGAAAGGTGACTCTTTTGTCTGTGGTAATACTTTTACGTTTAGCGACAGTATTTTTTTTCTCCTTATTCTCAGTAGCATCATTCTTCTTTGATGTCTTACTGCGAACTGTCTTTTTCTTTGTGGTAAGTGACTCAGAATGGGGTATAGACACAGATTTCCCATTGGCTGAAGCAATCATTTTTTTCGTCGTAGCCACTGCAAGCATTTTTGGTATTACTAAATTAGGGATTAATGTGTAAATAAAACACATTATTCTACCGATAGCGGGCAAATGTAAGTGCTTATGACTGCTGTTGAATCATATCAGCCGCTTTTTCCGCAATCATGATCGTTGCAGCATTGGTATTGCCGGAAACAATGGTTGGCATAATGGAGGCATCTACTACCCGTAAAGAGCGGATACCGTGTACTTTTAGTTCATGATCTACTACAGCACCTTGATCTGTTCCCATTTTACAGGTACCTACAGGATGATAAAGGGTTTCAAGACTTTTATTGATGTGCACTTGTAATGACTGATCATCTTCATAGTTTTTTGGAAGGGATAGATCTCCATCAGCATAAGCGCTCATTGCTTTTGTTTTCGCAATGGCAATGGCTTTTTTTAATGCCACTAATAACAGTTCCCGGTCTTTGGAATGAGCTAAGACCTGATGATCAATGATGGGTGCATCTTTAGGATTGGAGTTTTTCAAACGTATTACACCCCTACTTTCCGGATGTAAAAGAATGGCCATGATCCCAAATCCACTTTTCCGCGGAAAAGTTTTCAGATTGTACATATCGGTACTGTAATCATCCGCAATACCAATGGGTGCAAAATGAAATTGTATGTCAGGTCTGTCTTCTCCAATAGAACTATAAAAAGCATTGGCTTCTAATGGACTATTCCCCAACGGACCTTTCTTGAACAGAAGATGCTGTAGCAAGGCTTTTCCCATATTCAGGGGTGATAACAAGGCATTGCTTGTTGGAATAATACTATTCACTGATACACCTGTCCATACATGATCTTGTAAATTCTTTCCGACTCCCGGCAATGCATGAATGATATTGATACCTTGTTTACCCAATTCAATCGGATCTCCGATACCGGATAACATCAATAATTGCGGCGATTGAATGGCACCTGCTGAAAGAATCACTTCTTTGGAACAATTGATCCTTTCCGAACCGGTTTGTCCAACCATCACTTCCACACCCACCGCTCTCCCATTTTCGATCAAAATCGATTTAACCTGACACTGGGTTCTCACCGTGAGATTTTTTCTTTTCATAGCCGGTTTTAAAAAAGCGGCTGCAGTGCTGTGTCTTTGATTATTCTTGATGGTAAATTGTAGCAGGGATGCGCCTATCTGCTGGGCTCCGTTATAATCGTCATTACGAGTTACGACCATGGGGCAAGGAAAATATAGGATATGACATTTTAGTAGCTTGCTAATAAAACAAAAGCAGGCTAACTACATAACCTGAAACTTCGATTGGTACCTTTTGAGAGAGTCCGTAGCCGAGTTTAGGACTGATGCTTTTTTGAAAAATATATTAGTGGTGGTGATTTACTCACCAACCCTGTTTATTAAGCTTAATTAATATTCTTCAAGCATCGGAGTTAGCCTAGCTTTTGTATAAAAACTTAAAGTTATGGCTGATCAACAAAACAAACAAGCGTCTTCGCTACAATTGGGCTTAATCTATCCGGCAGCTGCCGGAATAGATGTAGGTAGCATGAACATGATGGTTTCTTACCCTAATACAGATGGCCTTCAAACTGTTAAGGAGTATGGAGCTTTTACCACTGATCTACATGAACTAGCGGATGATCTGAAAAAAGCAGCAGTTACGCATGTTGCTATGGAGGCAACCGGTGTTTATTGGATGTCTGTGTATGAAGTACTGGAGCAGTACGGTTTTAAAGTAACCTTAGTCAATGCCAGACACTACAAAAATGTAGATGGTCAAAAAACAGATGTAAAAGATTGTCAGTGGTTACAACAGTTACATGCCCATGGTTTACTGCGCTCTTCTCATATTGCAACTGATCAATATAGAGAATTGCGAACCTATACGCATGAAAGAAGCTTGCTTCAGAAGAATAAAAGTGATACACTCAATCGCATTCACAAAGTGCTTACACAAATGAATATTAAACTACAGCATGTGATTAGCGATATTGAGGGTATTATAGGTATGCAAATCATTGAACGCATTGCAGCTGGTGTAAATACCCCACAATTATTACTAGAGGGTTTACCTATAGAGAAACTTAAAGCAAACAGACAAATACTGGAACAATCATTAAACGGTGTTTTTAAGCCTTATTATATTACTGTTCTACAACATCATTTAACAGCCTATCGTTTTTACAAACAGCAAATGCTTCAATATGAAGTAGAGATAGAAAAGCTTTTACAGAAACTATTGCCACCACAACATCAAGCATCTCCTGTTAGTGTTAAGAAAACAAAAGTTCGAAAGAATCAGTATCATTTTAATCTTAAGGAGTACTTACATAAAATTGTTGGTGTAGATCTCACTGCTATAGACGGAATGGATGAAAACTCAGTCTTAAGCATCATCGCTGTAACAGGACTAAACATGAATAAATGGCCTACTGCAGATCATTTTACAAGCTGGTTGAATTTATCTGCGCGCCCAAAGAAAAGTGGGGGTAAAACAATCGGTCACCAAAAACGATTTACTAATAATACAGCAACTCAAGCCTTCCGATTAGCAGCACAAACTATGTGGCAGCAAAAAGGAGTGCTTGGTCATTTATACAGAAGGCTGGCTCACACAAAGGGTTCTAAAAAAGCCATCAAAGCTGTGGCCAGAAGACTGGCAGTAATCTTCTATCATATGGTTCAGAGGCAAACTGCTTATGATCCTAAAGTAATCGCATTAGATGAAGCAAAGCTGAAAGAAAGAAAAATAGCACGTCTGAAAAAAGAAGCTGAGAAGCTGGGCTGTACTATCAATCTTCAAGTTGCTTGATTATCAATAGATAATTATGAATGTCATTATAAGCTATACCTATTTCTTCACAAGCTTCTACAAACACTTCCCCCAAAGGATGTGGCTGCATAGAATGCGTAACGTTCAAAGGCCCATCCCATCCATGATATTCGCCTCCATAATTTTCATTGTGTTCAGACTTCTTAAAATAGGGTAATACCGATGCGAAATCCCAGCCGGTGTTTCCTAAAGAAGCCCATTCATCAAAATCAGCCCGATTGCCTCTAACATACGCCATGGCATTGGTAGAGCTACTACCGCCTAACGTTTTCCCTCTGGGAATAAAAAGACGTCGATGATCAATATGCTTTTGTGGGGTTGTCCAAAAAGCCCAATCGGCATCTGATCGATTCAGTTGTGTATATGCACCGGGAATATGAATTTCTAGTTTCTTATCCGATCCTCCAGCTTCTAACAATAAAACTTTATGATGTCCACCTTCTGATAAGCGATGGGCCAATACACAACCTGCTGATCCGGCACCTATGATGATGTAATCATATGACATGTTCTAAAAATAAAGTAAAAAATGGACGCATGCCAGAATAGGGCAATATTTGATCAAAAGACAATTTTGAAATTATTACTTTCCGATAAAACTAGCTCCGAGCTATGAGCCATGAGCTGCGAGCTTTTATAAGTTAAATTTGAGGGGTTAAATAGCCTTTTGAGAATCTAAGGCATTTTTTACTCGTGTAAAAACTAAAACTCATTCACCATCGGTATTGTTTAAAAATGAGCAGGAGCATACCTACAATTAATAATATCCAAAGCTCGCAGCTCATGGCTCATAGCTCATAGCCAATAAGTTCTTGCACATTTTTCAAATCATAATTTTATCTCACAAATGATCGATACCCCCCTATCTTTGCAAAACTAACAATTGTTCGTATGACAGACATGGCATTTAACCGTAACGAAGACTGGATGAAACTCATGCTCAGTGAAGTGGAGCAATATTTCGAAAAGATCAAACTGGGCGGTGGAAAGAAATCAATCGAAAAACAAAGAGAACGCAATAAGCTTACCGCAAGAGAGCGGATTGAATATTTGTGTGACCGAGATAAACCCTTTGTAGAAATTGGCGGTTTTGCCGGTTTTGATATGTATGAAGCAGAAGGTGGTTGTCCATCTGCCGGAACAGTCGCCGGAATAGGCTATGTGAGTGGTCGTCAGGCTGTTATTGTAGCCAATGATCAAACGGTGAAAGCGGGTGCTTGGTTTCCGATTACCGGAAAGAAGAATTTAAGAATGCAAGAGATAGCGATGGAGAATAGGTTGCCCATTATTTATTTGGTGGATAGTGCCGGCGTATTCTTACCGATGCAAGATGAAATCTTTCCCGATAAAGAACATTTCGGACGCATTTTCAGGAACAATGCAAGAATGAGTGCCATGGGCATCACACAAATAGCTGCTGTCATGGGTGCTTGTGTAGCAGGCGGTGCTTATTTGCCGATTATGAGTGATGAAACCTTAATGGTGGAAGGCAATGGCAGTATTTTTCTGGCAGGTGCTTATTTGGTGAAAGCTGCCATCGGTGAAGACATTGACAATGAAACATTGGGGGGAGCTGCTACCCACACTGAGATCAGTGGTATTGCAGATTACAAGTTTAAAACCGAAAAGGATTGTCTGGATCACATCAAAAAGATCATGAACAAATTGGGTGCTTCAGGAAACGCAGGATTCGACAGGATTCAACCCATAGTACCCAAAAAAGATCCGAAAGAATTGTATGGCATTATTCCCGAAGGCAATCTGAAGCCTTATGATATGTTGGATATCATTGAGCGAATGGTGGATAATAGTGAGTTTGACCAGTTCAAGCAGGATTATGGTAAAACCATTCTCTGTGGATATGCTCGTATTGAAGGATGGGCTGTTGGCATAGTGGCGAACCAGCGTCTGATCTGTAAAAACAAAAAAGGTGAAATGCAGATTGGTGGTGTCATTTATAATGACAGTGCTGATAAAGCTGCAAGATTTATCTTGAATTGTAATCAGAAAAAAATTCCACTGGTATTCTTGCAAGATGTAACCGGTTTTATGGTAGGCAGTAGAAGCGAACATAGTGGCATCATTAAAGATGGTGCTAAACTCGTGAATGCAGTAGCGAATTCAGTAGTTCCCAAAATCACTGTTATTGTAGGTAATAGTTATGGCGCAGGTAACTATGCCATGTGTGGTAAAGCTTATGATCCTCGTTTTATTTATGCATGGCCATCTGCAAAGATTGCCGTGATGGGTGGAGAACAAGCGGCTAAAACTTTGGCGCAAATACAAGTGGCTTCCATGAAATCACAAGGCAAAGAAGTAGATAAAGAACAAGAACAGGCTTTATTAAAAGAGATCAAAGGACGATACGAAAGACAAACCACACCCTACTATGCTGCTGCCAGACTTTGGGTAGATGGTATCATTGATCCAACAGAAACAAGAAAAGTAATTGCAGAAGGATTGCATGCTGCTAATCATAACCCGGATATGGATACTTTTCGTACCGGCGTGTTTCAAGTATAAACAATCCTGAAATTATGCTAATGGTAAGTCGTGATATAGCTGAATGAATTTACTTTGCGGTTCAATCATTATACCATGACTTACCCGATTTATACTGTTGATGCTTTTACAGACCATGTATTTGGAGGTAATCCTGCAGCAGTTTGTCCGCTTACAGAATGGCTTCCTACCGCCACCATGCAACAGTTAGCCAATGAAAATAATCTTTCAGAAACTGCATTTTTTGTGCAGAGACCTGATGGAGATTATGATATCCGCTGGTTTACACCTGAATTAGAGATCGATCTGGCGGGTCACCCTACCCTGGCTACAGCGTATGTTCTGTTTCATGAACTTGGCTATTCACAAGACAGCATTCGTTTTCATAGCAAAAGTGGATTACTAACGGTTACTAAGAACGGAGACCTGATGGAAATGAATTTTCCGGCCCGTATGCCTGTTGCTTGTGAAATACCGGCACATCTGTTAGAAGGATTTAGCATTCAGCCCAAACAAGTACTACGTTCACGCGATTATTTTTTGATTTACGAATCTCAGGAAGAAATCGAAAAAGTAATTCCAGATTTTGTGCAATTGAATCAAGTGGAAACATTGGGTGTTATCATTACTGCTAAAGGAAATTCTGCTGATTTTGTGTCTCGATTCTTCGTCCCCAATTCTGTGATTGGAGAAGACCCTGTAACAGGTTCAGCACATGCTACATTGATTCCATATTGGGCAAAAGCTTTGGGTAAAACATCCATGAAAGCAGAACAGTTGTCCAAACGTCATGGTGATCTTTGGTGTGGTATTCAGGGAGATCGAGTGACGATTGCCGGTAAAGCTGTTTTATACATGAAAGGTGCATACAAATTAGCATGAGTACATCAAACGGACATCAACTCATTATTTATACAGATGGTTCGGCCAGGGGCAATCCGGGACCGGGAGGCTATGGTATTATTTTAATGTGGGGAGATAAAAGAAAAGAAATCTCAGCGGGATATCGACACACAACGAATAACCGCATGGAATTGATGGCAGTGATTGTGGCATTGGAGTCATTGACTAAAAGAAATATAGCTGTCACTATTTATACAGACAGTCAGTACATCGTGAATACGATAGAAAAAAAATGGCTGGATAATTGGATACGGACAGATTTCAAAGGCGGCAAAAAGAATAAAGATCTTTGGTTGCGTTATAAAGCCATTGCCAATCATTTTCAAGTACGGTTTGTTTGGGTAAAAGGACATGCCAATAATCCATGGAATAATCGATGTGACGAACTAGCCACTACTGCTGCAGATGGAACAAATCTTTTGGTAGATGACGTGTTTGAAAATTCGTTAGAATAAAGAACGTTTTTTCCTATACACTATTGATCATTTTCAATCCGCCTAAGGCGGATCAAATCCTCAAATTTTCAAATTGAACAATTGTCTCAGTTCTTGGAGTGGCGGAAAAGATAGTTGCTTTGCACTGATGAAAGCCATCGAGCAGAGCTATCAGCCTGCAGTATTGCTCAATGTCATGAATGAAACGGGTAAAATTTCCAGAAGTCATGGTATTCCTGAATCAATATTAAAAGCACAATCAGCAGCTGCAGAATTACCCATTTATTTGGTCAGCAGTAGTTGGCAGGAATATGAACAACATTTTACTGCTGCACTACAGCAACTCAGAGAAACTTATGCAGTAACGCATGCTGTGTTTGGAGATATTGACCTACAGGCACATCGCGACTGGGAAGAAAAAGTATGCAACAGCGCTGAACTCACTGCTGTTCTTCCCTTATGGCAGCAAGATCGCAGATCTTTAGTGATGCAAATGTTAGATAGTGGTATTCAAACCATGATCGTGAGTTGTAATACTGTGATGGGAGCTTCTTTTATTGGTAAAACTTTGACACCTGCATTGATTGATGAATTAGAAGCGTTGGGTGTAGATGCTTGTGGTGAAAATGGGGAGTTTCATACGCTGGTGTATGATTGTCCACTATTCAAACACCCACTTAAAATCGAAGTCAAACAAGCATTACAGCACGAACAGTATTATTTTTCGGAGCTTATCCTACATGCATAAAAAAATCCGCAGTGTTTGCTGCGGATTTTTTTTATCAATATGTTTCTTTTTATAAAGAAATATTTTTCTTAGCAATAGATTGATTCAGAAAATAATAACCACCAAAAAGGATTGCAGAAAAAATAGCTGTAGCCATCAAGCTATTCGCATAAAAAGGGAGTGCATCATTATAACACATCATCAAACCTTCAAAAGTCTTCGGACGTTTCAATCCACCGCCACCGGCCCAAACCATAAAGTTAGAAATCAAAAAGAAAGTGGTAGGTGTAGCAATCGAAGCCCCCAATACCTGTAAAGGTTTCTGGCTATGTACCATAAAACCAAAAATTGTCAAGCTCGTGAACAATAAATAATTCACCCACTGTCCTTTATAAAAGCCCGGGATTTCAGTCAACCCCTTATTGTATAAAAATTGATAAAGAAGATCAGAGATAAACATAGAAACCAATGGTAATGCAAAAGCCCATTTCTTATCTTTTACAAAAATAGCTCCGGCAAAAAGCGCGATCGCAAACTGAGGCGCAAAACCCCAGGGTCTATTCGGCATGGCACGATACACAGCACTTAGAAAAATGGTCAAAACCAGGGAAATAACAAGCGAACGATTCAATTTCATTGTATAGAATTTCAGGGACAAAAATAAGTGTTATGAGCCAAGTTTAGACCTCAATTTTCCTCATCCTGTGAATAAGCATCCGGAATAGCTACAAAAGCCTTATACAATGAAGTTTTACCGGAAGATAAGAACTGATAAGACTGTCCTGGAAACACAATAAATGCCTCCCCCTTTTTAACAACCAATTGTTGATTGATGATTACCCCTCCTTCAATGACCACCCATATTTCAGGAGAAATGGCTTTGTCTTCAAAACTGGTATCACTGTTCAGCAATACATGCGTGAGGGAAAAATCCGATATCGGAAAATGAAAAACCTGCTCTCCATCTCGCCTACTCTGTCCTTTTAGTATGTTAGGGACAATCGGAGTAAAATCAGTATTGGCTAATAGCTCTTGGACATCTATGTGTTTTTTAGTCAATCCGGCACGTAATACATTATCACTATTCGACATCAACTCGATATTTTGTCCTTCCAAATATGCATGTGGTAATCCTGCTCCTTGAAAAATGGCTTCGCCCGGCTGTAGACAAACGATATTGAAAAAATAGATAGAAAAGATGCCACGATCTATATCACCGCTTGGGTGCTGGTCATTGAAATGTTTGGCTACCCACCAACCCGGATGATTTTTATTGAGTAACCCTTCTTGTTTCTGTCGAATCTCACGTTTCACTAGGGGTAATAAAAGATCATTGATACTTTGTTGCTCCATTTCCATGATGAAACGATACAAAGATTGCAGCCCTTCTTTTCTAAACAAAGGAAGTAAGATTTGGAACTCTATGACTTCCTCCAATATTTGCTGTAGCTGTTCTTTCTGTTTAAATCCATGTAACAACCAGAACTCACTGATTGCCAACATAGCTTCGGGTTTGTGATTTTGATCCTTATAATTTCTGTGAGGAGCATTCAAAGGTATTCCCAATTGATTTTCCCTTTCAAAACCTGCTATTGCATTTTCTTTGCTGGGGTGAACCTGTATGGACAACATTTCCCGAACATCCATGACTTTGAGTAGGTATGGGATGTTGCCAAATTTTTGGCGCAAGGCAGGCGTAAGCGCTGCATCGGGTTCTTCATCGATCAACTGTTGTAGTGGCTTCCAGCCGTTCTGGATCGCAACATATGCTGAGGCTGTTGGGTGAACTCCTAACCAATATTCTGCAAAAGGTCTTTTTTCTTCATTTTTTATTCCCAACAACTCCGGCAGAAACGTATATCCGCCCCAGTCGTAGTGTTGAACCTTACCTTGCAATTTTAATATCGAATAGCGATTAGACATAGTAAACAATTGCAAGAACGTTCAATTCTTATGAAATCGTATTCAATCATTCATTTTTAACGAAATAGTTTATGAACAAAAACATCGAAACTGGCGACTTGGGCGAAGAAATCGCCTGCGGATATGTATCTGAGAAGGGATATCAAGTACTCGAGCGGAACTGGCGATTCAAGCATTGGGAAGTTGATATCATTGCTTCTAAAAAAAATAAGCTTCATTTTATTGAAGTAAAAACCCGTAATTCACTTCGCTTTGGCAAACCGGAGGAAAGTATTACCCGCGAGAAGATGACGCACTTAAAAAACGCTGCGGAACAATACCAATACCAGCATCCGGAATGGAAATATATCCAATTTGATGTCATTGCTATTACATTGGTGAACGGTATCGCTAAAGAGATCTTTTTGATCGAAGATGTATACTTTTAACGTTGCAGTTACACAAATTCTTATTTTTTATGTTTAAACATTAATTATGCAATCGCTTAGTTCATTCGCATCATCGCTTAGTGGTAAGCAATATCAGGGTAAAATGCCTGTTATATTTGCAGGACATGGCAGTCCGATGAATGCCATTGAATCGAATGAATTTTCTAAGGGCTGGCAAGCAATGATCCAAAACTTACCCCAACCAACTGCAATACTATGTATTTCAGCACATTGGGAAACAAGGGGCAGTTTTGTTACGGCAATCGAGCAACCCAAAACCATTCATGATTTTTATGGATTTCCACAACCATTATTTGATGTTCAATATCCTGCCCCGGGCAGTCCGGCATTAGCCAATGAAACGATTAAAGCAGTAACCACTACTTCTGTTGAAAAAGATCTTTCCTGGGGATTGGATCATGGTTGCTGGAGCATTTTGAAACACATGTATCCAAATGCCAATATACCTGTGGTTCAGTTGAGCTTGAATCAACTACAAGATCCTTTATGGCACTATCAACTTGCTAAAGAATTGGGTGTTTTGCGTCAAAAAGGAGTACTTATCATGGGTAGTGGCAATATGGTACACAATCTCGGTGTCATGAATTGGAAAACACCAGAAACCGGATACGATTGGGCAACAGAAGCCAACGAAATATTCAAAACATTGATCGGGAATAATGATCATCTGTCATTGGCAATGTATAAAAATTTAGGTGCAGAAGTACGTCAATCCATTCCTACACCGGAACATTACTTGCCTTTATTATATACACTCGGACTTAAAACAGAAGATGAAAAGGTGCAGTTTTTTAATGACAAAACCATTTTTGGATCCATCTCTATGACTTCTTTGTTGATTGGTAACTGATCAGGAAAACCGTTGCATCATTTTTTCTACCATTTTGAATGTTGCCGGACAATACTCCACGTTCTGCTGATGCACATGGATGTATTCCACCATTTTCTTTTTCTTCAAATGTGGAAATCCTGCACAATCAGCGGGTCTTACTTCGTAGATAGCACACATATTGGTAGATAGATCCAAAAACTGACAAGGTTGTTTTTTATTCATCCAATCACCATCCTCTTCATCAAAATACAACCATTTTGCTTTGAACTCTTTAGGAGACAAGTCAAAATGTGAAGCAATTCTTTTGATATCTGTATTCGTAAAAGTCGGACTCATACTTTTACAGCAATTGGCACAACTCAAACAATCTACTTCTTTCCAAACTGCTGCATCAATTTCTTCTGCAATTTTATCAAGATGTCTAGGAGGATTTTTTTCAATCTTACCCAAGAATTTTTTGAAGGCTTTTTGATGATGTCTCACTTTCTGCTTAAACGAACGAAGATTGATCTGCATGCGAAAATAGTTAGTATCTGTTTTGAGTTTGCAATATCGGTTTCCCCTACCGCAATGCCAAATCAATTTGCCCCCTTAAATGGATCATTATTTGTCATTTTGCTCCATGGATTGTACATTTCGTTTTATGTGGGATGCATATAAAAAAGGATACAAGGCTTTTTTACGCTTGGAGAAATCGTTGAGTGATCATTCTGTGGAAGCTTATTTGAGGGATGTAGATAAACTGACTTCATTTCTTTCATCAGAAGATACCGGCAAAGCACCTGCGAACGTGGATTTGAAAGATTTGCAACGATTTGTAAAATGGATCAGTGAATTGGGCATGACAGCCACTTCACAAGCTAGGATCATTTCCGGTATCCGAAGTTTTTATAAGTATTTACTGACAGAACAGATCATTAGTACCGATCCTACTGCCCTACTTGAAGCTCCAAAAACCAAAAGAGCTTTACCCGATGTATTGAGTTTTGAAGAAATTGAACAAATCATTTCAAAGATTGATCAAAGTAAACCGGAAGGTGGCAGAAACAAAGCCATTTTAGAAACCATGTATAGCTGTGGACTACGGGTAAGTGAAGTGGTTGGTTTGAAAATATCCTGCTTGTACCTGGATGTTGGCTTTATCAGGGTGATTGGCAAAGGCGACAAAGAAAGACTGGTACCTATTGGATCTGATGCTATTAAATATATCAAACTCTACAAAGAGAATATCCGTGTTCATCAACCCATGGTTCCTGGTTATGAGGATATTTTATTTTTGAATCAACGGGGTAAAGGTCTCACCAGGGTCATGATTTTCTACATTATTCGTGATCTGGCAGCTAAAGCAGGGATTACCAAAAATATTTCACCACATACATTCAGGCATTCATTTGCCACACATTTGGTAGAGGGAGGTGCCGATCTGCGAGCGGTACAAGAAATGCTGGGACACGAAAGTATTACCACTACAGAAATCTATACGCACCTGGATCGCGACTTCCTGCGTAATACTTTACAGCAGTTTCATCCGGCTTTTCAGAAATAATGATGATTAAAGTACAAAAGGTAGGTATCGTCGATGATTTTACGGTAAATTCGCTACTCTAAAATCTGGAAACATATGAAAAAGTTTTTCTTATTGGCTGCAACCATTTGCAGTTTGAATGCCTTTGCACAGATCAACATGCCTCAGCCTAGCACTACGCAGAAAATAACGCAGGCTTTTGGTATGGGAAGTATTGAACTTACCTATTCTCGTCCCAATATCAACGGTCGCTCTTTGTTGAAAGAGAACAGTGATTTGGCTCCATTGAATAAATTATGGCGTACAGGAGCCAATGCTGCTACCCGCCTGAAATTTACAGACAATGTTACCATTGGTGGCAAAAGATTGGATACAGGCTCTTATGTACTGTATACCATCCCCGGAAAAGACAATTGGGAAGTCATCTTGAATAAAGGCCTTACCAACTGGGGAACTGATGGTTACAAAGAAGCAGAAGATGTAGTTCGCTTTAAAGTGAAAGCAGATAAAGCAACAGGTAATACAGAAACATTCACCATGCAATTTGCAAATATCGCTTTTGAAAGTTGCGATCTGAACATCATTTGGGGTGGAACTTCTATAAGAATTCCGATCAGCACGAATGTAAAAGATCGTTTGCGTGCACAGGTTGAAAAAGCTTTGAGTGCTGAAAAAGTAAACCCCAATGCATATTACCCGGCCGCTAATTTCTACTATGAGTGGGATAAGGATATGACCAAAGCATTGAATGCTGCTACCAAAGCCACTGAAGTAAACCAGAATGGTTTCTGGATCTTCCTCTTAAAAGCTAAAATTCAGCGCGATATGGGTGATAAAGTAGGTGCGAAAGCAAGTGCTGAAAAATGTATCGAATTAGCTACTACCGCTAAGAACGATGAATATGTGAAACTGGGATCGGAGTTGATCAAAAAATTATAAGACGATACACACTTCATAAAAAAGAGGCAGCCTTTTAAGACAGCCTCTTTTTTTTTTACTTGTATCTAAGTTTTATTGGCCGCAGATTTTTGATGATGATTATGATTGACACTGATAAGTTCATATCATCATAACCCATCGTAAAAAATCCGCGTTCCATCAGTACGCTATATAATTCATTAAATATGAATCAAACTAAGCTTTCGTTTCTGCCATATCCGGAATAGCTTCGGCTTTATAAGCTCCAGCATCCAATTTGGCTTTTGTTTCACTAAATGCTTTCAGTGTTTCCTCAATATCCTGGTCAGTGTGCGCCGCTGTTGGAATTAAACGGTAAATGATATGACCTTTTGGAATAACAGGATATACAACGATTGAGCAGAAAATATGGTAGTTCTCTCTCAAATCCATCACCATCGCTGTTGCTTCTTCTACGCCACCTTTCATATACACAGGTGTTACCGGTGTATCTGTTTTTCCAATATCAAATCCTCTTTCTTTCAATCCGTTTTGCAATTTCATGGCGTTGCTCCATAACTTTTCTTTCAGTTCAGGCATATTACGCAACATTTCCAAACGCTTTAGATTACCAATTACAATCGGCATAGGTAAGCTCTTGGCAAAAATTTGAGAACGGATATTGTATCGGATAAAATCAATGATGATTTTTGGTCCGGCCATAAACGCCCCAATGGATGCCATTGATTTTGCGAAAGTTGAAAAGTAAAGATCAATATCATCCTGACAGCCCTGCTCTTCGCCAGCACCGGCACCTGTTTTACCCAGCGTACCAAAACCATGTGCATCATCCACCATTAAACGGAAATCATATTTCTTCTTCAATGCTGCAATCTCTTTCAATTTTCCCTGATCGCCCGCCATACCAAAAACACCTTCGGTAATCACGAGAATACCGCCTGTCTTTTGTTTTTCAATCAGTGCAGTAGCACGCTGTAATTGCTTTTCAAAATCTTCCAGATCATTGTGCTTAAATACGTAACGATGTCCGGGATGTAAACGTAATCCATCGATGATACAAGCATGACTTTCGGCATCATATACAATCACATCATGACGTCCACAAATAGCATCAATGGCGCTCATGATACCTTGGTATCCAAAGTTCATCAGGATAGCATCTTCTTTTGATTCAAATGCTGCCAGTTCTCTTTCTAGTTGCTCATGGTAATTACTGTTGCCACTCATCATGCGAGCGCCCATGGGCAATGCCAGACCATACTGTTGGGAAGCTTCCGCATCTGTTTTACGAATTTCAGGGTGATTGGCCAGTCCGAGATAATTATTCAAACTCCAAACAATCATTTCTTTTCCTCTGAAAATCATTCTGCTGCCAATCTCACCTTCCAGCTTAGGAAAAGCAAAATATCCATGTGCACGCTCACGGTGCTGACCTATTGGGCCATAATTCTTAACCAGTTTCTCAAAGATGTCTGCCATATTATCAAATTATTACTTTGGTTCAAAATTTGCGCAAAACTAATCTTTTCGGCTTGAAGGGGCAAGCGCATTTATTCACCTTATCCTATCTTCACCCCAGCTTTACATCAAAGAAACTCATAATGAAGAAGAATTTGCTATTGGTATGCTGCCTAAATCTCCTGATTTTACAGGCTTTTACCCAAAAAAACCAAACACAAACCATCCCACAACCTGTTGCCAGACCCAAGCTGGTGGTTGGGCTCATGGTAGACCAGATGCGTTGGGATTACCTCTATAGATATCAAAACCGTTATGGTAAGGGTGGGTTTAATCGTTTATTGAATCAGGGTTTTAGTTGTGAGAACACTTTCATTCCCTATACGCCCACCGCTACCGGTTGTGGTCATGCAAGCGTATATTCAGGAACAGTGCCAGCCATCAATGGAATTACCGGTAATAATTGGTGGGATACCAAATTGCAACGCAGCGTGTATTGCGCAGAGGATAAATCAGTAAAAACAGTGGGCTCCGACAGCCGAGATGGTGAAATGAGTCCAAGAAATATGGTGAGCAATACGGTGACTGATGAATTGAGATTGGCTACGAATTTCCGAAGCAAAGTCATTGGTATCTCGATTAAAGACCGAGGAGCTATTCTCCCCGCCGGACATTCAGCAAATGCTTCTTATTGGTATGATGAATCAAAGGGGATCTTTATCAGCAGCACCTATTACATGAAAGACTTACCACAATGGGTAAAAGATTTCAATGCAAGAAAACTTCCGGATACGTATTACAAAGAAGGATGGAAAACATTATATCCCATTGATACCTATACACAAAGTAGTGCAGATGCGAAAGATTATGAACGTACCGAAATCGGTCCGAAGAATAGTTTCCCTTATGATATGAGTGGTTTTATTGGCAAAGACTATTATAAGCTTCCATTCTTACCACAAGCGGCCACTTATACTTTTGAAATGGCAAAAGCTGCTGCTATTCATGAACAATTGGGTAAAAATAAAGAGACTGATTTTCTGGCTGTCAGTATTTCTTCTCCAGACTATACTGGGCACAGCTTTGGTCCTAATTCCATTGAAGTGGAAGACACTTATTTGAGACTGGATAAGGATATTGAACAGTTCCTTAATTTTTTAGATACACAGGTAGGTAAAGGAAACTATTTGTTATTCTTAACCGCAGATCATGGTGCAGCACATGTTCCCGATTTTTTAAAAGAAAATAATTTACCCGGAGGTTCCATAACATTAGGCAGTTTGGTAAGAAAAGTAAATGGTTTGGCAGAAAATAAATTCAAAATAAAAAATGCAATCATCAACTCTACTTATTACAATCTGGCTCTCAATCATAAGCAGATTGATTCATTAGAAATTGATCAAGAAGAACTCAAATCATTTCTTATTCATGAACTTGAAAAAGAAGAAGGCATTTATCGAGTGATAGACAAGGAAGAATTAGGAGAATCGAATTTGCAACAAACTATTCGGGAAAGATTGATCAATGGGTATTATCCTTATCGTAGTGCTGATTTACAAGTCATTCCTAAACCCAACTGGTTCAAAGACAACCCCAAAGGAACCGATCATAGTGTCTGGAATCCTTATGATGCTCATATTCCATTACTCTGGTATGGATGGAATATCAAACCTGGCAAAAGTTATCAGGAAAGATACATGACAGATATTGCCGTAACACTCGCTGCAATGCTACATATTCAAATGCCCAATGGTGCAGTTGGTAAAGTGATTGAGGAAATCATGAATAAAAAATAACGGTTCCAAGAATTTCAAGAATGAAGTTTCAAGAGACAAGAAATACAAAGAAATAGGGTGTATCAAAAGTCTGATACACCCTATTTCTTTTACTATCGACCATGGACCATAGGCTATGGACTATAACCCATAAGCCATGAACTATCAGCCATCAGAGACAGCTTATTTTTCTACATAGTAGTATCAGATGGAAACAGGAAGTGTAATACTGAAGCTTGTGCCTTTTCCTGTATCGCTTTTCACATCTATGGAGGCATGCATTGCTTCTGCAAATTCTTTAGCAAGCAACAAGCCCAAGCCACTCCCCTTTTCTTTATTAGTCCCCTCCCGACTATGTCGCTTCGCCGGATTGAATAATTGTTGTTGAATTTCGATGGGTATCCCACATCCGGTATCAGCCACAATGATGGATATGAAATCTTTACTTTCAGTTAGCTGAGTATCTACAGTAATGTTTCCTTCACTGGTAAATTTATTCGCATTGCTAATGATATTACGCAAAATAAATCGCAATGTATTTTCATCTGCAATGACTTCTACATCCTTAGGTACTAAATTCTGAAACTGATTTTTTTTCAGTTGTAACATGGGAGAAAGGTTCTTTATTATTTTCTCCACTACTAACGAGATATTTACAGTTGAAATAGAAAGTTTACCTTTCTTTAATAACATACTTCCCCAATCCACAAGATTGGTGAGCATGTCTAAAGTGCCATCCAGTTGTTTATCCAGCATGTCAAATAACTGAACAGTTTCAGCCTCAGTTAAACTTTTGGATTTTGTTAGCTCTATCATTGTTTTCAAAGATGTTACAGGACCTCGAACATCATGGGCAATGATGGATATGATTTTACTTTGAACTGACTTCGACTCTTCCAATTGCTTTTTTTGTTCTTCGATCAATTCATTTCGCGCTTCTGCCTCTTTGTTACGTAGCCTCAACTCAAACAATTTGACTACTTGGTTACCGAGTATTTTCAAAGTCAACTCCTGTTCTGCTGTTAAACTACGAGGTACCCTATCAATGACACATAAGGTTCCCAATTTATATCCTGAGGGACTTACTAATGGATATCCTGCATAAAAACGAATTTTAGGCTCTCCAATCACCAATGGATTATCAACGAAGCGTTGATCTTCTAGTGCATCGTTCACAATCATGATCGCTTCATCTTCTACAATAGCATGACCACAAAAAGAAGTATCACGATCTCCTTCCGCATTATCAACACCAGTTTTTGCTTTAAACCATTGTTTGTTAAAGTCAAGCAAGGTAATAGTAGAGATCGGTGTTTTACAAATAGCAGAAGCTAACTGAACAATTTGATCAAAATCTTCTTCATATTGTGTATACAAAACTTCGTAACGGATTAGTTCCTGTAACCTTTCCTGCTCATTAGCAGGGATGGGGGCTGCAATCATAATTTAGGGATTAGGGGGTAGCAAGACTTATGGATTTTGCTCATAGCCATAGTCTGTCTCTACTTTGCAAATTCGTGTTTTATAGTACTTATACCAAATATCTCTGCCCTTTTCTTGTGCAATAATATGTTCAGCATTGGCTTTCCAATTTCGTATATCATCCAGACTCTCCCAATAAGAGATGGTGATACCCAACCCATTACGTACAGACTCATAACCTAAACAACCTTTTTGTGTCAACGCCAGCTCAGCCATTCGTTGCGCCATGGCTTCATAGCCTTCTGTTTGAGAAGTCAGCTCATTGGTAAAAATTACTGCATAATAAGGGGGTGTCGGTGTAGCTGCTATCATAAATGTTTCAAAGTATTTTTAGTAAACTCGTTCACCACATTTCCAGTATTCAATGTAGACGCAGGCTCAAATAACATCACCCATACTTCTTCTTCAGCATTGGGTCTGTGTTCAACGCCTTTGGGAACAATCAAAAAATCGCCTTGATCCAACTTAACATGGCGGTCACGAAATTCCATAACAAAACTTCCTTTGACCACGTAAAATAATTCATCCTCATCATCATGGTGATGCCATGTAAAAGGTCCTTTGAACTTTACGAGTTTTACTTCTTGTCCATTCAAAGCCCCTACCACAGCCGGATTCCAGTATCCATCTACTTGGGCAAATTTTTCAATGACACTCACTTTGTTCATGAGATTATTGATTGGATTCCTCTATAAAATGATGATGCAATTGTAATACTTGTGGAATCAATAAATGCTGATCATCGTTGATGATCACATAATCGCATAAACGCATTTTTATTTCTTCTTGAATCTGTCTTTTCATTCTGTTCAGTACTTCTTCTCGGCTAATACCATCACGTTGCATCACACGATTAATTCGGATATGTTGTGGTGCAAATACACCAATGATATAATCCATTCCTTCAGCAGATCCTGACTCAAAAAATAAGGCTGCTTCTTTGATGGTGTAGGGACTCGCTTGTTGGGAAGCCCATTCCTCTCCTGCTTTGATAGTGGCAGGATGAATGATTGCATTTAATTTCTCCAGTTGTGCAGGATCTTTAAACACAATATCAGCGATCCATTTTCGGTTCAGTTGTCCATTTTGATAAGAAGCATCCCCAAATAATTCAATCACTGCATTTTTCAAAGCAGCATCTGTTTGCATGATATTTTTGGCATAGCTGTCTGCATCAAAGACCGGAATACCCAGTACTTTAAAAATACTTGACACAATGGATTTGCCACTGCCAATACCACCTGTAACGCCAATCTTCAGCATAAAAAATAAGGTCCGGAACGATGATTCCAGACCTTGAATTTAGTTGAATTTCAGTTGAAATTATTTTTTATCAGCAGCTTTATTCAAAGCAGCACTCCACTCCATACTAACGGAAGATTTTTCAATCTTTAAATAGCTGCCTGGACTTACTTCCAGTTGAATGGTTCCGTCTTCGTTGATCTTATTGATCACACCGTGAATACCGGCGATGGTAACAATTTTATCGCCTTTTTGCATATTATCAACGAACTTCTTCTGCTCTTTTGCTTTTTTAGCTTGTGGACGAATCATGAATAACCAAAATACAAGGATGATGGCTCCCATCATGACCAATTGAACCATGCCACCGCCCTGCTGTCCATTAGCGGCAAGTAATACTGAATTGAGATAAAACATTGCGATTTATTTAAGTGATAAAAGATATTAGTTGATTTTAACTTCCTTTACATTTCCTGTAAAGATAAGGTTGTGTTCGTTTCCATTAGAGGTATTCGTATGTACGACCACATTTTTATGAACATTACCCGCCGCAGAACGATTGGTGTCAAACTCGGCTGTTACCTCTCCGGTAGCACCCGGAGCTACTGCTTCTTTCGTGTAACTCGGCACTGTACAACCACAACCTGCTCTCACATTGGTAATAAACAATGGTTTCTGACCAGTGTTCTTGAATTTAAATTGTAATCTAATTTTCTCACCTTGGGTAATGGTACCGAAATTAACAACAGAGTCCAACCATTGAATGGTTGTAAAGTTGGCAGTATCGGCCAGATGAGAATCAGCAGATGGAGCGGTTTTATCGGGACCTGCACAAGATAAAAGCAAAATACCGGCAACAAAAAAGAACAGAAATGAAACTCTTTTCATAGCGATCCTATTTTTTGTAACTAATTTTTTGAATTTTACCTCCATCGGTTAACTCTTTATGAATATTATCAAGTATACCATTCACAAATTGTCCGCTTTGTTGTGTGCTGTACTCTTTAGCCAAATCAATGTATTCGTTAATGGTAACTTTAGTAGGAATGGTTTCAAAATACAACAACTCGCAAACACCCATTCTCATTAATATCATATCCAATTGCGCAATTCTTTCAGCATCCCAGTTTTTTAATTTGGGTTTGATGAGATCGGTTGCAATCTCTTTTTTCTCAATACTGGTGAGTAACAATGATTTGGCAAACTGCCATTTTTCCTGACTTACCATCTCTTGCATGTTATAGCTAGATGGCTTTTGAAAATAATTCAAAACCAATTGTTCCATCATCTCGGCATCATCATCCCAATTATTAAAATGTTCTTCTACATGACTGATAAAAGACTCATTGGGAAGCATGAGATGCGTGAATATAATCTTGATGATTTCTTTCTCTTTTGCCTTTTCTCTACCAGGAACACTAATGTATTCTTGATACTGCGTCAATGCCGTTAATTCAGTATATGTTTTACGAACAAGGTCTTGATCTAACAGTTTTGAAGGTGAGTGCACTTCAAGTGCTTTTTGAAAAGTAGCACTTTCGAGCATTGTCCATAATAGCTCGTTCCCTGCGATCTTGGTATTGATATTCAAGTCCGCTGAACTGGGTAAATTTTTCGAAGCTCCTTTTAAGGCATGGGTTTCCGCATAACGGGCTACTTCTGTAATAAAATAAAGCAGGTAAACAAACAGGGCTGTTGTTTGATCGAATTGCTTTTTGAGTTCGATCTCCGGTTTTTGTCTTGTTACACTCGTCTCCGCTGCTTCCATCATGTAAAGCAGCTGCATCACTTTCACACGAATATTTCTTCTACTGATCATCTGGTAAGAACTTGTTGGGAAGCGGCAAAGATATTAATTAATAAGACCCGTTCAAAATGAAAAACCCATCCGGGAACGGACGGGTCTAACCTTGATACAACCTATGATGAATAACCCTTTCGGATTATGGCTCAACGATGTCTTTTCTCATTGGGGAGAGCGCTCCACCAATAGTATTGACATCAGCATCGCTTACATTGTTCTTTTTCAATGCCGCTACGAGGTCATTAACCAGTGCATTGAAATGTACATCTTTAATACCCAGTCCAACGTGAGCTGCTTTCATAGACAAACCTGTGTACTTCTCAGGTCCACCTACCGCTTGCCCAATCTGATTTACGAGGTGCATTTTCAGATCATCTACACGCTCTTGAGATTTTGCCGTATTGGCAAAAAAGCCGTTAATAACATTATCAGCTACAACAATACCGATAAAATCATCCACTACTTTTTTGATACCGGCATTACTGCCTAATCGCTTGTACAGTTCACTCCCGGTATTAGCCGGAGGTGCATCATCTTTTTTACATGCAGTGAACAGCATGGCTGCACAGAGTGCAAGGGCCGACATACGTACGAGGCTCTTTTTCATTGCTATTTGATTTAATTGGTTAAAGATTTGAACGATTATTTGCGCACATTGAGTGCATAAGTGATTTTGCGAAATGCATTCAAGTTTACAGGGCATTCAGCTCTATTGCTGAGTGGTGCTCTTTCACGAATAGAAGTGTTGTACGCTGACATGGTTTCGATCATACTGCTTCTATTCGTCTCACGGGGGTCAAAAGTGATGCAGAGGGTCTGACTATTTCTGCTGATAACGGTAGAATATACCCCCTCCTGGTTAGAAATAAAACGATCAACCGCAGCAGAGTCTTTTTCTGTAAAGTTTTCAGGTAGTGTCATTACCACAATTTGGGTTGGATTTTCCATGTATACTTTTTCTCCCAGGCTTGGCTTATTCCAGTTGGCATAGATAAAAAGGCTGGCAAAGAGTACCAGACAGGTAATCAGCAATCCTTTGGCAATTTTCTTGATGATTCTCATAATCTGACAGTTTGATGACATTTACGGGAATAGAATGGGATTGGATTGGGGAAAATCAGAATTTTTAAAAAATCCTTATGGAGGATGAAAATTTGACACCGCTAACCGGAAACTTAGTGCATCTTTGCCGCCCGTTCTGACAGAGAAAGGCATTGTAGGGCTGAAAAACTGAAATTTTGACCTGTAACCGGCCGATGGCATAATTCTCGATGAAAGGGTAAAAGATTTTAAACCTTATAAATTAAAACCAATAACGTATGGCTAAGAAACTCAACGTTACTCCTCTGCATGACAGAGTAATTGTTAAGCCGGCCGCTGCTGAAGAAAAAACTGCCGGCGGAATTATTATCCCTGACACCGCAAAAGAAAAACCTCAACGTGGAACCATCGTTGCTGCCGGAAATGGTAAAAAAGATGAGCCTATGACTGTAAAAGTAGGTGATACGGTATTGTACGGTAAATATGCAGGAACTGAGATTCAAATCGAAGGTCAGGATCTGTTAATCATGCGCGAAAGCGACCTGTTGGCAATTGTATAATTTGAAATCGTCAAATTTTTCAAATTACTAATTTTCAAATTTTCAAATTACTAAAACATGGCAAAACAAATATTCTTCGACATCGAAGCAAGAAATAAAATGAAGAAGGGTGTTGATACCCTGGCTAATGCGGTAAAAGTTACCCTCGGACCTAAAGGTCGTAACGTGGTAATTGAGAAAAAATTCGGTGCTCCTTCTGTAACAAAAGATGGTGTTACCGTAGCAAAAGAAATTGAATTGGAAGATGCTATTGAGAACATGGGTGCTCAAATGGTAAAAGAAGTGGCATCAAAAACTGCAGATATTGCAGGTGATGGTACTACTACCGCTACTGTTCTTGCACAAGCCATCATCGGTGAAGGTTTGAAAAACGTGGCTGCAGGCGCTAATCCGATGGATTTGAAGCGTGGTATCGATAAAGCGGTTGCAAAAGTTGTAGAGAACTTGAAATCACAATCTCAGGCTGTTGGTAACGATACTAAGAAGATTGAGCAAGTAGCTACTATTTCAGCAAACAGCGATAGCGAGATCGGAAAGCTAATCGCTACTGCAATGGCTAAAGTAGGTAAAGAAGGTGTAATTACTGTTGAAGAAGCAAAAGGTACAGATACTACTGTAGATGTGGTAGAAGGTATGCAGTTCGATCGTGGTTATATCTCTCCATACTTTGTAACCAATAGCGAGAAAATGGAAGCTGAATTACAGAATCCATACATCCTGATCTACGACAAGAAGATCAGCGCTATGAAGGATATCCTTCATATCTTGGAGAAAGTAGCTCAAAGCGGACGTCCATTGTTGATCATTGCTGAAGACCTCGAAGGTGAAGCACTGGCTACACTGGTTGTAAATAAATTACGTGGTACCCTGAAAGTGGCTGCTGTAAAAGCACCGGGTTTCGGTGATCGTAGAAAAGAAATGTTGACTGATATTGCTATCCTTACTGCAGGTACTGTGGTTAGCGAAGAGCAAGGTTTCAAACTGGAGAATGCTGATATCTCTTATTTAGGTCAGGCAGCTTCTGTAACCATCGATAAAGACAATACAACCATCGTAGGTGGTAAAGGTAAAAAAGCCGATATCGTTGCGCGTGTGAATCAGATCAAAGCTCAGATCGAGAATACTACTTCTGAATATGATCGTGAAAAATTACAAGAGCGTTTGGCTAAATTGAGTGGTGGTGTAGCGGTATTGTACGTAGGTGCTGCTACTGAAGTTGAAATGAAAGAGAAAAAAGATCGTGTAGATGATGCATTGCATGCTACCCGTGCTGCTGTAGAGGAAGGAATCGTTCCTGGCGGTGGTGTTGCTTATATCCGTTCGGTAGAAGCACTGGAAAAACTGAAAGGCGCTAACGAAGATGAGCAAACAGGTATTCAGATCGTGAAAAGAGCGATCGAAGAACCACTGCGTCAGATCGTTGCCAACAGCGGTATTGAAGGTTCTATCGTAGTACAGAAAATAAAAGAAGGTAAAGCAGACTTTGGTTTCAATGCTCGTACAGAAGTATTTGAAAACCTCCTGAAAGCAGGTGTTATCGATCCAACTAAAGTTAGTCGTGTAGCATTGGAAAATGCAGCTTCAATTGCAGCAATGCTGTTGACCACAGAATGTGTGATCGCAGACAAGCCAAAGCCTGAAGCGCCACATAGCCATGCAGGTGCACCTGATATGGGTGGTATGGGTTACTAATTTCAGAAAGATCGTGATAAGCGAAAGAATAATGATCCCCGTTCGATTTCGAGCGGGGATTTTTTATGATTGAATGTTTTTACTGACCAATGCTACTCCCCTTGCCAATAAATATTGTGCAGCTCCGTAGGTCAGCATCACAGCAACATATAAATTGTGGTATAAAAAGTGAAAGCGATTCAATACTAAAATGGTATTAGATAGTATAAACACCAGTATGCCAATGAAAAAATACCATCCCGTTCTGTGCAATTGCGGATGTTGGGTAGTATTCATCGCCAAAGCAGCTGTAATCGCTACAAACACCATATAGATCAAAACAGGCAATTGGAACTGTTTCAATTTCTCACCCAGGAATCCATAGACAAAATAACCGACCAAGGCGAGGGTCAATACAACCAATATAGGTTTCATCAATTGACGCAATTGTATCTTCTGTAATTGCAAGAAGAAGATACATAAGAAGAATAAATTCACGATATAAGCGATCATTCCCGGCAAAAAGAGAAGATCATTGATGATAACAAGTAACATATCACCGATGAAGGCAAATAAGATGGCGACTAAGTAAAAAAAGTTAATCCCCACTAATACCTCTTCTTTCCTTCTGGTAAACAGATAGACCATTAAAGATGGGATTAGTAATAATTTACTAATGCCTACAAATGGGAGATGTAAAACATGAAACAAACAATGAATAAAAAGTATGACCCAGAATACAATCAGAATGTTTCTCCGTATCCACTCCATAAATCAAGATTAAAGCTATGATAGCAATCTAATCCATTCTGGCGAAATTATTCAGAGAACTCAGCTGTTTTTTGAAAACCTCTTGTGATAAAGAACTGTGCCAATCCATAAGTAAGCATAACCAATACTTCTATAACAATATGTTGCATCTTGAACATATTTACTGCAAGTAATGCATCACTGAGAACAAATAAAAGCGCTCCGGGTATAAAAGTATAAAGCGATAGTGTTTGAATTTTTACATTGGCACGTGTATGAATAGCTAATGATGCCATCAGACTAATAAAGATCATATACAGCAGTATCGGTAATAAATAGCTACCCAAATCATCTTTCAAGTAAAAAAACACGAATAAACTGAACAACAATAGTCCCAAAAGCGGAAAAACAAAATAGGAACGATCTTTAGGTGTTACCTGTTTGATCTTAAGGAACGTAAAACTATAACAAACATGGGTCATGACAAATGCGATCATACCCGATAGAAAAAATGAAGGATCATCACCTAATAACAAAATATCTCCGATCCATGAGAACAATAAAGCGATTAAAGGAAGATAGCCCAGCACACGGAGCGATTGATTGATCAATAAATGGATCATGAGTAAGGGAACCAATATTATTTTGGTTGTATTCCTTAGCTGCGTCATTTCTACTTGTATGCTAAGACAATGCATTAACAATACCAACAGAAAGATCACCAATAACATTTTCCTTTTACTCATGCTAAATCTTTTTTAAAACTCAATTGAACCGCATCTTCAAAGCGATGTGGCGTATAATTTAATTCACGAATAGCTTTATCAATGTATAACCCAGATCTTTTGGCCCTCCTCACCGGCTCCGGAAATGTATCCGATGTTACCGGTTCAATCAGCTCAGTATCCAAATCTAAGACCTTTGCAACAGTTATCGCCATATCATAAGGTGATAAAATATCTTTTCCAGCTATATGATATATGCCTGTTTTTTTAAAGGTAAGAATAGTAGTGATAGCATCGCAAAGGTCTTGTACATAAGTAGGTGTTCTTTGCTGATCGGTTACTATTTTTATTTTTTCTCCATTCAACAATTTTTGTTGTACCCATTGAATAAAAGAAGGTCTGCCCAAGGGTAACAGAGAGCCGTAAATAAACACAGGTCGAACAATAGAAGCCGTAAGTTCTGACTGAAGAATCAATTTTTCAGCCATCAATTTACTTTCTCCATAAAAATTCAAAGGTGAAGCTGTGTCGTCTTCCCGATGCGGGCCATTCTCACCAAAAATAAAATCTGTAGACAAATGAATAAAGTGTACCGGAAAATGGCGACTTGCTTCTAATAGATAACGCGTTACTTCTACATTGTTTTTTATGCATTCGTCACGATGCATTTCACAAATATCCGGTTTACTCATGGCTGCGGTATGAATCACCACATCGGGCGCAACTTGTTCAAATATCTTCAAAAGTGAACGAACGCTCGTTAGTTCAATGGGGTGGTATAGCAAATTATCCAATGACGGTAATCGGCATTCTCCTCTTCCCAAAGCATGTACCTCAAACCCTTTCTGAACAAGGGATAGACAAAGATGCATACCCGTAAATCCATTGGCACCGGTGATCATGATTTTCATGTGACAAGATTACTAAAATGTAATTAGATATACGGATGGTCAATTAGCCTCAAATGCTTATTTTTGAGACTCTGTGTAATTGATACACAATTTGTATGTAATTGTATGTCAATAACATCTAACGCTAAACGTCGAACTGCTAAAACAAAATGGCTGAAAAAAAAGTAACCAAGATCGGTGTTCTGACTTCGGGGGGCGATTCTCCGGGTATGAACGCTGCAATAAGGGCTGTTGTAAGAACGGGTATCTATCATGGCATGGAAGTATATGGTATCATGAGAGGGTATAGTGGAATGATTGAAGATGATATATTCCAAATGGACTCACGCTCTGTTGCGAATATCATTCAGCGTGGTGGAACCATTCTCAAAACTGCCAGAAGTAAGGAATTCTTTGAGAAAGAAGGTCGTCAAAAAGCCTATGAGAACTTGAAAAAAAGAGGGATCGATGGCTTGGTGATCATTGGAGGAGATGGCAGCTTCAGAGGTGCTCAGAAATTCAGCAATGAATTTGACATTCCTTGTATTGGTCTCCCCGGCACTATCGACAAAGACATAGCCGGCAGTGATTTTACCATTGGTTTTGATACAGCCGTAAACACCGCCGTAGAGGCCATCGATAAAATTCGAGATACTGCTGATGCACATGATCGTCTTTTTATTGTGGAAGTAATGGGTAGAGATGCCGGTTATATTGCTTTACACAGTGGTATTGCCACCGGCGCTGAAAATATTCTGATTCCCGAGACCAAAACAGATATCAACGAATTGATCGCTTCTTTATCAGAAAAAGAGAAAAGAAAAAAACTTGTCAACCTGATCGTTGTTGCAGAAGGCGATGATTTTGGAGGCGGTAATGAAGTGGCGGCTGTGATTAAGGAGCGACTACCCAATGCGGATACCCGTGTTTGTATTTTGGGTCATATTCAACGCGGCGGTTCTCCTACTTGCTTAGACAGATTGATCGCCAGCAGAATGGGTTATCATGCAGTTGAAAGTCTGATCTTAGGTCGTTACAATGTGATGGTGGGGATTCTCAACAATAAAATGAATTATATACCACTCGACAACGCAATCAAAGCAAAGCAAAAAATATCCGAAGACTGGTTAAAGATCGTCAAGATACTAGCCAGTTAACAAGTAGCCCTATACTTGCGGATGTGTACAGATCTTAAACTCAAAACACACTCAAACAGATGTCAAAGAATCTCGAAAAGTACCTTCACAAAAACATGGACAAAGAAGCCGGTCTCGCTCACGTGAACCACAAGACCAAGATCGTGGCGACTGTTGGTCCGGCCTGCGACAGCTATGAACAGTTATTGGAACTGGTCAAAGCCGGTGTCAATGTTTTTCGTTTGAACTTCTCTCATGGTAGTCATGAAGACAAACAAAGAATCATTGAACACATTCGTAACATCAATAAAACCCAACCTTACAATATCTCTATTTTAGGTGATCTGCAAGGTCCGAAACTCCGTGTAGGTGAAATAGAGAACAATGCACTCGAAGTAAAAGTGGGCGATATTCTCACTTTTACCAATGAGAAATGTATTGGGAACCTCGAGAAAATTTACGTTTCATACCCCAATCTTGCAGGTGACGTAACTGTTGGAAACATCATTTTGATTGATGATGGGAAATTGGAAGTAAAAGTTGTGAATATTGAGAAAAATGGAGATGTAAAAGTAGTAGTGACTTTAGGCGGTATTCTCTCTTCCAAAAAAGGAATCAACCTACCCGATACCAAAATCTCTTTACCTGCATTGACAGAAAAAGACCTCATTGATCTTGAATTCATCATCGAACAACAATTAGACTGGGTAGCACTGAGTTTTGTACGTAGTGTGAAAGATATTGTGATCTTAAGAAGTAAGTTGACAGAGAAGAAAAGCAAGACCAAGATCATTGCCAAGATTGAAAAACCGGAAGCATTGGTGAACATTCGCGATATCATTATTGAAAGTGATGGTATCATGGTAGCACGTGGTGATTTGGGTGTAGAACTTCCGGTTGAACAAATTCCTTTGATACAGAAAGAACTGATTCGTAAGTGTATTCACAGAGCTAAGCCGGTAATTGTGGCTACACAGATGATGGAAAGCATGATCGACAGAGTAAAACCGAATAGAAGTGAAATCACTGATGTGGCAAATGCTGTTTTGGAAGGTGCTGATGCGGTGATGCTCAGTGGTGAAACAGCAGCAGGTAATCACCCGGCATTGGTAGTGGAGACCATGCGTAAAATTATTCTGGAAGTAGAGAAAAAAGAATATCGTTACAATCGTTCAGAAGACTTGAAACCGCAACCACACTCTCCTTCTTTTCACAGTGATGCGATCTGTTATAACGCATGTAAAATATCAGAAGATGTTGCCGCACAAGCATTGGTAGGTATGACCCAAAGTGGTTATACTGCATTTATGCTCAGCAGTTATCGTCCTTCTTCCCCACTGTATATCTTCACTAAGGAAAAATCATTGGTGAATCAGTTGAGTCTGAGCTGGGGTGTTCGTGCATTTTATTATGCGGAAGAAGATAGCTTAGATGATATCATCTTTGACCAGATCAATATTTTGAAAGAAAGAGGATTTTTACGACCCGGAGATGTCATTGTCAATACCGGAAGTACACCTGTGGAGCAACATCTTCCAACCAATATTATTAAGTTGACCAAAGTGGTATAAGCCTATTTCAAATCATTTTATTTACAATGAAAAGATTCCTCAACGGGAATCTTTTTTTATATTGTACGTTATAAAATATTCACTGCTGCCATGAAGAGAATAATTATCCTGTTGTTGTTATGGATACCCTTTGTAACTACCGCACAACAAAGCGATTCTGTCTGGATCGTGAATAACTATACCAAAAAAGAAATCTATATCACCATGCGTGATGGTATTAAGTTATTCACCACCGTTTATATGCCTAAAGATGTTTCAGAAAAACATCCAATTCTGTTAACAAGAACACCTTACTCCTGCGCACCTTACGGAGAAGATAAATTTTCAGCATTCTGGAATAGTCCCAGAACTTATTTCATGAAAGAGAATTACATCTATGTACAACAAGATGTGCGAGGAAGATGGATGAGTGAAGGTATATTTGAAGATATTCGTCCATACAACCCCAATAAAAAAGGTACTGAAACAGATGAAGCCAGTGATACTTACGATACCATTGATTGGTTGGTGAAAAATCTGCAAAACAACAATGGAAATGTGGGTGTATTTGGTATCTCCTATCCGGGTTTTTATTCCACCATGGCGGCCTTGAGCAATCATCCTGCACTGAAGGCTGTGAGTCCGCAAGCTCCCGTAACAGAATGGTTTTTGGGTGATGATTTTCACCACAATGGTGCTTTTATGTTGATGGATGGGTTTGCCTTTTATTCAGGATTTGGTAAACCCAGACCCCAACCCACCACTATTGGGCCAAAAGGGTTTGACTTTCCTACCAAAGACAATTATGCATTCTATCTAAAAACTGGTGCGCTTACCAATTTCACCAAACTGATGGGCGACAGTATCAAATTCTGGAAAGACCTGATGAGTCATCCCAATTATGATGCTTGGTGGAAAGCCAGGGATGCACGTGCGAATGTGCAGTTCATTTCACCCAATATCGCCACTTTAGTAGTAGGAGGATTGTATGATGCAGAAGATTGTTATGGTGCTTGGAATCTGTATAAAGCCATTGAGAAGAAGAACAAGAACAACAATAAAATTGTGATGGGACCTTGGTACCATGGACAATGGGCAAGATCAGACGGCTCTTTTTTAGGGAATGTTCAATGGGGAACGAACACAACAGAATGGTATGGAAAGAATGTTGAGCTACCATTCTTTAATTATCATTTGAAACAAAAAGGAAATATCGATCAACTCCGAGAAGCTACCATTTTTTTCAGCGGCGCTAATGAATGGAAACACTTACCCAAATGGCCGGTAGAGGGAGTCTCGTATGAAAGTTATGCCTTATGTAAAGGAGGATATTTATCTAAGATTGTTCCTTTGATTGCCCCGTTGAGCAGTTGGGAAGAATATATCAGTGATCCATCAAAACCTGTTCCATATACAGAAGATGTTCACTTTGGTAGAACACGTGAATATATGACGGATGATCAGCGTTTTGCAGCACGAAGACCTGATGTGCTGGTGTTTCAAACTGAACCTCTTGAAAACGATCTCACACTCGCCGGTCCGATAACAGCTGACCTGATGGTAGCTATTACAGGTACTGATGCAGATTTCGTGGTGAAACTCATTGATGTGTTTCCCGAAAATTTCACATACGAAAAAGACAACGGATATGTCATGAATGGATACCAAATGCTCGTTCGGTGCGAAGTGATGCGCGGCAAATTCAGGAATAGTTTTGAAAAACCGGAAGCATTTGTTCCCAATAAACCTACCCGCGTCAAATATGAATTACCGGATGTGGCGCATACATTCAAAAAAGGACATCGCCTAATGATTCAGGTGCAAAGCAGTTGGTTTCCATTGGTAGATCGAAATCCACAACAGTTCATGGACATTTATCAGGCCAAGGATAGTGATTTTAAAAAGGCAACTATACGCGTCTATCATAACGATTCAAAAATCATTTTACCGATTTTAAAATAATTAGCATAATCCATTACTCATCAGAAAAGACCCGATAATTGCACAAAATGGCTCCAGAATAAGCATATAACTAAATAATAACGCTAAAACAATGCAGGTTTTTGCGTTTTTGGAAATATCGGTGTATTTTCGTCTAACTCAAATTTTATGTCAGCCATGGTTGATTCTTTTGAAAAGATCCCCGTTAAAATCCACGCAAATTCGAAGGAAGGCTCTAGGTATGTAGCTACAGAAATTGCCCGATTGATTCGTGAAAAACAGCAAGCCGGACAGAAATGTGTCTTAGGATTGGCTACCGGTTCCACTCCTATTAGTCTTTATGCCGAATTGGTGAGGATGCACAAGCAAGATGGGTTAAGTTTTGCGAATGTGATTACATTCAATTTGGATGAATATTACCCGATTGAAAAAGACGCATTTCAAAGTTATTGGAGTTTCATGCACAGACACCTGTTTAGTCATGTTGATATTGCTCCGGAGAATATTCACTTGCCAAATGGATTATGGCCAAAAGAAGAGATCAAAAAATATTGTGCAGAGTATGATCAAATGATTGAAGATGCAGGTGGCATTGATCTGCAAATTCTGGGAATTGGTAACAATGGACATATTGGTTTCAATGAACCGGGATCCAGTATTTTTTCAAAAACAAGATTGGTCAATTTAGATAACAGTACTCGTATCGCCAATGCGTACGAGTTTCAGAATATTTCAAAAGTGCCACGACTAGCAGTCACTATGGGTATTAGTACCATCCTCAAAGCGAAAAAAATTTTATTGATGGGATGGGGCATGAAAGGAAAGATCATTGCACGCTCAGTGGAAGGTGATGTTACAGAACAAGTGCCGGCAAGTATTCTACAACAACATCCGGATTGCACTTTCATCATTGATGAAGCTGCATCTACAGAGTTAACCAGAATTAAGTCTCCATGGCTTACCGGTGAATGTGAATGGACCCCAAAAATGATCAAAAGAGCGGTGATTCATCTGGCTTTGAAACTCAATAAATCTGTACTCAGTCTCACAGAACATGATTACAATGAAAATGGTTTATCTGATCTCATCGTTGAGAAAGGAGAAGCTTATGAGGTAAATCTGCAGGTGTTTTATATGTTGCGCGATAGCTTAACCGGATGGCCGGGCGGAAAAGCCAATGCGGTGATTCCTGCACACCCCGAAAGGAGTACCCCTTATCCTAAAAAATGCCTGATCTTCTCCCCTCACCCAGACGATGATATCATCAGCATGGGGGGAACATTTATGCGTTTGCATGATCAGGGGCATGAAGTACATGTAGCGTATCAAACCAGTGGTAATATTGCTGTAGCGGATGAGTTTGTGACTCGTTTTATTGATTTTGCTGTTGGATTTGAAGACATGTTTGGTATTGATAACCAGAAAAGTCAAGATATTCTTCAGGCTGCAAGAAGTTTCATTGCATCGAAACAAAAGAATCAACGAGATACGTCTGAAATACGCGCTATCAAAGGATTGATTCGTCGCTGTGAAGCCAAAGCCACTTGTCGATATGTTGGTTTAACAGATGACCGATGTCACTTCATGAACCTTCCTTTTTATGAAACGGGAACCGTAGAAAAGAATCCGATGGGTGAAGCTGATATTCAAATCACAATGGAGCTCCTCAAGAAAATTCAACCACAACAAATCTACTGCGCGGGTGATCTTGCTGATCCACATGGCACACATAAGGTTTGTCTGGATATCATTTTTGAAAGTTTACGCAGACTAAAAGAGGCTGAAGAGCCTTGGATCAAAGATTGTTGGGTATGGTTATACAAGGGCGCTTGGCAGGAATGGGATATTGCGGAAATTGAAATGGCCATACCGATGAGTCCTGATCAGGTAATGAAAAAGAGATTTGGCATTTTCATCCACCAGTCACAGAAAGACATGGTACCCTTCCAGGGCAGTGATAGCCGAGAATTCTGGCAAAGAGCGGAAGACCGGAATGCCAATACAGCCAATTTGTATGCAGCTTTGGGAATGACCAAATATGCAGCGATGGAAGCCTTTGTACGCTGGCATTACTAAGCTTACCGTTGAAAGAAAAGTCCGTTATAAATCCGTTACATTGCTTATATATTTGCGGCATGCAGAAGGAGATAACTGGCTTTACGGGTGTGATCGCAGAATGGCAGGATATTTTTTCTACGAATAAAACATTTCGTAGGAAAATCATCACTACTGTTATCATTCTGATCATCGTTGTTCTGTCGCTCCCCTCCTTTTTTGCTTATATCGAAGAAAGAAAAGGTGCATACTTGCACGATCTCATTTTACAGCATATTCCGGCAGCAGATGTTTCTTTATTGACTTTCCTGATCATTTGGTCGGTCAGCGGTTTGGTCATTGTACGATGCATCCAAAGACCATCTTTTGCCTTATTGATGTTGATGTCATTTACCCTGCTTTGTTTGGCGAGAATGGTGAGCATTACGATGGTACCTTTGGATCCTCCTGACGGACTCATTAAACTCAATGATCCACTGACGAGTTTGGTGTACGGAGGAAAAAATAAATTCGTTACAAAAGATCTTTTCTTCTCTGGACACACTTCAAATATGTTCATCATGTATTTGTGTCTTGAAAAAAGATCCGATAGAATATTTGCATTGATAGCATCTGTATTGGTAGCCATCTTGGTGCTTGTCCAACATGTACATTATACAGTAGATGTGTTGTTTGCATTTGTATTCACTTACTTGATTTTCAGGATCGGAAAATTAACAGCCACACACTAGAAAGCTTCACCCAATTGGAAATAAAGACCACGGTTGATGCCTTTACCTAAGCCATAATCGATTCGAAGATTTAATTTTTCAGATTTATTGAGTGCATATCTTATACCACCTCCCACTGAATATTTAAGGTTGCGAAGATTAAGTCCGTCTATTCGATGAGCCACATTTCCAAGTCCGGCAAAAGCAACCAATCCAAAACGTTTATAAATTTCTTTACGGTATTCGCCTTGTACAGCGTATTGTTGATTGTCACGAAATCGTCCGTGGTAATAACCGCGCATAATATTATCTCCTCCAAAAGCAGCCTGACTCCTTAAAGGAACTTGAGAGCCAATATTTCCAAAAAACCAGGCTTGTGCTGCGAATACTGCACGTTTACCTGCAGGAATGTATTTTCTAAGATCAGCGGCAACATTTGTAAAACTGTATTGGGATGCAGTAACCGAGCTAAAATGATTAAAATACAATTGAGCAAACAAACCCTTCTCAGGCCAGAAAGCATGATTTCTGGAATCATAGGTCAAACTAAGCCCTAAGCCAGAAACATGATAATTGCTGCGTCCGAAAACACTTTGTTGATCAAATAACCCACCGGCTTGATAGTGGATATCCCAAATACGCTGGTACTCATATAATAATCCGCCAAAAAGACGCGGTGCTATTTTTTTCATGAAATGCAGGTAGAGATAAACCTGCTTAAACTCATAATCCTCCTCATCAATATCTTTTGTGTTTTTTCCAATACCCCAAAATTTATCTGGGAATGAACTAAAAGAGATTTGCTCATTAAGGACCCAGTCTTCATTACGCAGGTATTGTGTTCCTTTTACTGAGGCCACCAGTTGTTTGCGAAGTGAATAAATAGCTCCCAATTGAATGCTGGAGGTACGAGAAACGGTATCGTCTTTATAAGGTCGAAAAGTATAAGAAGCTGCGCCACCCGCCGCCCAACTGGTTTCTATTGAGCGGGTCATGGCCGGGAATGCCACAAATTTGTTCTTTTTTGCTTTACTACTATCCTGAGCTTGTAATGTGGAAAAACAAGGAAGAACCATTAAAATAATGGATAAGAGCCTGATAATTTGTGTCATACAAATGCAAAATAAGCCGTTGAATCTTTATATCTCATAAAACTAGCCGTAAATTGCTTATTTTTGCTTGTTTTACAAGTGTAATGATTTTACAATATTGTAATAAATAATTAACATTACAGACACATAATAAACTGAACCGGATCAGAATGAAAAAATGGGAAAGTCATTTTAAGCTTGGCGATACGGTAACCCCCGAGCAACTGGATTTTTTTGATGAGCATGGCGTGATCGTGTTCCGTAATTTTCTGGATAAAGAAAAGGTAACCACTTATATCAGTGAATTACAGCGACTGGAGAAACAGTGGTTGGATGAGAAAAAGGATAAGATCAATGGTATTCCGCTTAAGTATGGAAAAGACGAACATGGAAATCTAACGATTCAGCGTCTTTGCTTCAGCTCTTTATTTAGTGACCCACTTCATGCATTACTCAGTGACGATCGTTTAAAAGCACTCATGGCTTTTTTACATCCATATGAAGGACGTATCGCTGAAAATGAGAAAGACGGACTGGTGATCAACAATTATATCAATACGCCTAACAGTACTTTTACCCAAATGGGATGGCATACGGATAGTCCGCGTGACCTCTTTATGGGGCAAAAGATCATGCCAATGTTGAATGTGGGTATTCACTTGGATACTTGCTTATTTGAAAATGGCGGCTTACGTGTATTACCCGGAACGCACAAGCAAGGCATGTTTAAACTGCTTTTTGGAAAAAAATATTTTATTGACAACAACGATGATTCTCGTGAAGTTGGCTTTGATATTTTCTCAGGTGATCTTTCGGTACATGATGGTCGTTTATGGCATCGCGTAAAACAATCTCCGAAGTTTGGAGAAGAAAGCCGCAGAAGAGTGATGTATGTGCCGATTGTAACCGGTAAGTACAAACCTAAAGATGAAAACAGTAAAACGCCTTTCTATCATCGTTTTACAGGGAAAGTACATCACTAATTGATTAGAACCTATATCTTTAAAAGGTCAACGCAGGTTGACCTTTTTTATTCAATTCAGGGAACATGAAACATGCATTGATCACAGGAGCCAGTAAGGGAATTGGCCGAGCCATTGCACAGGAATTAGCCGCACGTGGTGTTCATGTATTATTGGTAGCTAGAGACCGCTTTTTATTGGAGGAATTAGCTGCTGAGTTATCAGCAAGACATAAAATTGATGCCCGCTATTTTGCATTGGATCTAGCGAGTGCAGATGCGATTACACAACTCTATCATTGGATTTCAGAACAGCAAATACAAATTCATATCCTTGTAAACAATGCCGGATATGGATTGAGTGGTCCTTTTGAATCCTATACAGCAGCGGAACATGAGGAAATGATGCGGGTGAATATGAACGTACCGGTTGCATTAACATCGGTTCTTTTACCTCAATTAAAACTAAATCACCCTTCCTATATACTCAATATTGTGAGTTCTGCAGCGTATCAATCGGTACCCGGACTCAGCACCTATGCAGCCAGCAAAGCATTTATGTTGAGTTTTAGTCGCGGATTGCGTTATGAACTAAGAAAACAAGGCGTTTCGGTAACGGCGGTTAGTCCGGGTTCTACTGATACCGGCTTCGCAGCAAGGGCGAAAGTTGGACAAAAAGGGCTAAAAGCAGCGGAAAAAGTGAATATGACACCGGAAGCTGTTGCCAAGATTGCAGTGAATGCTATGTATGGTAAAAAAGCAGAAGTGATCACAGGTTTTATCAATCAGTTGGGTGCTTTTCTGGTATGGCTTTTACCTAAAAAATTAGCTGAAAAAACGGCTGCAGGGATTTATGAATTGGATTGATTTTTGGAAAAAAGCGGTTGTGCTTTTTGAAAATAATCAGACAAGGCTTATATTTGCACCCCGTTAAGGGAATGGGATGGCTAAGTAGCTCAATCCGCCTCAGGCGGAAGCATCTGACACCGAATATTTTAAATAGGTTTCATAGCTCAATCCGCCTCAGGCGGAAGCATCTGACACCGAATATTTTAAATAGGCTGCGTAGCTCAACTGAATAGAGCATCTGACTACGGATCAGAAGGTTTTAGGTTTGAATCCTAACGCGGTCACCAGAAAGAAAGGGTTAACTAAATAGTTAACTCTTTTTTTATGCCCCTACTACAATAAAAACTATGTATTATACTTACGTCTTACAATCACAACAGAAG
>Ga0208492_1000138_pt1 | contig 76150 bp, 49 predicted proteins | sample Subbioar_CSW14AB_FD_184820 | JGI IMG/M metagenome (GOLD analysis project Ga0208492, IMG submission 184820) | Serpentinite rock and fluid subsurface biosphere microbial communities from McLaughlin Reserve, California, USA - CR12Mar_CSW14AB (SPAdes) | ecosystem: Environmental > Terrestrial > Deep... | reverse complement strand
GGGCGGCGCCGGCCAGTTCGACATCAAGTTGCAATCGGGTCGCTACGGCGTTTACGCCGAAAACGGCAACGGCCGGCCGGTTTTCCTGCAAAACATTGACATTGGCGGCTCCTCAATGACGCTGGCGCTCAATCGCTAAGGATTGGCAGGAGAAAACAAGCGAAAAGGTGACCTTGGCGCTCAATCGCTAAGGGAACTTTGGGCAAAACTTGAGTCAAAATCGTGAAAGGACCACCGGATTTTCCTCCGGTGGTCCTTTTGTTTTGGTTGTTCCATCCGGACCGATTTTCACGCCTGCCTCGGAAATTCCTGCCGCCATTTTCTCCTTACGGGGTGCGAAATATTTGACGGCACTCCGATGATGATTCTGCAGTGGCAAGGATGTTGCTGCACTGACCGGTCCCCAACTCTCCCGATCGAGTCTGGTCTCTGTCAAAGAAGCCTTTTCTTAGGGACAGGAGGTCCCCATGGTAGTTTCTTGGTTGATGGCAGGGTTATTGGCGACGGGCCAAACGGCTGAATCGGGAGCCCCCCGGCGGCTTCCTCCAGCAGTGATCCCCGCCATGCCCGCAGCGTCCTCAAGTGATATCCTTCCTGTCCGTCAGGATGTTGTGCCGCGGGTTCCTCCTAATGTCACGACCCCGGAAAAAGAATTGGAAGAAGGAATTCAAGCAGGAGAGGAAATCGAGCACAAGTTGTTTCTGATGCGAATCCTGTCCGGTACTGCTTTTCATCAGGAGACCGGCATTGGTGCTCGGGGTTACACCCAAGCCAACTATACCGTTTCGAATTTGACCGGGCAGTCGGTTGTTCGCAACAACTTGCCCCAAGCCATGAACTACATGGGCAACCAGTTCTTGTTGGAGCAATCGTCGCTGACGGTCGAAAAACTGCTCGACTACGACAAAAAAGAGTTCCAATGGGGTTTTAACCTGACCGCGTTGGCCGGTTCGGACTACCGCTTCACCGTGTCCAACAACCTGGCCGACAGCCAGACCCGCATGAATCAAGGCTTGCCCAACACCTATGGTGTTGACCCGATGACCCAGGGTTATGTCAACGCTTGGTTGCCTGGTCTGGGCGACGGCACCGAAGTGAAAATCGGTAAATTCTGGACGCCGATTTGTAATGAATCGATTGATCCTACGCTTACAAGAAACATTTCTCGTGCACTGACCTTTATGAACAACCCATTTACCCATACCGGCGTTCTGGCGACGACCAAGCTGAACGACCGCTGGACCGTGATGAACGGTGCAGTGATGGGTGCTGACGTCTTCTTTGGCCCAGTTGCTCGCTTCAACTACCTGGGCGGCATCAAGTGGGAACAAGAAGAAGCCAAGAACTCGGTTGCATTCAACGCCATGATTGGGCCTGCTGAGTTCAATCAATACCTCAACGCCGCCAATAACTTCGACGTGTTTGAAATTCTCTTCACCCACAAGTTTACCGATAAATTGAGCTACACTTTGGACGCGATGTACTCCTTCGAGAACAACTTCCTGGGTACCGTGACCAGCCGTGACGGCAGTGCCCGCGTGCTGAACAACGAATGGGCTCCCTGGTATGGCTTCATCAACTACCTGAACTATGACATTAATGACAAATGGAGTACCACCAGCCGCGTCGAATTCTTCGACGATGCCAAGGGCGTGCGCACCGGGTTTGTAGGACTCTACAGCGCTTTTACGCAATCCCTTACCTGGAAAATTAAAGAAGGTTTCTGGTTCCGCACCGAATTGCGCTATGACTATGCGCAAAGCCGGGCCTTCCAGGGAAACCATGGCCTGTTCACCCTGCCTTTTGACTTCATCGTGCGCTACTAAGATAGCGAACTATCAAGCCAGGGCCTGACGGATAACCTCCCGGGCCTGACCAAGAGCCCGCCCCGCATGGACTGCAGGGCGGGCTTTTTTGTTGCGAAGGGCCGTACTGTGCAAAGCCACACGACGGCCCTTGTTCTTTTCCGTTTGGTGTTTCATGCGGTGATTTGGGCTGACTTGGCAGTCGATGCCTTGTAAAAAACCGGTTGGTTTTCTCTCGTGTAGGTCCTTGTTTTTCGCTTCCCAAGTTGACTCCATGGCGCCAACTCCACCTCGCAAACCGCTCGATCCTCTGCCTGGAACGCCTCGCCGCACCTCGGTCGTCGTGTTTCCGTTCGATAGTTTCGGCGGTGCTGGGGCCGGGGCGGGAGCCGAGTTGATCGCCGATGAGCTACGCGAGATCGTGGCCGACAATCGCCGCGAAGAGGTGCCGACCCGCGCCGACATCTACACCCGTAAATTCCGCATCAAGGAATATGGGTTCGATAGCCTGGCCGCCTTGAACGCCTGGCGCACCACAGGGCGTCAGGCCGTGCGCCCGTTACTGGAAGCCGCGCCACAAGATTTTTTCATCTGGCTGGGCGGCAGCCACATCTCTTCGATGCCCGTCTATGAAGAAGCGATTCGCCAGCCGGGAACGCTGATTTTTCAACTGGATGCCCACCTCGACATCCACCATTTCGCCAATGTCAACCCGCAGCCGACCCATGGCAATTTCATCCGCCATATCGAGCGGCAAGGCGATCCGTCGCAGCCCTTGCCGCTGCTGCATCTGGGGCATCGCGATCTGCTTTTGACGCAGGATGAAATCGACACCTATTTTCAGCGGGCGATTTCCGCCATCGAATATGCGCAAAGGCGCGAAGGGGTGCTCGCCGAGATCGAGGGCCGCCTGGCCGGCGCCGAACGGATCATCCTCGATATCGATTGCGATGCGTTTGATCCTTCTTACTTCCCTGGCACCGGCCGGCCGATCCCTGCCGGGTTTTCCCCCATGGATGTGCTGCGTATCCTCGGATCGGTGCCGCCGGAAAAACTGGCCGGGGTGCTCGTCAGCGAATTCGATCCGGGCCGCGATCAGGCCGATCGGTCCTTGAGTTTGATTGTCTGGCTGTTGGAAACGATTCTGCTTGCCCGCCATGAACTGCGCTGGACTGGCCGTGCCTGAGCCGTATCCGCTGTGCTTGGAAAACGGTTTCACCCTGGAACCGCTGGGCGATCAGGCGATCCTGATTCGCCATGAAGACTGCGAAGCGATTGCGGGCGTTGCCCGAACCTTAAGAGAATGGCGCGCCTCCTGGATGGGGGAAATGGTCCCCTCCTACCGGGCCATCGCCGTATTCGTAAACGACGACGCGATCGAGCTGGACAAGGCGATGGAAGATCTGACCCACCCGCTGCGCCAGACTTCTCTTGGCCAAGCCCCTCCAGGCAAACGGTGGCTGGTTCCTTGTTGCTACACACTTGGCCCCGATCTGGAAAGCGCATCGGCTGCCCTAAAGCTTCAACCGCGGAAGTTGATCGACCTGCACTCAGGCTCGGACTACACCGTGTATGCCGTCGGCTTCCAACCGGGTTTTCCCTACGCGGGCTGGCTGCCCGAAAAACTTGAGGGGTTGCCCCGCCGCGCGGAACCGCGCATTCGCGTGGAACCCGGTAGCGTGGGTATCACGGGCAAGCAGACAGGCATCTATCCCGCCGCGAGTCCGGGTGGCTGGAACTTGATCGGCCGCACTCCGTGTCCCCTGGCCGATCTGGAACAGGGCTGGTTTGCGTTCGCGCCGGGCGACCGGATCCGGTTTTTTGAGATCACGGAAAACGACTGGCCAACGCTCTTGGGGCAGCGCCCCCAAGAAGGTTGATTGATCCTGGGATTTCAAGCTTCTTGAGATTTGTGAAAGTCGGCCTCGCAAAGAAAAGGCCAGTGCTTTTGGGAACCGTGGACCCAAAACCGCCCAAGCGCGTCTTGCTCGTTGCGCATTGACCAACAGAGACGACTCAGGCCAAGATCGGTTTGATCACTTCTCCGGCGACATCGGTCAAGCGGTAGTCGCGGCCGGCGTGACGGTAGGTCAAACGCTCGTGATCGATGCCGAGCAGGTGCAGCATCGTGGCGTGCAAGTCGTGCGTGTAGACCTTTCCTTCGGTGGCCATGATGCCGTATTCGTCGGTCGCCCCGTGGATGAATCCGCCCTTCACGCCGCCACCGGCCATCCAGGAACTGAACCCCAAGTTATGATGCTCGCGGCCGGGATGGTCGGCCTTGGCGTTGAAGGCCGTGCGGCCAAATTCGGTGGTCCAGACGACGAGCGTTCGATCGAGCATGCCGCGGCGCTTCAAGTCGGCAATCAAGGCGGCGATCGGTTGATCGATCGCCTTGGCCAGGCGGATATGATCGGCCATGTCGCCATGGCTGTCCCAGTTGTTGCTTGAGCCGACGTCGATCAACTCCTGAAAGCGCACGCCTCGTTCGGCGAGGCGCCTGGCCACCAGGCATTGCCAGCCGAAGCCGGTCGTCGTCTTGCGATCGATCCCGTACATCTTGAGCGTGGCATCGTCTTCGCGCGCAATATCGAACGCTTCGGGGGCTTCTCTTTGCATGCCGAAGGCGGTTTCAAACGAGCGGATGCGTGCATCGAGCGCGCGGTCGGCCGCGCGGGTGGCCAGGTGGTCACGATTGAGGTGCGCGAGGTAGTCGAGCTCAAGCCGCTGCAGGTCGCCACCCGCCACGCGCGCGCGGATATCGGCAAGCGGTTCGGGACCCGGGACGACATGCGTGCCCTGATGGCAGGCCGGCAAAAAATCGCTGCTCCAGGTTTGCGCGCCCGCGTAGGGGGCTGCCGGTGCCAGCACCACGAACGAGGGGAGGTTCTGATTGACCGTACCCAGCCCATAGCTGATCCAGGCGCCGGCGCTGGGGCGAGCAAACTGGGCCGAACCGGTGTGCGCGGCCAGGGTTGCCTTGTCGTGCCCGTCGCTTTCGCAGTGCATGCCGCGCAAGATGCAAAGGTCGTCGGCCACTTGGCCCAGATAAGGGAATAACTCGCTGATCGGAATGGCCGACTGACCATATTTCTTGAAGGCGAATCGGCTTTTGATCAGGTACCGGTCAAACTTGCCCGGCTTGTTGAGCCAGCGGCTTGCCGTGATCGTTTTGCCATGATCGGCGGTGAGCTGGGGCTTGGGATCGAAGGTGTCGATGTGGGAAACGCCGCCGGTGGAATAGATGAAGATGACCCGATCGGCGCGCGGCGCGAAATGCCCCCGGCGCGCCGCGAGCGGGTCGCCTGGCGAGGCCGCTTTTGCCTGATTCCACATCCCGGCCAGCGCCAGCGCGCCGAACCCTCCCGAGGCTCGGTGCAGCCACTGGCGGCGCGACATCTCCGCTTCACGGGGTCCAAAAATCATAACTCGGTTCCTTACTCGATATGCAAGGTGGCGTTGGCGGTCAGATAAATGCGGCAAAGCGCCGACCAGGAGGCAGTCTTTGCCACTTCGGCGGTGGCGCCTCGGGACTCGCCCTTGCGGGCAAACTCGTCCAAAAAGGTCAGCCCCTCTTCGATTTCCTTATCGGTGGCAAGCCGGCCCTGGGTCGACTCCGCCAGAAAGGCAATGCGCTTTGGATCCGTGCCGTTGAGCGAACGCAGGCGGGTGGCGAGCGCGGCCGATTGTTCATGAACAAACGGGCTGTTCATCAGGAAGAGGGCCTGAGTGGGGGTGGTCGTCGGCATTCGCCCCGCGACGCTCAGGTTGGGGTCGGCCGCATCGAATAGCGACAGGAAGGGGTGGCGCCGGTTCCGCTGCGACATCAGATAGACCGAGCGGTGGTCGCTGTCGTAAAGCGCATGGAACGGATTGTGGATCGTGTAACCCCAGCTTTGCGCCGCGGGGAACGGGTGACCTTCGGGCTGGCGGGGATTCAGCTTTCCCGAAACGAAGAGCATCGTGTCGCGCACGACCTCGGCTTCCAGCGGCCGGCGAGAATAACGCCACAGGTAGACATTTTCAGGATCGATCGAGGCGTTTGGCAGGATATCGTCGCTGGCAAGTTGATAGGTCCGGCTGTTCATGATGACCCGGTGCATTGTCTTGATCGACCAGCCCGATTCGATGAACCGCTTCGCCAGAAGGTCGAGCAGTTCGGGGTGGGTGGGCGCCTCGCCGCGCAAACCGAAATCGCTCGGCGTGTTGACGATGCCGCGGCCAAAGTGCCACTGCCAAAGACGATTGGCCATCACGCGCGCAGTCAGTGGATTTTCGGGGCTTGTCAGCCACTGTGCCAGTTCGAGCCGGCCGCTGCTTTTTCCGTCCTTGAGCGGGTTTCCTCCGAGGATTTCCAGGAAGCGGCGGGGAACTTCCGGGCCAAGCTTGTCGGGCTCGCCCCGTTTTTGAATCTTCGCATTGCCGGAGGTTCCTTCGCTGACCGCGTAGGCGGCCGGGTAGAGAGGCGCGGCCGATAGCCGGTCTCTCTCCTTTTGGCATTCCTTGAGCTTCACCTCCATGGCAGCGAGTTTTTCTTTTTCCACACGGCCGATGACGACCGGTTGGACGATCATGGCGCCCGGTGCGGCAAATGCCGTTTCCGATAGTCCCAGGTTGTCCAGGTCGTGCACCGGCGCCGCGCCAGAGCGGTGGCCGAATCCATCGCAAATGAAGGTGTCGAGGACCCCGTCCCAACCGGGCGCCATCTTCTTGTCGCTGAAGGAGCTGATTTTTCCGGCCGCGCCAAACACACCGGAATAGGTGCGCCGATCAGGATCGATCGAAAGGCGCAAGGTATGCCAGGCTCCCGGTTCGATCTTGCCGATCACCTCCCAGTTCGAGCCGTTCTTCACGGCGAATTCAGTATCGCTCACACTGCAATCGACCGCCGTCGAGGCGATGACGCCACGGCCCAGGTAGAAGCGATAGGCTCCCGGGGCGCTTCCTGGCGCATTCCTGAAATCGATTGCGAAGTGTATGGGCTGGCCTGTACGCGCCTTGATCGGCTCGGCAAAGACATAGCGGACCCCATCGTGCGGATCGCTCGCCTTCAACCGCACGCCGCGGCTTCCCCTGGGGTGGATGTGCACGAACGGGCTTTGGGCCTCGGTGTCGACCGCATTGGGCCCGCTCGAAAGCCAGGGGGTCGCGGGCGGCTTGCCCAGCGCTTGCCCCTCGAAACCCAAATCGGCACCGCCACCGATCCATTGTCCATCGATGCGGCCTTTCTGGTCCTTGAGCGCGCGGATGGTTTCGGCAAGCTGTTCGAGTTGGTTTTTGCGTTCTTGTTCCAGTCTTGCGGCCGTGGACGGGGGAACCAGGGGCACCAGGTTTTTGGGCTTTTTGTGTTCCTCGCCGCCGGGAAAGGCCCATTTGGTGCTTTGAAAGATCCCATAAAGGGCATAATAGTCGGCCGCGCCGATCGGTTCGTATTTGTGGTCGTGGCAGCGGGCGCAGCCCAGGGAAAGCCCGAGCACCGAACGGCCGACCGATTCGATCACATCGGCGAAATCGAGATACTGGTAGTCGGGTCCGGGGCTGTAGCCATAGCGTTTGCCGATCGCCAGAAATCCGGTGGCGGTCACTCGAGCCGCATATTCCTCCGCCTGGCCATCCTTGGCCAGAAGATCTCCCGCGATCTGCTCGCGCAAAAACTGATCGTAAGGCTGATCCTTTTGAAACGATGCGATCACCCAGTTGCGGTAACGCCAGGCTTCGGGCAGCGGATAATCGGCGCCGTCGCCGGCCGTATCGGCGTAGCGGGCAACATCGAGCCAGTGGCGGCCCCAGCGTTCGCCGTAAGCGGGTGATTCGAGCAAACGGTCGACGAGCCGGGAGAAGGCATCGGGCCGGCTGTCTGCCAGGAACGCCTCGATTTCACCTGGAGTGGGCGGCAGGCCGGTCAAATCGAGCGTGGCGCGTCGAATCAGGGTCCGGCGATCGGCCGGCGCCGCCGGTTGCAGATTGCGGCTTTTCCATCCCGCCTGAATCCACCGGTCGATTTCCAGGGGAGACGCATGGGGATCCTTGCCTGAAAGCTCAGCAGCTTTTCTCAGGGGTTGAAACGCCCAGTGGGCCCGGTCCGCCGGCATGATGACCGCGGGGCGAGCGCCGATTGCACTTGCCTTTTCCTCGGGCCAGGGGGCTCCCTGTTCAATCCAGCGCGTCATGGCGGCGAGGACCGCGGGGGGAAGTTTGCCGGAAGGGGGCATTTTTAGATCGGTTTCGTGGGAAAGCGCTTTCAGAAAAGAGCCCACGCCCGGCTTGGACGCCACGATTGCCGGTCCATTTTCTCCTCCCCTCAAGAGCGCCTGACGCGAATCGACGCGAAAACCGCTCTCTTGTTTTTTGGGCCCATGGCAGTTCTGGCATTTGGCGATCAAAATCGGGCGGATTTCTTTTTCAAAGAAAACGCCATCGACCGGTTGCGCTCGGAGCAAACCGCAAACATTCCAACCGGTTGCGACGAGGCAACCCAGGTATAAAATCTTCCTGACCAGCGCAGGGCGGATCGTCATGGCAATGGACCGCTTGAAGAGCTTTCCCAAGAGGGAAAGGAGCCAAACCGGGAACCGTTTGGCCTTTTTGGGGGGGAATACCCCCTTCAAGATACCTGATCTTTCCCGATATTGGCAAGAAACCCCTTGTTCGGCAAGAATGGTCTTTCCCCCCGGACCGATCCCGCCTGTTCAAGCAACCTACCGTAGGAACTCAAGTTCGATTTTCCCCAAAAAAACAGGGATCGGCCAAGGTCGATGGCGGCCTGGCTCCCGCGCTTATGAGGACTGCCGATGCATTTTCGTGGAATCTTGATCGTTCTTGTGATCCTTGCTGGTTCGCGAAATGTCGGCTTTTCGGCATCCCCTTCGGCGGCGCCCGCCCATCCCCACCTGATTTTGATCATGGCGGATGACATGGGCTTTGGCGATCTGAGCCTGCATGGCAACACGAATGTCAAAACACCGCGGATCGATTCGATCGGCACCGACGGCGCCCGGTTTGAGCGGTTTTTTGTCTGCCCAGTCTGCTCGCCCACGCGCGCGGAGCTTTTAACCGGCAGGTATCACCCGCGCTGTGGCGTGCGCGATGTCAGCCGCGGCGGAGAACGGATCAATCTTGATGAAAAAACCATGGCCGACCATTTCCGTCAGGCCGGATACAAGACCGGCCTCTTCGGTAAATGGCATCACGGCACCCAGTATCCGTATCACCCCCTGGGCCGTGGCTTTGAACAGTTTTACGGTTTCACCGAGGGGCACTGGCCGACCTATTTCGATGCGCCGATGGATGACAACGGCCAGTTGGTCAAGGGGAAGGGTTACCTGCCCGACGACATCACCGATCGGGCGATCGACTACTTTGCCAATGAAGTCGGAAAAGGGGACGCTGGTTCGCCGGTGTTTCTTTTCCTCTCCTTCAACACCCCGCACACGCCGATGCAAGTTCCCGATGCTTACTGGAACCGCTTCGCCAACAACCCGATCGCGTTGCGCGGACCTCAGGGCAAGTTGGAAAAAATCGAGTCAACCCGAGCGGCGTTGGCCATGATGGAAAACATGGACTTCAACGTGGGCAGGGTGCTCGATAAAATCGAGGAGCTTGGCCAGGCCAAAAACACGATAGTGGTCTTCCTGAGCGACAATGGACCGGCCATCTCGCGCTACAACGCCGAAATGAAAGGCCGCAAGGGCTCGGTCGACGAGGGAGGGATCCGTTCCCCGCTGTTCCTTCGTCAAAAAGAAAAGATCAAGGCGGGAACCAAAATTCAGACGATTACAGGGGCGATCGACCTGTTGCCGACCCTGGCCGAGCTTGCCGCAACCGGCTTGAAAATCGACGAGAAAAAACCGCTGGACGGCTTATCCCTCAAGCCCTTGCTTGACGGCGACAACAAGAACTGGCCAGAGCGGCTTTTATTCACGCACTGGGGGGCGGAAATTGGCATCCGCTCGCGAAAATATCGGATGGATGCACGCGGCGGCCTGTTTGACATGGAGGCCGATCCCAACCAAAAGACCGACATTTCCGGGAAAAATCCCGAGCTGATCGAAAACTATCGAGGCCAAATTGGCGAATGGAAAAAGTCTGTCGGCCTGCCGCAGACCAAGGATCTGCGACCTTTTCCGGTGGGACACGAAGCCGCCAAGATCACCTACTTGCCCGCGCGCGACGGGTCCCCCCTCGGGGGAATTCGCCGGAGTTCCCCGGCGGCCAACAGCTCCTATTTTGAAAACTGGAAACGCACCAGCGATCGCATCAGCTGGGATGTCGAGGTGCTTGCCGGCGGCGAGTTCGAGGTGCTTGTCTATCTGGCGAACAAGAAGGCGGACCTGGGGGCCAAGATCGAATTCAAACTTCGGGAAGGCCGTTTGGAAAAGGTCCTGGACACGGTGTACGACGCTCCTGTGCTTGGCGCCGATAAGGATCGGGTGCCGCGCGTCGAGGAATCCTACTCCAAAGACTTTCGCCCCGTGTCGTTTGGCAAAGTGCGGATTTCGGCAGGCAAGGGAACCCTGAGCCTCCAGGCCGTCACGGTCAAGGGCAAGGCGGTGGCCGATGTGCAAATGATCGCGCTCAAACGGCTGGAGCCGTAGAATCGCGAACGCGGTTTGACCGGAGTCGCCGGACTCGTTTATTTGAGCGGCGGGACATCGACTAGATAAAGATCGGTCCCGCCATCGCGGGTCGAACAAAACGCGATCCGCTGGCCATCGGGCGACCAGGCGGGAAAGGTGTCGTGACCGGCGGATCCGGCCAGAGGCATCGCCTCGGCTCCTTCCACTGGCCTCACTAGAAATAGATCCCATTGCCCCGCCACCAGCCGCGAAAAGGCGATCCGCTCCCCCTTGGGGGACCAGCCGGGCCATGATTCGGCGCCATGCCCGGATAGGGACGAACAGAGCCTTTTCACACTGCTGCCGTCGCTTTTCATTTTGTAAAGCCGGGCGCCGCCATTGCGATTCGACGAAAAGACAATCTCCTTGCCGTCGGGGGACCACCAGGGCTGATTGTCTTCGCCCGGATGGTTGGTCAGGCGCGCAATGTTCTCGCCGCTGGGAGTGCTGCGGTAAAGCTCCTGATTGCCATCGCGCGTCGAAACCCAGAGCAATTCCTTGCCGTCGGGCGACCAGCGCGGCGATTCCTCGAAGGCCTTGTGGGGAATGGCGGCCTTCGCTCCCGTACCGTCTGCCGCGCAAATGTAGATGTTCAGCTTGCCGTCCGTCCCCTGGAGGATGTCGTGGACATAAGCGATGCGCTGGCCATCGGGTGAAAGGTGGGCATCGAACTGCGGCAATCCCGGAGCCGGCTTGAGGAAAGCGAATGCCGCACCGGCGGCTTTGCCTTCTTTGAGCGGCAGCACCGCCAGTTCCATGCGCCCATCCTTGATCCGTGTGAAGTGCAAACTGGAGCCATCAGGCGCCCAGCGCAGGTGCCCTTTCCAGTCTCCATCAGTGGTGAGGCGGACCGTCTGGGAAGCCGCCGCTGGCGGTGTGGCTGATGCTGCCGAATGTGAAATTGCAGACGCGGAGGTCTGCCCCAATCCCAGAATGAAAAGGAACGCCAGCACGATTGCCTCGGTGATTGGGCGTTAATTAGAACAAGAGATCAATCGGCTTGCCGGGAAGCTGGATGCCCAGGGTTGCCGCCTGCTCGCTCTGAACCCCAAGCGCCTGCAAAACGGTGGCGCAAAGGTCGCCCGGGGTGCAGGCCTGATCGCGAGGATGGCCGCCGGTCGCGTCGCTTGAACCCAGCACGAAACCGGGCTTGATGCCGCCGCCCGCCATGAACGCCCCGTAGCAATGCTCCCAGTGGTCGCGGCCTGCCTTGTCGTTGATCTTGGGGCTGCGGCCAAATTCGCCCACGGCGATCACCAAAGTGGAGGAAAGCAATCCGCGAAGTCGCAAATCGTCGAGCAAGGCGGCAAACCCCTGATCGAAGCAAGGAGCCAGCCGGTCCTGAAGGATCTGAAAATTGCGGTAGTGCAAATCCCAGCCGCCGTCGCCGGCATCTTCTTCGGCCTCGACATGATCGGACCAATTGACTTGCACAAAAGGGATTCCCGCCTCGACCAAGCGCCTGGCGAGGAGGCAGGATTGACCGAACCGGTTCAGGCCATAATTTTGGCGCAGGTCCTGCTTTTCCTGGGCCAAATCGAAAGCTCGCCGCGAGGTCGCCGATGTCAAAAGCGACAAGGCGCGCTGCCGATGCGTGTCGAGTTTGGGATGCGAAGGGCCGGCCGCGAAGGAGTCGGCGGCCCGAGCCAGGCCGTCGAGGCTTTTTCTCAAGCCATCGCGGTCTTCCATGCGGCCTGAAACCAGCGTGGGGTCAACCGCCAGCGCCGGAATCTGAACCTGATTGCCCCCCTTGTATTCGACGCGGAACGGATCGTGGCGCGGTCCCAGATGGGCGGCCGCTTCGCCGGTGATCACTTTGTGTCCTTGATGCAATCGCCCGCCGACGACGAGGTAACCGGGCAGGGCGCTCTCCACGGCCGACGCGCGCGAAACGAGGCTGCCCAGGGCCGGCTTCGCGGTCGACTGATTGGCGGGACCTCCCAGGCTGACCGCGCCGTCGATGCTGCCGGTCAGGCCGATCGTACCCGCGACCCCGTGGTCGTTATGAAAGGTGTGCAAGCTGCGCACAAGCGCATACTGATCGTTGCGCTCGGCAAGCCGGGGAAGCAGTTCGGTGTAGCGGATGCCGGGTAGTTTCGTCGCGATCGGGTCGAACGGACCGCGGAATTGCAGCGGCGCATTGGGTTTGGGGTCGAACAGGTCGGTGTGCGCTGGACCGCCCCAGAGCCACACAAGAATGACCGATTTGGCGGTGCCGCTCGATTCGGGGCCCTTGGCCTTCAGAGCGTTCCACTGCGCCAGATTCAGTCCCAACCCCGCGGCGGCCCCCGCAACCAGGGCAGCGCGCCGATGAGGCCGCAAGGTTCGACCCGCATTGGGCGCGGGAGGGAAGGGATCGGTCGAGCTCGATAAGAAAAGTCGCGGCACGGGAGAACTCCGCGGGGGAGAGAAGGCGGCAAGCTCATTCTAACCGCGTATTCTAATCGCCACAACCCGCTCACGCGGCTGTATGCGCCACAACCCGCTCACGCGGCTGTATGCGCCACAACCCGCTTATGCGGCTGTATGCGCCACAACCCGCTCACGCGGCTGTATGCGCCACAACCCGCTCACGCGGCTGTATGCGCCACAACCCGCTTATGCGGACGTATGCGCCAAAGGCCGCACCTGGCTTGGGGGGCAAGCAAGGTACGGCCTTCAGTTTGAGAAGTTTCCCGGTGTGGCGTTTGACGGTAGAACTCAGGCCGCCCTACTGCGGCCGGACCGATTGCTGCTTCAGATAATAGCGGGCCAGTTTGGTGACGGCTGGGCTGGGGTCGTTGGCCGCCATTTCCCGCAGCCGCTCATCGGCTTGCGGGCCAAAGCGCTGGCTCATCGCTCTCGCGGCGGCGGCGCGCACCGAGGCGGCCCGGTCATGGCTCAGTCTTTGCAGCCAAAGCTTTTCGTCCAGATCGGGAAACTCGACCAACAGGTCGAGCACTTCCAGGCGGCGGCTGGCGTCGGCATGGGTGAGCAGTTTACCAAGCTTGATATGTTCCGCGGTCAAACCGCGGAATTGCAGCGCGAGTTCGGCCAGACGGCTCACTTCGGCGTCGTTGTCGTGCAGCGCGCCTAACAGCACCTCGTCGCGCACCTTCTCGCTGGCGGGACCCAGAGCGAGCACCGCGCCCCGGCGCACCTCGGCCACGGGATCTTGCAGCAAGGCGGTCAGGTCATCTTGCAAGTCAAAATCACCGGCGAAGGCCAGGCCGATCGCATCGACGCGCGAACCGGGGTCGGCCTTGCGCAAGATTTGACGCAGCAAGTCGCGCTGGGCGAGCCGTTCTTCGGGCTTGCTTTCGGTGGAAGTCATCTTCATTTTGCGCAAGAGCGCCAAAGCCGCCTGGGGTACGGCCGGACTTGGCTCGGCGCCCGTTTCGGCAATACCCAGGGCCGCCTGCCCAATGATCGCCGCAACCGGTTGAAACAGGGCAGACTGGGGGGAGATTTCCGATTCTATCCAAGATGACACTAAATTAAGTGAGGCAGCTTGGCCCGGCGTGGAAAAATGGACAAAGTTGTGGGCGAGGTTGCGCGCCAGTTGCACCCGGCGAGGATCGTCGCTTTCCCATTTTGCCGAAACCTTTTCCAGACAAGACTTTGCGGTAGAGCAAGTCGCGATCCGATCGGAGAAAAACAGATTGGAGATTGGTCCGACGCCGGCATCGCCCAGGGAGGCCGCCTGATCGATCCATTGGGTCGATTCGGCGTCGCCGGCGGTCGAAATTTGATGGGCGATATAAATCGCCTGAACTTCGTTTCGAAAATAGAAACCGACGGCTCCCGCCGTCAGGATGGCCGCGCCAAGTGCCTTGATTCCCAGGCTGAAGTATCGATTGGGCCGTCCTGGCTGTCCGGGCATGGGCATCGTTTCCGTCCCCTTATTTGGGGTGTAGTGTGCGTCGATCGGCCGGGGCGCTCTTGAGCATCCTGAGGCGCCTGACTGTGGTCAGCGACAAGTCTAAAGCCGGTCTTTTCCTCCTCGCAAGTCCAACCCGGAAATCCCTCATGAACGCTACCGTCGGCATTCGATGAATAGGGGGCACAGATTCCCGGTAACCCGCACCGGGATGACCCCACGAGGCGATTCGATGCACCGGCGCTCCTTTGCGTTGGTGATCCTGGGTTGGAGCTTGACCCCACTGGTCGTTAAGGCGGCAGACGCCGTAACGCCAGCCGAGCCCACCGGGATCCCCTACGCCAGCATGGCTCCCAATCACCGTGAGAAAGTGAAGGGGGTTCTGGAAAAACCGACCGTGACCGCCCAAGGTCCGGCCGAAGCTTTCCTGGCTCCTCCTGAAGTCTACCGGTGGCTGTTGGCCAACCCCCATGAAGCTTTCCGCCTTTGGAAAAGCTTGGGAGCCCGGTGCGTCATCCCCGAACTCGACGAACAAGGACGGTTTCATTACGACGAGCCCGGCAAGGGGCAGTTGGTCTGGGAACCGGTGGCCAAAACCAAGAACGCCTGGGTTTGGTTTTGCGAGGGGAAAGGGAAACCGACCCCGCTATTGCCCTGGATTCCGTTTGAGGCGGTCGTGGTGGTCCACTTCGCCTCCGGTAAGGATGGCGACGGGAACCCCGCGGTGCGCCACCAATATCGCTTTTATCTCAAGACTGATTCGAAGGCGATGCAATTCGGCGCCAAGGTGATGGGGGCCTCGGCCCCCAAGATGGCGGACGAATATGTGGGCCAGCTCCAGTACTTTTTTGCCGCCATGAGCTGGTGGCTTGACCAGCACCCCGAGCAGGCCGAGAAGCTCTTGAAGGGGACCGATGCCCCCGTCGCCCTTCTGCGCGGAAAACGAGACTAAAGCCGCGCGGCAAAAGAGATCATCGTGAGGCGCCGGCCCCTTTGCTCAGGAGGCTGGCGCTTTTTTTTGCTGGCGCTTTTTTTTCTTGACTAACCTTCGACGGTTTCGACTTTCGGCCGCTCGTGTTTGGGGGAATCGACCTTCCCCGCGGCCGTTTTTCCTGGGTTGTTCTTCATCGAAAAGACCGCGGATGATTTGCCGGAAATCGCCTGCATGAGTTCGGCCATTTTTTTGGCCTGAGGCTCCAGGTCGGCCGGTTTCCCCCCGTTGATGATGGCATTCTCCAGTTGGCGCGCCGCCTGGCTGATCTCGGGAAAGCCGTACATCCTTCCCGCGCCTTTCAATTGCTGGCTGAGCGCTCGCAATGCGGGCAAATCTCGTTGGTCAAGCGCCGAGAGAATCTCCATCGACCGGGCGGAAAGGTTGCCTGCGAATTCACGCACCAGTTCGAGGAACTCCGGATCGTTCGCGTAAGGAGACTCAGGCACGGTGGGTGCCACGGGAGTCCAGGAACCGGGAGATTGCGCCGAGGGGTTCAGGGAGATGGCCGCGGTGGTCGCGGGCGTTTGCAAATGGCAACGGATGGTCTTCAGAAGAAGATCGGGAGTCACCGGTTTGGCCAGATAGTCGCTGCATCCGGCCGACAGGCAAATTTCCCGGTCATGTTTCAGCGCATTGGCGGTCAAGGCGATGATCGGGCCGAGATACCCCGCATGCCGAAGTTGCTTCGTGGCCGAATAGCCATCGCATTCGGGCATTTGCATGTCCATGAGAATGACATCGAACGGACGCCTCAGGGCTTGATCGACCGCCTCCAGGCCGTTTTGGGCCAGGGAGATTTCCATGCCACATGACTTTAACTGATAAAGCAAGATCTTTTGATTGTCGGGATTGTCTTCCGCCAGAAGCAGCCGGCCCTGCATCGGTTCTTTTTGCGCCGGTTTTTCCTCGGGGGGATTGGTCCCCTGAAAGCTGGGGACGAGCGGGTCAACCCATTCCACATCGGGCGAAGGCAAACGGCAGGGAATGCGCACCAGGAAAAAGCTCCCTTTACCTGGCGTGCTGTCGACCTCGATTTCGCCGCCCATCATTTTGACCAGCTTTTGCACGATGCTTAGACCCAGGCCCGTGCCGCCGAATCTGCGCGAGGTGGACCCATCGGCCTGGTGGAACGGCTGAAAGAGCTGGCCGATCTGATTTTGGCTCATGCCGATCCCCTCGTCGGTGACCTTTAGAGTCAGGACCAGGGGGTCCTTCGCGTCGGGGGTCGACTGGGCGCCAATTTCCATCGAAATGCAGCGGTCCGATTCGGTGAACTTGATCGCATTGGAAAGAAGGTTGAACAGAATTTGACGCAAACGGGTCGGGTCGATCATGGCAACTTTGGGAAGAGGCCCCAGGCACTTCAAATCAAGGCGCAGGTTTTTTTCGACCGCTTTCATCGCAAGCGATGCATGGGTTTCGACGAGCACTTGCCAGGGGGAATAGGCGATGATGTCCAGATCCATCTTCCCCGCCTCGATCTTCGACAGATCGAGGATGTCGTCGATCACATGCATCAGATGCGAGGAGTTGCGTTTCAACTGGCGCAAAAGCGACCACTTTTCCGATCCCGGTTCTTCCATGCCGATCAGGATGTCGCCATAACCGGAGATGGCCCCAAGGGGGGTGCGGATTTCGTGGCTCATGTTGGCAAGGAAGGCGCTTTTCGCGCGATTGGAAGCTTCCGCCTCCTCCTTGGCTTGAAGCAGTTCCTCCTGCAAAATCCAGCGGTGGGTGACATCGCGAATCGTCAGGATGGAGCCGACCTGAATGCCGCTTTCCTCGATTGGCCAAAGTCGAATATCGAAGTGGGAGGTGTCATCCTCGTCGACTTTGCGCTGGATCTCCCATTCGCCGTCCTCGTGCGCGGTGATTTTCGCGCAGAGTTCGGGCCAAGAGGCGAAAGCTTGAGCCATTTCCTGGCCCAGAATCTTCATGCCAAACGCTTGAATCGCCGCCGGATTGGCATCGAGTACCCGTCCCTTGGTATCGAAAATGATCACGGCGTCTTTTTGCGAACGAAAGCCAGCTTCGCGTGCCGCGGGGGTGATGTTTAAAAGCCGGTATTTTCGCAAGGCGATTCCGAGCAAGGTGGCCGAGGTGATCAGGCCGAGCAGGCGCACGCGGAAATGGATGACATGGGGCAAGGAAACGACGACTTGAATGAAGACGAGTGCCGTGGGAATGACGATGGCCAGACCGAGTAGATAAATCTGGGTTCGGTAAATGGGGTCGGCCTTGAACCCCATGCGAATCAAGATGAGGATGCTCCAAATAAGCAGTCCGAGACAATAGGTGGCATGGGCCAGCACAAGGGGCCCGTAACTCAAAATGGCGACCAGGTAGTTTCCCGAGAAGACGGTGTCGATCTCGGTCCAGAAAAGGTGGTGCAGCGGATTGGCCGCGGTGATCGCCAATACGATGACCGGCTCGACGAAAAAGAGCGCGATCCGGCCTGGAGTGAGCGGCCCTTTCACGCCTTCAAACTCGCGCACGAAAGCAAAGGTCCAGCTCGCTCCCACCGCTCCGCCAAATACTGCCAGGCAAAGAAAGGCGCTCTTGGCGGCGGCGGCGGCAGAGAGCAACTCCATTCCCGTGGCGATAGCCCACAGGGCCGACCCAGCCGTCATCAAACCAAAGGAAAGTCCGCAAGCGGATCGACGATTCCTGAGACCATAAAGGGCAAGCAGGCCCATGAGCCCGCCAGCAAAAAAATAGGGAATGGCTTCCGGGTTGGATTGCAGCGCAAGTAGGGTCGCCAGGTTATCCATGATTTGAGTTTTAAGTTTGAGGAGACCTATAAGCTCTTTAGTGTTCTTCGGCCCGGGATTTGCCCATCAAGATTCGCAACCGAATCGAGGGCTCGACAGAACCGATTCGGAAAAACTCCTTGAAAAGGGCTGAGAGGATTCGGAATCACCCAATTCGGGTCAGACTTGCGCACGATCGCCCGAATCGAAGTGTCGCTCGGACATGCTGGCGCAAATTCGATGCCTTTCTCAAAATGAAACACAAAAACATAGGCATGAGACACACCAGGAAAATGAAAATTCTATGATAAACTCGGCGGCAATCCGACCGCTTTGTAACCAAGCGGAAAGCCGGCTCTCTTGACGGGATCCATCCCTTTTTTGATTTTGCTTTGCGAGGATTTGATGTCGCGGATGAAATGGCTTGCCCCTCGTGACTTCCTTGGTGGCGCAAAAGCTATTTTTTCTGGGACTTTATTAAGAAATCCGAGCCACCACGGTTTGAGCAAACGCGAAGGTCGGGCACTTGGTCATGAAAGCCAGAGTCGTCTGGGTAGGTGTGCTCGGTCTGTAACGGCCAACTGGTGCTATCTTTTAAGCTTGTTGTGCTTATTAAGTTTTCCTCCTTTATCGCAGGTGGCTCGGGCGGGCGAAATCGTTTACTTTCGCCATGACGAGGTCCTGGGCACGTCTCTCGATTTGAAAATCGAAGCCTCAACACGAGAAAAAGCGGTTGAGATCGAAGGCCGCATTCTCACCGAAATCGAGCGCCTGCGGACCATTCTCAGTACGTACGACCCGCAAAGCGAGTTCTCGCGCTGGTGCCGCCAGACCCCTGGCGACATCCCTGTCAGCGCCGAACTGTTCGAGGTGCTCGCACTTTGCGACCGATATCGCGACCAGAGCCAGGGCGCATTCAACGCCTCGATTCAGGCGGTCACCCGCGTTTGGAAGGACGCCGAGAAAGAAAATCGCATGCCCACTTCCGCCGAAATTTCGAGGGCGGTTGAAGCGGCTTCGGGGATGGGTTGGAAACTGGATGCGGCAAAAAAGACGGCTCGCCGGCTGACCGATGGCCCCTTCACGCTCGATGCCCTGGCCAAGGGGTATATCGTCGATCGAGCCAAGTCGGCAGGCCTTGCCGCCGGCGCCACATCCGTCACCGTGCAAATCGGCGGGGATCTGGTTGTGGCTGGTCCGGCCAGCCGCGAAATCGAGGTCGCCGACCCGCTCGCCGATGCCGAAAACGCGCCGGCGATCTCGCGGGTGCGGCTGAAAAACCAGGCCCTGGCCACGAGCGGCGGTTACCGCCGCGGCTTCGCCATCGGCGACCGCTTGTATTCGCACATCATCGATCCAAGAAATGGTCAGCCGGCAGCGCAAATTCTGGGGGCGACGGTGATCGCTTCCACCTGCGCCGAAGCCGATGCACTCGCGACGATCGTTTCAATCTTGCCCGCCCAGGACTCGATCGCTTTGATCGAGTCGATCCCCGGCGCCGCCTGCCTGCTTGTCGAACAGGGAAGCCATCGGCGCCTCGTAAGTTCGCGCTGGGCTGCGTTTGAAGTCGTGTCACCGATTTCCACCCCCCTTACGCTTCGGGCGTTGAACCCTGCCGCCGTTCAGGAAAAAAAAGACGAAAAGAGTGCAAAAGACGGGAAGCCCTGGATTGCCGGGATGGAGTTGACGGTGCAGTTGGAGATCAACCGTCCGGCCAACGAGTCGCGCGGCTACCGTCGACCCTATGTGGCGCTCTGGGTTGAGGACAAGGATGAATTCCCCGTAAGAACACTGGCGCTCTGGCTGCAAACCAACGGCAAGGGTTTGCGCTGGCTTCCCGACCTGAAGCGCTGGAGCAAGATGGATAAGTTGAGGATGGTCGTTGACGAGACCGACCTGGTACGCACCGTCTCCTCCGCCACCCGGGCGCCGGGCAAATACAAGCTGGTTTGGGACGGCAAGGACGATGGAGGCAAACCGGTCCAGCAAGGCAAATACACGCTTCTTTTGGAGGCGGCCCGCGAACATGGAACCTACCAGATGATCAAGGAAGAAATCACGATCGGCGAAAAACCATTTTCCTTGACCCTCAAGGGGAATGTCGAAATCAAGGGCGCAACCGTTGACTACAAGCTCAAGCAAGGATCTCGCTGAAAAGAACCGAACCGGGGGAATGGTGTTTCACTGGAAGCGGCGGCTGGCCTGGTTCGTTCGCTGGTTCCACATCTATTGCTCGATGTTTTGCCTGGCGGCGATGATCTTTTTCGGCGTGACCGGCTTCACCTTGAACCATCCCGACTGGTTCTATGGCGGCTATGAAGACCGCAACTCCCTCAAGGGATCGCTCGATGCCCAGATGGTGCAAGGCGAACCGGAAAAGATCGACAAACTGGGTGTGGTGGAAGCGCTTCGCTCAGGCGGCGTCGAGCGCGGCCGGCTGGCCGATTTTCAGATCGACGACAATCAGTGTGTCGTGACGTTCAAGGGGCCAGGCTACAGCGCCGATGCCTTCATCGAGCGCGAAAGTGGGAATTTTGAGATCCAAATTGTCCGCATGGGCCTGGTGGCGGTGCTCAACGACCTGCACAAGGGACGCGATTCTGGTCCGCAGTGGTCGCTTTTGATCGATATTTCCGCGATAGCGACCACCATCGTGGCGCTCTCGGGTGTGGTCTTGCTTTTGTACATCAAGCGCAGGTTGTTGCCCGGATTGATCGTGGGGCTGGCCGGCCTGGGAGGCATGTTGCTCGTCTGGAAATTGTGGGTTTCTTGAACGGGACGCCAAGCAGCCGCCCATTCAAAAAAGTCGCGAAGCGGCACGAAAAGAGGCCGCGCCGCTGGCCGCCTTTCAGGAGCCGACCGCGATGACGACATCCTGAGCGATGTCGTCGCTTAACTGGATCACGACCTTGTGTTCGCCTGGGCCGATCGAAGTACCGGCCAGCAGGATCTGGCCGCTTTCGACGGGATACCCCTGTTTTTGAAACTCTTCAGACAATTGTTCCGGGCCCCAGGAAGCCGCTTCGGCGGGTAGATCGAGGCGCAGGCCCGAAATCTGGCGGGCCAGTTCGAGCCGGAAAGCCCGCATCAATTCCACGCGATTGCGCGAATCCTGCTCGGAGGCATGTTCGGATAACCGCAAGAGCCAGCGGACGACCATGCCGATTTCGTCGGTGCGAAGGGCGAGGGCATGCACCCGCGGCGACTGGGTCGAGTTGGCCTGGGCGCTTTTGCGTAAGAGCTCCAAAGGCTCCGACATTTTTTTGGCGATCACCCCGACCAGGAAAATCGCGATGACCGATCCGATCAGAAAGACACAAAAGAGCTGCAGGCCCAAATATCGAATCGGTTGGTTGAGCACCGATTCGGGCACGATGAGCACGAGCTTCCACCCCCAGATGGGAGACAGCGTCCAGGTGATCCGGTGGGCTTGCCCGTCGAAGTCGACCACCTCGTACCCTTGCGATTTCTCGGCGATTTTGTTGCCAAAGTGGGGGATATCGGAAACGGGGAAGCCATAGGGACGGGTGACCGAGGGAAGCCACTCCGCATCGGGATGAGCGAGGATGCGGCCCTGAGGACTGCAGATGAAGCCGGTTTCAAGACCTTGAAAGGTGCCTTCGGTCTTGGCTTGCAAGGTGTAGAGCTTCAGCTTGCGCCGGATCGTCTCAATGGCCTCGATGCGGATGTCGACCCCCACGACGCCGCGGAATTTGCCGTCCGGACCCAAAATCGGGGCGCTCATCGAAACGACTTTGTCGTCGATATCTCCCAGGTCATAATAAGGCTCGGAAAGATAAGGTTTTTTCGACACTTTGGGCCGGTGATACCAGGAGGTCAAAGCGGTATCGTTACGAAAATCGAAACGGACCGGCCCGCCACGCACAATCGACGTGGCGCCTGACCCGTTTCGGGCCTGGCGGTACCAAATGAAGCTATCGGGATGCTTGGCGGGCAACCCTTCCGAAGCGAGGTAGACGCCCGCGGTCGCTTGCGGATCGAGGTCGGTGAGCGTTTTTTGCAACAGCGTCGTGGCGAAGGCGGGCGGTTGGCCTTCAGGTCCCCATTGGACTGAAAGCGCATTGGCCAGGGTGGTGATAATGTTCTCTAACTTATCGAGGCGATCATCGAGACTGCTGGAGGCAGCGATCAGTTGATTGAGAGCCAGCGAATCGACCTGTTCATGCAGCGACCCGCGTACGAAAAACCAGGCGAGCAGGCTGAAAAACAAAAGCCAGCTCATGAGGAAAACGGTGAGTACCAGGCGCAGTTTTGAGCTGAAGGAAAGGTGGCGAAAGCCGAATCCCCCAGCCGCGGGACCACTCATGCCTCGCCTCCTGTACCGCCGTCGGCGCCACCCGAACCTGTCCGCACGTTGTCGGCGCTATTTGAACCTGTTCGCACATTGTCGGCGCTACCCGCGCCGGGCCGCGCGAAATCGGTGATCTTTTTATGAAGCGTGTTTCGGTTGATTCCCAGACGATTGGCCGCCTTCACCTGGACCTGATCGCTCTCCTCGAGGACCTGTTCGATCAATTCGCGCTCCACCGCGCCGACGATCCGTTCGTGCAGCGCGCCCTCGGGCAAGGTGCGAATGCCGGCCCGCACCAATTGCCGCACGAGTGTCTCGATGTCGGTCGTTCCCTTGTTTCCCCGCCCTTGAGGCGGCTGAAAGCGCTTGGGAGCATGACCGGGAGCCGAGATATGATCGGAGGTGACGGCTTTTCCCTCGCTCAAAACCACGACGCGGGCCAGGTAATTCTCCAACTGGCGCACATTCCCCGGCCAGTCGAAGGCCATCAGCCGTCCCATAAGCCCCTGGGAGATTTCCGGGATCGCAACCCGATTGAGCAGCGCGTGTTTCTGCACGAAAAACCTCGCCAGATCGGGAATATCGTCCTTGCGTTCGCGCAAAGGAGGTAAATAAATCGGCACGACATTGAGCCGGTAGTAAAGGTCGTCGCGAAACCGGCCCGATTCGACCTCGTCTTCCAAAAGCTGGTTGGTCGCGGCCACCACGCGGGTATCGACCTTGATCGTGCGGCTCTCCCCCACTCTTTCAAACTCATTCTCCTGCAAAACCCGCAAGAGTTTGACCTGCAGTTTGAAGCTCATCGACGAGATTTCGTCGAGGAAGATCGTGCCGCCATGAGCCGCCTCGAAGCGGCCGGTCTTGTTTTCGATCGCGCCGGTGAAGGCGCCTTTTACATGTCCGAAAAGCTCGCTCTCCAAAATGCTTTCATTGAGTGCGCCGCAATTGACACGGACATAGGGGCCATCGGCCCGGTGGCTCAGATCGTGGACGGCTCGCGCGACGAGTTCCTTACCCGAGCCGGTCTCACCAATCACCAAAACCGTGGCATTGGTCGGCGCCACCTGTCGGACCAACTTGAACACATCTCTCATCGACGGAGCTTTGCCGACCACGCCGGGGAGCGGCGAATCCAGGGAACTTCCCTCCCCGCCATTCCTGCCCGCCGTCGCCATATTGCTCGCCACTTTGGAAAACCCTTCGCTTTAAGGCATTATGCTAATGGATTGCTGCTCTTTTTCCGCGAAAACAGCCGGTTTGAGCTCGGATTGGAAAAGGAAAAAGCCTATGCTGATTGCTGCTGATATCTTTATATATTTAAGATCGGCGTTTCTGTGAAAATTGGAAGAATTTCCTTGAACTGCCAACGCTTCGGTTCTCCGAGGGTTAGATCAACGGAGTTTTTCGGGTATTTTCGGGTTACTGAACTCCCAAATTACCTCAAATCCCTATTCTTTTCTGGTGTTTTCACCGGACATTGCGATAGGATTGATCGATGGGAAAAATCCCGAGGAAAACGACACAACCTCGGGGCCGTTCATGACTGGGTTCCAGCCCGAATGAAATCTCCCGACCGGATATGAGGTTCCCATGGCAAGTTTCCGCCAAACATGCCCCAGTTGCGAAGATCGGGTCCTGATCAAGGATCCCAACCTCGTGGGCAAGAAAATCGACTGTCCCAAGTGCAAGTATAAGTTCACGGTGGAACCTCCCGAGGTCGAGGAAGAGGTCACCAAGAAGAAGCCCGCGAAGGGCAAATCCCCCAAGGGGAAAAAGGGCGCCGCCAGCGCCGTTGACGATGACGACGATGACGACGACGGCGACGATGGGGATTCGGCCCCGGTCTCGGGTAAAAAGAAATCATCGATGGTGCCCCTGATCGCGATCGGCGCGACCGCGGCCGTTTTGGTGATTGCTGGGGCGTTCCTTTTCTTTTATCCAGGCGGCGAAGGCGAACCTCAGGCCGTCAAGCCCAGGCCCAATCAGCAAAAACAAAATCAGGAAAACGCAAAGCAAAACCAAGACAATGAGGGCGGTGAGGCTAAGACCGACAACCAGCCGATGAACGGGGAAGCGGTCGCCAACAATCCCGGCCAACCGGTCGCCAACCCGGCCCCCATGCCGGTCGTTGAGGCCAATGCCCCTTACCGGTTCCTCTCAAGCGAAACGCCCGATCTTTCCAACCTGGCCCCGGCCGACACCGATTTCTTCACCCGGATTAATGTCCACAAGATTTTCAATTCCGAATTGAAGAACCCCTTCTTCGATAGCCCGGGTTCTTTCCAGCGCGCCGATTTCCGCAAAACGATGGGATTTGAAGTCGAGCGGCTCCAGCAGATTTTCGTGGCCAACCATCTCAAGGGAACCGATCCCTGGACACTGGTCCTCATGCGCGCCAACGGCCCGCTGTCGCCCGATGAAGTCATGCGCGCCGTCAACGGAAAGAAGGAAACGGTTCGGGTCGGCAATGATGAAAAAGACATCATTAGCTTTAACGGCCGGCTCGATGGGTTCACTGGCAGTCTGGCCCGCATGGGCAAACTGCTGCTCAACATTCCGCTGGCGGAAAAGCCAGGCGATTTGGCCCTGGCGTTCGTCGATCCAACCACCATGGTTTTGTGCGATAACAAATCCCGGCTGGTGGCCTACGCCGAAAAAGACCTGTCGACCAATCTTTTGCGCATTCCTAAGGATTTGCCGCCGGTTCCGGCAGAAACCGCACCCGCGCCCAAGCCTGAAGGCGACGGTAAGGGAGAAGGCGGCGCTCCGATGCAAGGTGGCGGCGCGACCGGCAACGCGGGAAGTCCCCCGATGGGACCCAAATTTGGCGGAAATATTCCTCCTCCCGGTGGCGGCCCCATGGGAACCATCCCCGGCGGCGGCGCTCCCTCATTTCCCGGCGGACAGCCTGGACTCGGCGGACCGGGTGAAGGAACCGGCACGCAGCCTCGCGCGATCAAGGAACCCGATGAAAATGCGATGCGGCATTACCTTTCACTGACCAAACCTCTTCAGCTTTTGCTCGATTCGGTGGAAGGGACGAATAGTGAATCGGTCCTCCTGACCGTGGCCGGTAATGCCGGGATCCTTGCCAATCCGCAAAGCGTGGTTTCCGCGCATCTCAAGGGGCTCGTCAATCAGAGCCTCGACCATATCAAGTCCGGCTATGGCAGCGCTGCGGTCAACCTGATCTGGTCGGGACTGGAGACCAACGCGGGCAACTTCAACTTTGCCATTTCCCTTTCGAATTTCAATCGAGAAAACGTTCATGTCGACGCGGGCTTGCGCCCCGACGATCGTGAAAATCTCGACGAACTCGACCAGATCTTGGTCAGCTTTGTCAAACTGGTTCCCAAAATCCTCAAGGATCAGTTCCAGCTCGACGCGCATACTCCCACGATTACAACCAAACACAACACCACCGGTGATAGCCAAGCCGCGGCGACGGGACCGGGTGCGGGCGGCAGAGCAGGCCCCGGTGGATTTGGCCCTCCACCAGGCATGGGTGGCGTCCCCAGCGGGGGCTTCCCGATGGGGGGCGGCCAAAGTTACCCTGGCGGCAGCGGCGGCTACCCTGGCGGCGGAGGCGGCTATCCGGGCGGCTTCAACGGCGGTTTCGGTGGGCCCATGGGTGATGCTGCTCCGGCGCCACAGCCCGGATTCGTGGCCTACAACGGGGAGAAAGACTTTGCGGTGCTCCAAACCTTGATTCCTTTCTCTGAAAAAGGAACCAATTTTGTCGCCACGATGCAATATCTTGCCACTTTCACCGCCAAGACCCGTTCTCAAGTCGAGGGCTACAACCTTCATAACGGCGTCTTTGAACTCGCCGAAGCGCTGAAGCAATACACCGCGTCCAAACAAGGAACGCTCCCTCCGGGGACGATCACTCCTCGCGGCAAGAAATCCGTGCTTCCTTTGCCTCCCGAGTTGAGGTCTTCATGGTTGTTTGAAGTGACCCCCTTCACTCCGACCGGACCGATCGGCGTCGGCAGCCAGCAGAATGCGCCGTTCCCCTATGAATCTGACATTCCGTGGTCTTCCGAGAAGAATGTTTCGGTGGCAGGCTTGCTCGTGCCTTCCTTCGTCGATACCACGGTTCCCAAGTCGCGTGCGATGCTTCAGTTATCGCGTGTGAACCAGCCCGTGGCCGCCTCGAGCTTCGTCGGTCTTTCTGGCCTGGGTAACAAGTCGGCGACCTACTCGTCCAAGGATCCCGAACAGCTCAAGAAAATGGGCGCCTTCGGCTACGACCGGGCTACGAAGATCACCGAAATCAAAGATGGCCCGGCCAACACGATCCTTGCCATCGAAGTGGCACCCCACATGCAAGGTCCCTGGGTCGCTGGTGGCGGTGCCACCGTCCGCGGCGTTCCGGAAACCGGCAACCCTGTGGCTCCGTTCATCGCTGGGAATCTGATCCATCCGATCACGAAAAAGGAAACGATGGGTACCTACGCGATCATGGGTGATTTCCGCGTCCGGTTCATTCCGGCCGATATCAAACCCGAACTTTTCCGTGCCATGGTGACGATTGCGGCCGGTGACTCGGTCGCCGGCCTCGACCAGGCCGCTCCCGTCGTGGAACCTCCACGGCCCAAGGTCGAAGGTGAAAACGTTGCCGCCGTTCCGGGTAATGGTCAACCCAACCCCTGATTGCTACCCATTCCAGAATGGGAACCAGATTGATGCAAAAAGGCGCAGGGAAATCCCTGCGCCTTTTTGATGGATATCGTTCATCCGCCGGTAGATTTTTTACGCCAACGGTCGATTTCACCGGGCCGGCGTGATGGGACTCTTAGATTCGTTGCGATTCACAGCCTGCAACCTGACTGGTGATCGAAAAATCTTTCGGACGGGGCGGCCTGACCGCGCCATTACGGTCTCAAAAGCTCTTCGCAGCCATCAAGTCCCCAGGTCGTTCTTATCCAATCGGCCCTCCGCCTCCAACTGCCGGAAGGCGCCCAGAGTCTTGGCGATCCCTTCATCAAGCGGCGTGATCGGTATGGGACCATAGTCGGCCTGAATGCCCGCGTCGCTCAAGTCCCAGGCGATCGGCAGCTGACCTCCCTGATAGGAAAGTAACTTTTTGGAAGAAGGTTCCACACGGGCGACCGCCTCCAGGAACTGGTCCATGTTCACCACGGCGCCGCGCAAGTTGTAGCTTTTGGGACCCTTGTATTCGCCCCCAAGGCAGGCCACGAACGCTTGCGCCACATCTTCGACAAACTGCAGATCTTGCCAGCCGCCGTAGTTCATCCGGTGCGGCTTGCCAAGAGCCAGGCACTTGAGCGCGCGCGTCGGTTCGCTGGTCATGCCCACGTCGCGCCCCACGCCATAGACGGTCCAGGGGCGCAGGCCCACCGAATCGACTCCGTGCTCGCGCTGGTAAACCAGGGCATTCCCCTCATTGCAGATCTTGAAATAGCCGTAATGCGTACCCGGCCGGAAGGCGACCTGATCGGGCACGGGGACATTGGGATAGTCGGATCCAGGCCCGAACACCGCGGCGCTGGAGGCATAGACGACGCGCTTGACCTGGTCACGGCGCATGCGTGCCGCTTCCAGGATGTTCAAGGTCCCGGCGACGTTGACCTGCATTCCCAGAATCGGGTTTTGCCGGCAAGTCGGCACCTGCACCCCGGCCAGATGGATGATCTGATCGATGCCGTGATCGTCGACTGCCTTCAAAATGTCTTCCAGGCGGGTGACATCGCCTTTGACGAACGGAAAGTGAGGGGCGTTGCCGGCGGGGAACAGCACTTCCAGCCGCCTGGGGTTATCGTGCAGGTCGAACACAAAAACCTGATCCTGGCGCGAGGCAAGGATCTTGAGAATCCAGGCCCCGACAAACCCGTGGCCACCGGTCACCAATACGCGCATCGAGAGAGGTCCTTTTTTAACTTGGTCCGTTTGAGAGTTCTGTCGTCTATTTGGGGTTTACTCAAAAGGGAGGATCACTGGGGGGAGGTGCCGATCCATCCGGCGGCGGGGTGACCGTGCCATTTTCCAGGGCGGCGCCCTCTTGGGGAGGAACATCGCCCGCGGCGCCTTCCTCGTCCTCGGGCGCGGTGTCTTCGCGCGGCACGAGTGCCATCCCCGCGATTCGGTCGCCTTCCTTGAGGTTCATGATGCGCACGCCGAGCGTGTTGCGGCCGCACTGGCGCACTTCGGAGACATGGGTGCGCTGGACCATGCCGTTGGCGCTGATAAGCATGATGTCTTCGTCGCCCTTGACCGCGGCGATGCCGACCACCATGCCGTTGCGTTCACCCGTGCGGATGTCGCGGATTCCCTTACCGCCGCGGCGTTGCAGCCGGTAGCGCAAGCTCGATGGTTCCGCCTTCTCTTCGCCTGCTTCGCCATTGGCATCGCCAGAAGTGTCGGCACCACTTTCCGCTTGGGACGATTCAGGCGCTGGAGTTTCGGAAGCGCTGGAGTCGGGCGTGGCCGTTTCGTCTTCCGACTCGGCCAGTTCGCCGACGCCAAAGGGAGTTCTTTTGCCATACCCCTTCGAGCAGACGGTCAAAAGCGATCCTTCGGGATCGACCACCACCATGCCGACGACTTCGTCGTCCTTGGCCAGGTTAATCCCCTTCACGCCGCTCGTATTGCGACCCATGTCGCGCGTGTCGGATTCGTCGAAACGAATGGCGAGTCCCTTGCGCGTGACCAGCATGATATGCTCGCCGGTGCGTACGATGGCCGAGCCGATCAGGCTGTCTTTGTCTTGCCCTTCTTCTTCACCCAGGTTGATGCCGATGATGCCGCCGGCCCGCGGCCGAGAGTAGTCGGCCAGCTGGGTTTTCTTGATCTTCCCCTTGCGGGTGGCCAGGATGACCGACTGCCCCTCGGTTTCGGCGAGCGACATGACTGCCAAAATGCCGGAGATCTTCTCTTCGGGCTTGAGCGACAAGACGTTGGCGATGGCGCGGCCCTGGCTGATGCGGGTGAGTTTGGGCACCTCGAACACGCGCATCCAGTAAACCTGGCCCTGGTTGGTGAAGCAAAGCAGGTAGGCATGCGTGCTGGCGACGAAAAGGTGCTCGACGAAGTCGTCTTCGCGCGTCATCCCGCCGGAAACGCCGCGCCCGCCGCGATGCTGGCTGCGGTAGTCGGTGAGCGACTGGCTCTTGATATATCCATTGTGGCTCAGCGTGACGACGCGCGTTTCTTCCTCGATGAGGTCTTCGCGGTCCAGGTGCGGCGCCTCGCCGGTAATTTCGGTTTTGCGCGCCTCGCCGTAGCGGTCGCGGATTTCGACCAGGTCCTTGCGCACGATCGCCAGCAGGTTGCGATCGTCGGAAAGGATCAGCTCCCAGCCGTTGATCTTGCCGCGCAGTTCCTGGAATTCCTTGAGGATCTCGTCTCGTTCCAGGGCGGCGAGCTGGCCGATCTGCAGCCGCTGAACGGCCTCGGCCTGTGCCTCGGTCATATGGTAGCTGGTGGGGTCGCCCAGTTCCTTGGCCAGGCGGCCATAGGCATCGCTGCCCAGCGCCCGCTCCATGAGGGCGGCCGAAACTTCCAGACCCATGAGCCTTTCGCGCGCTTCGGCCCGGCTGGGGCTGTTGCGGCAGATCGCGATGACTTCATCCAGGCTGGAAATGGCAATGAGTTGCCCTTCCAGCACATGGGAACGGCGCTTTGCTTCGCGCAGGTCGTATTCGGTGCGGCGGCGGATGACTTGCACGCGGTGGCGCACAAAGCACTCGAGCATTTCCTTGATCGTGAGGATGCGCGGCCTGCCATCGACCAGCGCCAGGAGAATAATGCTCGCGGTTCTCTCAAGCGGGGAGTACTGGTAAAGCTGGTTAAGGACCAGATGAGGGTCGTGGCCTTGCTTGAGGTAGACGACCAGGCGCACCGGTTCGCCGCCACGCAGCGACGATTCGTCGCGCACATCGCTGATTCCCTTGATCCGCTCTTCGCGGACCAGTTCGGCGATTTTTTCGGCAAGCGAATTGCGCGTCGTCTGGAAGGGTACCTCGCGGATGACGATGTGCGAGCTTCGGCCTTCTTCCTTGATATCGCAGCGTGCGCGCAAGATGACCCGTCCGCGGCCGTTCATGTAGCCGTCGAGGATCCCCTGCCGGCCGCAGATGATGCCGCCGGTCGGGTAATCGGGCCCGGGCAGCACTTCCATGATTTCAGGGATGGTCACGCCCGGATCATCAATCACCAGGATGCAGGCGTCGCAAACTTCGCGCAGGTTGTGCGAGGGGATTTCGGTCGCCATACCGACCGCGATGCCGTCGGAGCCGTTGACAAGCAGATTGGGAAAGCGGGCGGGCAAAACGAGCGGTTCGCGGTACTTGCCGTCGTAATTATCGATGAAATCGACCGTTTCGCGGTCGAGATCGTTGAGCAATTCGGCGGCGACCGGGGTCAACCGGGCTTCGGTGTAACGCATGGCGGCGGGGGGCAGGCCGGCAATGGAGCCGAAGTTGCCCTGGCTATGCACCAGGCGGTGGCGCATGTTCCAGTCCTGGGCCATGCGCACCAGGGTGGGGTAAATCACCTGTTCGCCGTGGGGGTGGTAGCGCTTCATCGTTTCGCCGACGATGCCCGCGCATTTGCTCGTAGTGGAGCTGGGCCCTAAGTTCAAGTCGTTCATGGCGACGAGGATGCGGCGCTGGGATGGCTTGAGGCCATCGCGAACATCGGGCAGAGCGCGGCTGATAATGACGCTCATCGCGTAGTTGAGATAGCTGTCGCGCAATTCGTCGGAAATGTTGAGCGGATCGCTATTTCCGCTGGAAGCCGGTTGAGGAGGAAGGTCGTCCGACAATGCTTTACTCCCGAAAACCCGCCGGGTTAAAAAAGGCGGTGTCCAATCGGGTTTCGAACCCGATTCGCAATTGGGTTTTTCTAGGGAAAAACAGGGTATTTCCTAAGGAATTCGCCCCTCGATCGCGGGAATTCCTCAGGGAGGAAGCAACCACCTGCAGCTGGCGGAATTCCGCGTGGTTTTTCGCCGCAAAACCCTTGCTTTTTACCCCCTTGGGAACCAAAGTACCAAGGTAGCATCGCCCGCGTAGCTCAGTGGATAGAGCAACGGTTTTCTAAACCGTCGGTCACAGGTTCGATCCCTGTCGCGGGTAATACCGAGAAAAAGTTAGCGGATAAAGATAGGCGAAAATCGTTCCTTTAAGGCAATCCTATTGCGCAAATCCTTCGGGTCAGAGGGGGTCATCGTCTTTCACGGTCGGTCCATTCAAAGGCATCTTGATTGCCGAAATCTTGAATGAATGGCCAACCGACCAAGATATTGCTTTTGCCTGGTAGGCGGGGATAGGCGCAAGCACCAGGGCTGCGGTTGCTCCCCCACAGGACAAAGGGGTGACTGACTCTTTCGTCAAGTCAGAACCGTATATTGGTGCACGCGTCGTAAGCCCGCCGACTGATTGAATCCCTTTCGTGAACGATTCCAATCGCCGGTTGCTCGCGGTTATGGGACGCAGAGCGCCGTGGGCAGTCACCCAGTCTGCCAATCCAATAGCTTCCCCGCTTTCCCTCAGCGACGCTCCTCAGGGCCGCCAACTTCCATCGGCCGTGCCGTCGGGGCTCGCCAGTACCACCTTGTAACCATCGGGGTCAAATAGCCACAGTTCCCAGTGATTGGGGCCGCCATCGCCATCTGGGGGATTGCGGTGCCGCGGAAGGAGGATCTTGGCGCCAAGCGCAATGGCCCTGCTGACGGCGGCATCGAAATCGTCAACCTCGAACCAGAGGAGCAGGCCATTGCCAAATGGCACATCATCGGGATCGCCAATGCGGCCGTGGTGATGCTCTTCTTCGAAGCGGTGCAATTGCAGAATGAGGCGGCCATGGTGCTCTAACCGCTCGTAATTTGGCCCGCCGTGCGCGCTCTGGCAGGCGAGCAACCGCTGATACCAGCGGCTGCTCGCCTCGACATCTCGCACGCAGACGAGAGGTTGGGGTCGCATCGATCACCCCACCGCCCTCACCCATTTCTCGGCGATTTCGCGCAGGTTGGTTTCCACGCCGGTCAGCTTCTCCGGCGAGAAGTAGTCCTTCTCGAGCACGCGCACCGTCTGGTCGAGATCCTTGCGCTGCGCCTCGGAAAGCTTCCCTTCGTGCTGCACCCGCTCCAGCAGACCCAGCAAATTAAACACATCCAGCTTTTCGGGGATCGGCAGGCGATTGGTGGTTTCTTCCACCTTGCCGCGCGTCAACTGAAACGCGCCGGCGATCAAAAGAAGGAACACAACCACGCCGCCCGCGCCCCAGAGCGCGATCTTGTTCCAGTCGCGCTTGTGGTAGTTCGATTCGAGGCTGATCAAGGGCTCGGCATTGACCAAGTCGGCGTCGCTATAGCGCTGGTAGATCATCTCGAGGTTGGAGCCCTTCGGTTTACCGAAGCTGAACTCCTTGGGGTTCTCCCCCGTCTTCGAAGCGAAATGAACCATCCAGCTTCGCTCGGCATTGACCGCCAGGTCGGCCTCGGGATCAAAGCGGACAATCGAGATCGGCTGAGGAACAATTTGCGTGATCTCAAAGCCGGCCGGTTTCAGATCGACAAGTTCATCAAGATCGCCAATTAAGCCGACCGCGGTCGCCTTGACTTCGAGGATGAGTTTCCCCTGGGCGGCCTGCCTCTCATCGAGGATCTGGGTGAGAATCGTCTTGCCGCGCGTGCGCGCCTCGCCTGTTTTCGTAGTGGCATCGATCGGCACCGGCGCCGTCGCGACGGGCAACACGACATAGCCCGAGGTGTCGATGAAATCCATATCCATCTTCACCGACGGGATCCGATCGACCTGCGGCCCGCGCGGCTTAAGCAGCAGGTAGGCGTAGGGGGTGATGCGCCAGCCATATTCGGCGGTCGCCCGCGAATTGACCTTCTCGTCCTGGAAGGTGACCGAAATCACTTCGAACTGATCCTTGAGCGCTTCCTTCACCGAGTCCTGAAAGCGGTCGCGGTAGTCGGCGGTCGGCCGGCCGTAGTTGTAGTAGTAGCCGATGCCGCTGTTTTGATTTTGCAAATACTTGGTGAACCCGCCCGACTCGCGCTCGATTTCGCGCGTGTGGCGCAAGTTGACGAAGGCCCCGAAGGTGCCGTTGTGCCCCACCTTGGAGGGGCCGTCAACGACGGTCTCCAGTTTGATTTCGGAAACCAGGTCCTTGTAATAGTCGTAGAGTTTTTTCGCTTCCCAGGCGGCCTTGTTTTCGCCGACAATCTCGAAACCGGCTTTCAAATAGCGAAATTTCGCGGCGGGCTTGACGCCCGACATTTTCGTGAACAGGCTGTTGGCGAAACGGTCGCGATGCTTGGCGGCGAGTTCGCCGGGAAGCTTGTCGAATGATTTTTTCACCAGGGCCGGCTGGCGTGAATCGACCAGTTTTTCCTCGTCGATCTGGTTGGCATCAACCGCGCCCAATGACGCGTAGAACCATTGCTCGAACGGCATTTGTGTCTGCTCTTCGGTAGGCAGTGCCAGGGCCGCTTGGGCATACTGGCTGGCCGCTTTTTGAAACAGCGTCATCGTTTCGTCGCGCTTGCCGGCGAATTCGGAAGTCTTGGCAATTTCCGACTGGAAGTTCAATTCGTCGTGCAGCAAGGCCGCCTTGGCCAACGTCAGCGACCATTCGCTGGGATAGACGCTCAGGGCGTAGTCGATCACCGAAAGGGCGAGCTTGTAACCGCGCAAGACCTCCTGCTGGATGTCTTTTTGCTTGCGGTTGGTTTTCTTGTCTTCTTGTACGGCCGGGTTGCGCCAGACCCCCGCCAGGTTTTGGCGCATCTGTTCGACCAGGCCCGAGAGCGTTCGCGGCTTGATCGTTTTCATGGGACCAAGCACCTTTTCGATGATCTCGATGCGGTAAACCTCGGCGTTGCTGTGCGAGGAGGTGAATGCCTTGGCGAGCAACTCTTGATCGACTTCGCCCAAAGGAAGTTGGCGCAGTTTCGCGACCCATTCGGACAATTCCACCAGGTTGCGCTCTTGCTTCGAGCGGGTCAAAGGCACCCCCTCCTGGCGGCGTTCGAAGCCGTAATAGAAGATATAGGGGTTGCGCGTGGGCCGATCCTGGTTCAAGTTGTGATTGCGCGTCCAGACCCTCAGGAACTCTTTCACGAGTTCCTTGGCTTTTTCGGGATGGGTTTTGGCCAGGCGCTCGATGTAAGGAAACGCCTTGGCCTCTTCCTTGACCTTCAGGTAGATCTGCGCCACCGTCTGAATGTACTTGGGCTGCAGGGCCTCCTCGGTATTCTTGAGCCAGTTCTCGTCGGGCATCGCTTCAAGCAGTTCGCCGACGCGAATCGCCTGGAAGGGCATTTGCGGTTGAAAGCGCATCATCGGCATGTCGTCATCGTCGTTGGTGTAAAAGACATTGCCGAATTGATCGAACGACATGCGCGGTCCCAGGCTGGCGGAGCGGTCGTATTGCCTTGAGAAATCGGCTTCCTTGAGCCAGGCGGCAGCCAGCAGGGTCAGCGGTTCCTTCCATTCCTTGGCGCGATCGGGTGCCGCCTTGAGCAGCGATTCGACCGCCAGCTTTTGCAGCTTCAATTCACCAAGCCGTCCGGCCGACTGCTGGGGCGAGTTTTGAATCCCTTGCGAAGTGCGGGCGCCCAGGGTCGAGAGAATTTCGCGACCGCGATCAATCTTTTGCGTGAAGCTCTCGGCCAGCCAGGCCTGTCCCAGGATTTCTTTGATTTTGGGCGCCAGTTCCACCGCGCGGCGGATCGCTTCGTCGTGCAGATCGGCCTTGGCGTCGGGGATGCCGAGCATGGCCTGAATCGTCTTCCAGGCCTTTTCCAGATCCTCGGCTTTTTGCTTGGTGCGGTTCAGCGCCAGATAGTGCTGCGTCAGCAAATTGAGCGCTTCGGCATCCTTGGCTTTTTCTGCCTCTGCCGCCGTGGGCAAGAACGCATCGGCGCTGGGAGCCTGGCCGGCGTTGATCAAGAGCTTGGCGAATTGACGCTTCGTCAACGGGCTTTGGCCTTCAGGCAACTTCGCCAGTTCGCCGTATTTCTTGAGGCAGTTCTCCAGCACGCCTCGGCCCGAGGAAAGGCTGTTGGAAAGCAGGGTCGCAAGCGTGGAAAGGTGCTTGTCGGTGATTTTGCCAGGGCATGCGGCCGCGATGCCCAGGATGTCGTCGGTCGTGAAGCTATTGCGTTCGACGAATTCCTGGGGCAGGCCTTGCTGGCGCTGCTGCATCATTTGCATCTGCATCATGCGCGCTTGCGCGTCCATTTCGCCATCGCCACCCGGCATGGGCATCATCATGCCGCCAGAGGCAAGTGCGCTCAACAGGTGGGTGTAGGCCTGATTGGCGTCGTCCTTGGGAAAGGCCTTGAGGAATGCCTTGACCTTGTCCCACTGGCTCAAAATGACCTGGTTGCGAAACGCTTTCAATTCGTCATCAAAAGGATCTTTTTTCGTCTCTTCTTTTTTGGGCGGTTCCTTGCCTTCCGCCTTGGCCTTGGCGATTGCTTTCGCTTCTTCCTCGGCCGCTTTTTGCTCGGCTTCTTTTTCTTCGTCGGTTTTTTCAGCCGGGGGGCGCGGCGGCGAGTTCACCTCGTTCCAGACCTTGAGGATGTTGGAAGGGCGGCGATCGAAGGTGAGTTGTTTGAACTTGGTCAATTTCGGATTGACCTTGGGTTCTTCCTTGGCTTCAGGCGCCGGCGAGGCTTTCCCGTCCTTGGTTTCCTTCGCGCCTTTTTCCGGGGCGCCCTTGGTGGGCGCATCCTTGGTCTGGATCGTCAGGGCCTTGGTGGGGGCCACCGCCTGACCCGAGATGACGACCGCCGGGGCTGGAGCCTGTCCGAGAGCGTTGTTATGGCCTGCAATCGAGGCCAAAAAGGCCAGCAAGGTCAAGAAACCGGTTCCAAGCAGGCACATAAGAGGGCGCATCATGATGGGGATCTCAGGCGACGGAAGGAAGCAGAACCGGGAAAGACCTGGCCAAAGTCAGTGCATAGTAGGGGGATAACCAGTTCAAGATCACAAGAAAATGGCCCGGGGATCACGACCGGAAAGGGTGCGATCCACGGGCCTTCAGGCTGGCAACGAGCGGGAGAGGAGAGAGGGTGCCGTTGCGGTAACCGTTAGTGACCCGAGCCATCTGGCGGGGGACCGGTTCCGGCGCTACGAGAATCGCTCGGCCGCTGCTTGGGCTGTTTGCCCGGCTTCTTTCCCTTGCTGTTGCACTTGCCGCTGCAGCAAGAGCAACATTGTTTGGGCAGGCTGATCGATTGGAGTTCGTCGAGGTTCATGCGGGCCAGTCGAATCGTCGATTCGAGGTCTTCCTGGTAGGACTTGGCGGCGGCCTGGTCGCCCCGGGCTTCAGCCTGTTCGGCGAGCAGGCGGTAGTTTTGGCGGGCCGAGTCGACTTCAGGCTCCCATTCGTCCTGGGCGATCCCTTCGAGGCGCATGAGCCAGGTCATGTAATATTGCGACTGAGCCAGCGCGGAGCGAGTCTCGTCCAGCAAAGCGGGGTCGGCGCTTTGATCGGCCGAGATCTCCTCGACCAGGTTCTTGAGGTCCTGGCTGGCTTCGGGCAACTTGCCATCGCGCATTTGCGATTTGTTCAAGGCCAGCTGAATCGCGCGCCTTTGGGAGACCTTGTCTTCGGGTAGGGTTTTGAGCGCTTCCTGGTAAAGTTCGCAGGCACCGGCGAAGTCTTCGCTTTGGATTTTTTTCTCGGCCTGTGCCAGGGAGTCGGCGGCCTCGTCAACCTTGATTTCTTTTTGACCGGGACCGTAATGCCAGGCGGCGAATCCCAGCGGCAAAAGCAGCCAGGCGATGAATAATGCCATGCGCATGGAACCAACCCTCCCTTTTGTGAACGAATCAAAAGCCGTTGGCGGGTTTCGACTTCCCTCACGGGAAAGTCTAAAGAACCCCCTGGAACCTTCATCGGACTTTTTGGCCGAGCGGTCCCCTTTTTGGAAAAACCAATCTCCGTTAGCCACTCCGTTTGCAATGGCCTCTCTCTCTGGGGATTATACCACATCCCCATGTTGAGCCGGCAATGCCTTATTTTCCTTGAACTCATTCTGGGCTTATCGAAAAAAACAGAGGTCGCTACCTTTCGCTTCCCCATCCGTTTTTTTCTGCCTTTTCTTACATACCCATATTGCTGCTTTTATTCTCGCAAATGCGGTGTTTCCTGGGCCCAAACTCAGACCGCTTGCGGCAGGGCAGGGGCCGACCGGCGTCCTTGCCTGCGCGACACGCGCACTCCAGGCACCCAGTCGGTGCCGAACCAGTGCAAGAGGATCGGTAGCAACGCAAGAATTCCTCCGCCCATGGCGACGCTGATCAGGGCGTACTCTCGCTTCGTCAGCTTTTCAAAAACCGATTTGTCCGGGACCTTGGTCAGAGAAGTGACCAGGTCGGTCCCCAGGTGCTTTTCGTTGCCGTTGTGGTAGGTGCCGCGCAGGCGGGTCGCCATTTGCCTCAAGGAAGAAGCATCCTGGCGCGATTGGTGGCCGCCGATGAATTTTCCCGTGGTCGGGTCGCCCACGCCCACAATCAGCACATCGGCCACCGAATCGGGCATTTTGGGCATCCCCGTGGGGGGAATGCTGTCGCCATCACTCATGACCATGATCAGGGTGCTGCGCGGATTCCACGGCTTGGCAATCTTCGCCGCTTCCTCAAGACCGGAAAAGAGGTTGGTCGGCCCCGAACGGAAGGCATACTCCATGGGCAATTCATTGAGGATATTGCGCACAATTTCCATGTCGCGCGTGTCGACCACCACCGGCTTGGCTTCAGTGTAGGTCGCCACCACGGACAGCTTGTAGATTTCGATCGGGCTGCGATCAAAGAAGGAATAAAGCAGTTCGGCGACGCGCTTACGCCGGCTTTGCTTGTGCGTGGGACCCGCATCTTCCAGGCGCATACTGGGAGAAACGTCGAGTACCAAAAGCAGATGCCGGTAGTCCCCTTCGGGGATCTCGCCGATCTTGTGCACCTTGGGCGGCATGAGGAGCAGGGTTGTCAAACCCCAGGTCAGTGCGCCAAAGGCAGCCACACGCAAAAAGGGCGCGGCGAGACCCACGGGCGAGGCGCTTCGACCCGGCCCAAAGGCCAGCGGGCCGATCTTGCGTACCTTCTGATAATGAATCCACTCGGCGGCAAAAGCCAGGATCGCGACCGCAAGGGCCGCCAGTTCGGCTACCATGGCGAGTACCTCAAGCCAAAGGCGGCGGCAAGTTGCAGCCCGGCCAAAACCAGCCCGGCGATGCAGTAGGGTTTGAAGTCGTCCTTGGCTTCGGCGATCGTCTTCTCCATCTTCGCCTGCTTCAACTTGTCGATCTGCTTGAAGATCGACACCATCGCCTCGGGATCTTGGGCCATGAACGCCTCGCCCCCCGTTTTTTGGGTGATGTCCACCACTTCATCCTGGATGCGGTTCTGTCCGATGATGATCGCGAACACTGAGATGCGGTCTTTGGTCAACTCCTTCGCCAGTTCTTCGGCGTTTTCCCCGCGCAGATCGTAGCTGTCGCCGTCGGTGATGAGCACGATCATCCGGTCGCCTTCGGTGCGTTCGTTGAGCAGTTTGCGGCAGTAGCGCAGCGCCTTGGCGATTTCCGTGCCCCCCATCCAGGGAGGGGCGACTTCGGGCCGCATGAAGGGGGGCGAACATTTGATCGCCGACACATCCTGGGTGAGCGGGCACCAGTTCAGGGTGTTGTTGCCGAAGAAGGTCAGGCCGAAGGCGTCGCCTTTGCGAAACGAGCAAAAGTCGTTGAGCGAGGCCATGGCGGCGTCGTAGCGGGTTCCCGAACCGAATTGTGCGGTCATGCTGCCCGAAACGTCGAGGCACAGTTCGATGTTCGTCATTTCCCGTTTGCTTTCCGGTTCGCCCAGGCGCTGCGGCCCGGCGAGCAGAATCAAAACGAGCACGGCGAGCAGCGCCGCAAGCGATTCGGCTAGGTTGATCGGTACCGACCACCAGAGGCCGCGCGGCCGGTCGACCTGATCGGAAGGGAGCACGGTTCTACGGCCCGGCCTTTTCCAAAACCAGAACAACAGGCCGATGCCGACGGCAATCCCAAGCCACAAAAGCAGGGGGTAACGAAACATCATGGGCGGCTGCTCCCTGTCACTTCCAGGCTCTCCGCCTGGATTTTGCGGTAGGGTTCGAGCAGAGCTTCGACATTGACGGCAGGCCTTTTGCCGGCAGGTCGGTGCAGCCAATCTTCGAGCGTACGAAGCAGAGTCCCCGCCTCGGGGTGGGACCTGAGGGATGCGAGCGCTTCGACCGGCTTGGCCTTCTCAAGGGATAGCCGGCGTCGCCAAAAGGCCATGAGCGTCGCTTCCAGGGCCGCCTGATTCTCAAGCGACAGATCCCCGTTGAGCGCTTTTTCGACCAGCGGCCGCAAACGATCGGCCGCGGTTTTTTCCACTTTTTGAGCTTTGGGAAATAAGGGTTTGGGGCCGGGCCAGAGGATGATCGCCAAAAACCCAAGGCCCCAAAAGAGCACCGCCGCGGCGAGGATGTATTTGTAACCGCCCACATGCACGGAGGATTTGGGGTCGAGTTCGTTGGGCAAGATCTGGCCGGGCGGCAGCGTCGAAACGATTTCGATGTGCCATTCCGGCCGATCGGGAAGGGAGCCGGCGATTTCCTTACGGCGAAGATACTTGCGCAAATCGTAACTGCCCGGTTCCAGGCCCATGCACGAGATCCGGTAGTGGAAGCCGGTCTCGGTGGGATCGACCTTCTCCATGCGCAAGATGATGGGCGCCTTGCGGTCTTCCTGCGGAATCGGCTCGATTTCGCTACCGGGCAAAATCACATCGATCGTGCGGATGATGCCGACCTTTTGCGTTTTCTTTGGTGCTTGAGAAGGTTCGGATTTTTTCGTCGCGGGAGGAGAACTATTTCCCTCCTGAGCCGGGATCGATCGCGAGGATGCGAACCACAACGCAACCAGGATGAGAACGGGCACCGGAGTTTTCATCGCGCGCCCCTTTCCCAGGAGATTGCGGCCTTTGAAGAACGGCACTCTCATCGGGTGCCCTTTCCCAAGAGATTGCGGCCTTTGAAGAACGGCACTCTCATCGGGTGCCCTTTCCCAAGAGATTGCGGCCTTTGAAGAATTGACGCAGGCGAGCAACAAACGGCTGATCGGTGCGCAGATCGAGATAATCGATCCCCGCGCGGCGCATGTCGGCGGCGATCGCTTCGGGCTGATAGGGAAGCTTGCCGGCACGAAAGACGAACTCGCGGCCCGTTTCCGCTTCCTGGCCGCGCAAAATTCCCGCGCCGCGAATGCCGAATTCGGCCGGGTCGATCAGGTGCAACACCGAGCAATCGTGTTGCTGCGCCATCTGCTTCAAACCGGGCCAGCCCGAAGGATCGTGCAGGTCGCTCAAAACGATGATCAGCGATCGCGAGGGGAGCGTCGTTCCCAACTCGGCGATGCGCCGCTCCATGGTGGTCGTTTCGTCAAAGCGGTAGTTCTTCAGTTGATGCAGCCAGAGCATCACGTTGTCGCGCGACAAACTCGGTGGAAAACGCAAGGGCCGCGAACCAATGCCGATGACCCCGACGGGACTGACCCGGTCAAGAAGCGCAAATGCAAGACCTCCCGCGATATGCACCGCCAGACCATATTTGCTCAAGCGGCGCGAAGAGATCGTCATTGAGGCCGAAGTGTCAATGAGCAAATAAGCCGGTATCTGCTTGGGCGCCTCGTATTCCTTGATGTGGAAACGGCCGGTGCGGGCGGTGATGCGCCAATCGATCGAACGAATCGGATCGCCCCACTGATAAGGGCGCGATTGCACATATTCGTTGCCCGACCCCAGGAACCGGGACCGGTCGGTGCCATACCCCAAACTGTCGGCAAGTCGGCGGATCGCGATGAAGAATTGCCGCGAGTTCAGGGTGTCGAGGCTATCGAGGACTCCCTGCATGGCGTGCTAGCCTTTCGCCATCTGGCGTTTTTTTGCTTTGCGCGAATCGCCGAGCTCATGGAGGATCTGGTGCAGCACCTTGACGCCGGTCTTGCCGTCGGCGAGGGCTTCGTAGTTGAGGCGCATGCGGTGCAAAAGCACATCGTCGGCCAGCGCGAATAGATCTTCGGGAATCACATAGTCGCGGCCATGAATGAGCGCGCGCGCCCGGGCTCCCTTGATGAGGGCGATGCCGGCGCGGGGGCTGGCGCCCAGTTCGATATCGGGGTGATTGCGGGTGCGATGAACCACTTCGATCACATGGCGCAGGAAGATCTCGCTGACATGGATGCCTTCGAGCGCTTCCATTGCCTGCACGAGTTGCTCGGTGGTGCCGACCGCCCGGTGATCCATGACATCGAACTCGGTGCGGGCAATTGCCCCTTTCTCCTCGCGCTTGACCCCCAGCGCCATGTTGCGCCTGAGGATTTCGAGCTCTTCCTCCGGTTCGGGATAATGGAGGCGGTGGCACATCATGAAGCGGTCGAGCTGGGCTTCGGGCAGTTCGAAGGTTCCCGATTGTTCCACCGGGTTTTGCGTGGCGATGACGACGAAGGGCGCGGGCAGCTTGAAGGTTTCCTTGCCGATCGTGACCTTGCGTTCTTGCATCGCTTCGAGCAGGGCGCTTTGCACCTTGGGGGCGGCGCGGTTGATTTCGTCGGCAAGCAGCAGGTTGGCGAAGATCGGTCCTTTATTGACGCGGAATTCGTTGCTGCGTTGATCGAGGATTTCCGATCCCAAGATGTCGGAGGGCAATAAGTCGATCGTGAACTGGATGCGGGCAAACGACAGTTCGATCGATTTGGACAGGGTGGCGACGAGCAGGGTCTTGGCCAGGCCGGGCACCCCTTGCAGCAGCAAGTGGCCGCCTGAGAAAAGCGCGATCAAGATCCGTTCGACGACGATATCCTGACCGACGACGACGGTGCCGATGCGGCCGCGCACCTTGGTGATGAATTCGTAGATCGGTTCAAGCGCGGCGGTGTTCCTGGGCGTGGAATCCATGCAGAAATCTCCCCGAATTGAAGAGGTCGAAAACCGAAGGCTCCAAAATACCGGCTGACGAACCAGCCGGGAGAGCGGCCAAAAAGAGAGGGAGGGCCCCCTTCAACTTAAACAGCCCATGCTCGCTAGTCAATTCCGATGCGGGGTTTTGCGCTAAACCGACCCGTTGCCTCGATGAGAATGACATTCCTGTTCGGGCGAGCCACAGGAGAGTTCCTCAATCGTCGAGGTCTGGGCTAGCGTTCGCGATTAGGGCGCCTCAATCGCATACAGATATTTTTCGCCGCGCAAGAGGAGCATTTTGCCGCTCAGCGCGGGCGATGCGTCGAAATGATCGTCGAGCGAATTGACCGCCAGCACGCTTGGTTTCTCGGCGGAGCTGAGCACGACGGTGTTCCCGTCGCGGTCGGCGAAGTAGAGCCGGCCCTTGGCCGCCACGGGGCTGCCATAAAAGTTGGTCACCTTGGGCAAACGCATATCTTCGACCAGCGCCTTGCCGGTGGCCGCGTTGAGCACGGTGAGCAACTGGGTGTTGACCTTGGTCATATAGAGGCGCCCATCAACGAGAATGGGCGAGGGGACATAGGGAGTGCCCTTGCCGTAGCGCCAGAGGATCTTGTCGCTGGATTCACCGAGGTCGCCCTGGGCGTCGAGTTTCACCGCGACGGCGGCCGCCCCCTTGTAACCGCTGACAATGTAAGCGACCCCTTTCTCGGCCACCACCGAAGGGATCGGATTGACCGTCATGCCCCCCGTTTCCCAAAGCACCTTGCCATCGGCAAGATCATGAGCGCGAATGCGCTTGGTGCCGTTGATGATGATCTGGGTTTTATCCCCCTGTTCGACGACGAAGGGGGTATTCCAGGAGGACCGTTCGTCGCGGGTCACCTCCCATTTCGTACTGCCGGTGAGCTTGTCGAGCACGATCAACTTCGAATCGGCTTCCTGGTCCCAGTTGAGGATGACCGCATCGCCATGGACCACGGGGGTGACGGCCTCGCCCCAGCCAAAACGGGTGCGCAACCTGCCAAGGTCCCGCTTCCATAGAAGCTCGCCTTTGAGGTCGTAGGCATACAGGCCAAACGAGCCGAAGCAGGCATAGAACCGCTCGCCATCGGTGACGGGCGAGCCTGCGGCGTAGGAATGGGTGGGGTGATGGCCTTCGTGCGGCACGGCTTCGTTCGCGGTTTTACGCCAAAGCACCGAGCCATCCTGGCGGTTGTAGCTACTGATTTCGAAACGGTAGAAACGGTTGGGCGGCGTGGTCTTCGATTCAAACCGGGGATCGGGCTTGGGCAGTTCCTCGGGCTTGGCGATGCGCTCGGTGGGAGTTGCCGAGAGGACGATCACCTGGTCACCCAGCACGATCGGAGTTGCACTGCCGCTGCCTGCCAGCGCCGCCTTCCACCTGATGTTGCTCGATTCGCTCCACTTGGTCGGCGGATCCATCCCTTCGGGGGCCACGCCGTTGGCGTTGGGGCCGCGCCAGGAGGGCCAGTCATTGGTGTTGGCGGGCTTGACCTTGGGAGCGGTTCCCATGGCCAGCGCCAACGAACTGAGCATGACTCCAAGAAGAGCCAGCGAGACCAGGCGTTTCATGGGGGAATCGCTCCAATCGACCTGAGCAAATAAGAAAGGTCAGCGACCAGTTTTGGCCGGCGCCGTTCCAGGACGGCTTCGATGATATTAGTCCCCTCCTCCTGGAATTCCAAGGAAGAAACAGTGAGCCGCAGGATCGCGGCTCGCTGTTCGGATTTTTCATGAAAAATGACTCATTTCGAGGAGGGGAGTTCCTTGCGCGCGGTGGCATCCCAAATTTGCAGCCAGGTCCCCTGGGCATGGCTGCCGGCGGTGAACAAGCGATTGCCATCGGGGCTGAAGTAGAGCGGCTGATAAAGGTCCGCCAATCCCGGAGGGTATAGGGAGAGCAAGGCCGCACCCGTCGAGGGATCCCAAAGGGTGATTTCGGCTCTCGGTGGATTCGTCTGTCGAACGGCCGAGGCAAGGCGATTGCCGTCGGGGCTGAATACCACGGAGCGCACCGATCCCGCCAGGCCCTTCAAGCGAAGGTGAGGTTTGCCGGCCGCCACATCCCAGAGGAGGATGTCGCCCAACGCCTGGGTCGCGCCAACGGCCGGGGCCGCCAGCCATTTGCCGTCGGGGCTGAACGCCATTTTCCCATTGGCGACAATTCCCTTGAGATGAGCCAGTTCGGTGCCGCTTCGGCTGTCCCAGATCCTGGCCTCCGTATCGAGGTTTCTGCGATTGCGACCGCCGAAGCCGTTTCCATCCCGGCCTTCAGGGGGGATTTCGACGACGATCATGGAACCATCGGGGCTGAACTGGCAAGACAAAATGCGGCCTTTGATCATGCAGGTTTTCGTGCCCGAGTCGAGCTTCCAGATGGTCATTTCCCGATCGCGCGAATGATCGGGCACAACCGCCCCGCTGGGGCGATTGACTGGGCCGGGAATCTCTGAGGGCGGCGGAGGTAGAGTCTTCAAAGCGACTTTGTCCAACAGGGCCAGGTAGGCGCCATTGGCACTCAGGAAGGCGTCCCGCTCGGGGCCCTTCTCCCAAAAGATCTCACGCATCCCATTTTGCAAATCCCACACTTTGGTCCCCCCTTCGGGCACATTGAGCGCGACCTTGCGGCTATCCTCGCTGAAGCGCGGCTTGGAAGTCCGCATATCAATCCGGCGAAACGCGGGATCGGGTCCCCACTGGATCGCCATGCCGACCTTCCCGCTGGTCGTATCCCAAAGCTTCATGTTGCCTTTGACATCGCGCGAAAAAGCAAAGCGCCCGTCGGGACTGGTTTCCAATTCCGAAAGAGGCGCCTTGTGTTCCTGAAAAACGAGGAGCTCTTTCCCCGATTCATTGCAGACACGGATGCTCGGTGCATCTTTTTTGCTCAAGCGAATGAACTGGCGCTCGCCATTCAAGCTCCAGGTTGTTACGGGGCTTTGCCTGAGGGGGGTTTGCACGATCGTTGATGAGCGATAATCATCCCGCATTGCCGACCAGGTGCGCAGGCCGCCATCCAGATCGGCGGTCAGGAATCGGCTGCCGTCGGCGCTGAAAGCGGCGGCAATCACCTGTGCGGCCTGCCCCTTCCACAACTTGACCGCTTCGCCCGTGGCGACATCCCAGATCGTTCCCACCGGATTGCGCTCACCGGTCCAGGTCGCCAGCAGTTTGCCATCGGGGCTAAAAGTAAGGTGGGCAATCGACTGGGGAGGGGAAAAGGTAGAAAGAAGCTTGCCTGAGGCGTCCCAGATCACTCCCTTATAGGTGGGAATTCCTGTCGATAAATTCTTGTGCATCTGGATCGCCGCGATTCGGTTGCCCGAGAGATCGAAGACGAGTTTGTTCTGATCCAGGTAATTCGCTTCAATGGTGCTGACCGAGCCGACCGAACCGGACCAAGAGCCAGTATTCAAGGTCTTGCTGGTTTTCGCGTCGATAATTTGCAATTCGGAAGCGTAGTCGGTGTCGGGAGGCTTGGGCTTTGCAAGACCCATGGAGGCAACTTTGGTTCCGTCCGCACTCAGGGCCGCGCCGGGATGGACATTCGCAATGAGTGTGGGGGCAACGGAGTCCGCCGCCTCCAGGTCCCACACCATGAATGAAGGAAGCATGGCTGTGTTACCGAATTCCACGCCGCCGCGGATGACTGCGGCTAGATAGCGCCCATTGTGGCTAAAATGCGGCGCGGCATTTCGGGAAGAGAGGAGACTTGGTGCAACGCCATCGGGGAAATCAACGCTCCGGATCTTCTTTTTTAATTCGAGATCCCAAATGGAGATTTTGCCGCTGGACGGTTTTTCTCGCGAGGAATAAGAGCAAATCGCCAGCTTCTTCCCATCGCCGCTCATCGTCATGCGCAGATCGCCGGTTTCTTCGATCGCGAACGATTCGGCATCCTTGCCGCTCTCGAGATTCCAGAACTTGACCGCCAGAGAGTTTGGCTTGGCGGGATCGGGGGCCGTAAGCAGCGCGTAGCGCGTTGCGTCGGCATTCATCGCGGCAAAGTTCAATCGGACCTGGGTTGGCAAGGAGCCAACATTCAAGGCGCGTACACCGAGTTCGGCGTGGGTCTGACGGTCCCAATAATACCATTCGAAACCGCGTAAATCGCTTTCCCCCGTGCGCGGTCTTGTGGCGTCGAGCAATTCGTGCACCCGCGCGGCGTTATTGCCTTCCCAGGCGAGTTGCAACAGATTCATATCGGCCCGGTAAAGCGTGCGGCGCACCTGCTCGCGGGCTTGCTCGGCTGCATCTCTTTGTTTGAGGGCTTCCATCCGTTCGGTTTCCTGGGCGACCAGAGCCTTCTCCTTGGCGTCGCGGTCAAAAAGTGCCTCCTTCTCTGCAACCGTGGCACGCTCCGCGGCGTTGCGCGCCTGGATCAGGCCGATCGTCGTGCCCGCCAAGCCCAGCAGCAAGAGCGCGGTCATGGTCAGCCCCAGGAGCACGGGACCGCGGTTGCGCCGGATCAATTTGCGCATGCGGTAAGTGAGCGACGGCGGGCAGGCCTCGACGGGTTCTTCATTCAGATGACGGCGGATATCCTTGCCCAGGTCGGTTGCGGTCTCGTAGCGGCGTTTGCGATCCTTTTCCAGGCATTTCATCACGATCCAGTCGAGGTCCCCCTTGATGAGCGCCGACAGGGTTTCTGGCGCCGTTTTGCGCTCTGTCGATACCTTCGACAGATTCGCCCCCATGGAGCTCAGCCGTGTGCTGGGCTTGGGCGGTTCTTCTTCCTTGATGATGCGGCGGATTTCGTCATAGGCCGCTGTAACGAACCGCTGCTTTTCGAAGGGGGTCGTGCCGGTCAGTAGCTCGTAGAGAAGCACGCCCAGGCTGTAGATGTCGCTACGAATGTCGACGTCGAGCGCGTTGATTTCCGCCTGCTCGGGGCTCATGTAAAGCGGGGTGCCGATCATCTGTTCGAAGCGGGTGTAGATCGTTTTGTCGGTCAGGCGCTGGCCGATCGCCTTGGCGATGCCGAAATCGATCACTTTGACCACCGGCACGCCATCGTGCGGCGTCACCAGAATGTTGGATGGTTTGAGGTCGCGATGGATGATCCCTTTCGAATGCGCATGCTGCACCGCCTGGCAGACCGAAAGAAATAGATCGAGCCGTTCGCGCGCGGTCAATTGATGCGAGTCGCACCATTCATTGATGGGGATGCCGCGCACCAGTTCCATGACGAAGTAGGGCCGGCCGCTTTCGGTGGCGCCGCCATCGAACACCCGAGCAATGTTGGGGTGATCCATCACCGCCAAGGCCTGGCGTTCGGCTTCGAAGCGGGCGACGACCTCGCGCGTGTCCATGCCCGGTTTGATGATCTTGAGCGCGACTTTTCGTTGGATGGGCGTTTTTTGTTCGGCGACGAAGACCAGGCCAAAGCCCCCTTCGCCAATCTGTTCCATCAGGCGGTAGGGGCCGATGATCGTTCCCGCTTTTTCGGTGATCGGTGAAAGGATCTCCGCCGTTTCCTGGCCTCTGCCCGGGTCGTTTTGCAGAAGGGGGGCGGAACCTTCGTGGGCGCGCAAAAGCGATTCGAGTTCTTGCCTGAGTTCAGAATTGTTGCCGCAGGCGCGGTCAAGATAGGCGGCCCGATCGGCCGGGGGCAAATTGAGGGCGGCATGAAAGATTTCGCTTTCGGCCATGGCTTGAGGACTCCCTGATTTGACCGGCGTCGGGCGTGCAGGGCTTGCCCTTGCCCGAGTGAAAACCGCCGGAGGATTGGTTTTGGATGAGCGTTCTTCCTCTCATGCGCCAATGCGAGCCAAACCCCCGGGGACTTTTTTTCCAAATTCTTCAATTTCTAACGGGTGGGGGAATTCTTGTCGGCGCGCAACCACTGGCGGCGCAGCCAGGCGCGGGCATAGGTCCAGTCTTCCTCGGCGGTGGCGTGGGCGATTTGAAGGATGTCCGCCGCTTCTTGAATCGTGCAGCCCAGAAAAAAGCGCAGCTTGACCAGTTCCGCCTTGCGCGGTGAATGTGTGGCCAGCCGGTCCAGCACCTCGTGAATGGCGAGCACCTCCAGGGGATCGCGTTCAGGAAGATTGGGCAAGAGATCGAGTTCGGCTTCGGCCTTGGCGGCACCGGCCCCTTTTTTCTGACTGTTTTTGCGCCGGGCGCTTTCCACCAGAATCCGCCGCATGGCTTCCGATGCGGCGGCAAAAAAATGACCGCGATGTTGCCACCGCGGTGACTCATTCTTGCCCACGAGGCGCAGAAAGGCCTCGTGAACGAGAGCCGTGCCCTCCAAAGTCTGCCCTGGCTTTTCCCGGGCGAGTTTCGCCTTCGCGAGGCGGCGCAGTTCGTCGTAGACCAGAGGCAATAGTTCAGCGCTTGCGCCGGCATCGCCCGCTTCCAGCCGTCGGAAAATGCCCGTAACGTCGTCCACGAGGAGATTTCCAGAAGAGAAGGGACATGGCACTGCTGGTCGCTGGGTGCCATCCTGAAATGATAGCCCTGAAAGCTTCCGGATTCTCGTATTCGAAGTTGCGTTCGGTGAGAGCGCTTGGTTCGGGACCAAGAGGCTGTTGGTTCGTTTCCGAACTCCATGAAATGGTTGGGAAGCTGCCCTCGGCAAGAGGGTCGAAGATCATTCCTGTAGGGGATCGCTGGGGGAGTATGAGGTTGATAAAGCTCCCATAAACTCCCAAAAAAAACGCCTATCATTAGCTTCGCAGCGCCAGGTGATGGTGCTGCCGCATGCCTGCCATCGAGTTGAGTTTGTCCTCTTCACCCCATGAGACGATTCCATGAAACGGTTCCTTGGTGCGATGTTGGTGGTGCTCTTCGTGCTGAATCCATTGGGATCGGTTCGGGCGGCGGACGACGAGAAGGCGCGAGCCATCCTCGATAAAGCCATCAAGGCCGTGGGCGGGGCCGAGAAGCTCGGGGCGATCAAGGGGTTCACCTGGAAGACCAAGGGCAAGATCAGCGTGGGCGATAACTTCATCGAGTTCACTGCGATCACAACCGTTCAGGACCTCGAGCACTCGCGTTCGGAAATTGAGAGCGATTTTATGGGCAACAAGATGAAGAGCGTAACCATATTGGCCGGCGACAAGGGATGGCGGAAGTTCGGCGAAATGGTGGTGGAACTGAACAAAGACCAGCTCGCCAGCGGGAAACGGGGCGCCTACCTGCAGACGGTGCCCGCGATCCTGGTTCAACTCAAGGACAAAGGGATCAAGCTCGATTTGGCCGGTGTGGAAATGGTAGCGGCCAGACCGGCGGCCGCACTCAAGATCACCGGGCCGGATGGAAAGGACTTCCAGCTCTCGTTCGACCAGGAAAGTGGCCTGCCGGTCAAGCTGGTGGCGAAGGTGACCCAGCCCATGATGGAGGAGTTCCTCATGGAAACGACCTTCTCCGAATACAAGGACTTCAACGGAATCAAGAAGGCCACCAAGCTCGAAAGCAAACGGGATGGGAAAAAATTCATCGATCTGGAAATCTCCGATTTCAGGCTCATCGAGAAGGTGGATCCCAAGAGCTTTGCTGAACCGGAATAATTTGCTGGCGCGCTCAAGAATTAGTTACAACCGATAAGCCCGCTGGGCTTATCGGTTGTAATGATTCAATCTTCCCTCGGGAGCCAAAGATCATCGGCGCTCTTTCGGTTGCACCGGCTCCGCATTTGCATCCATCTGCATCCAGCTTCCGAAACATGTTTCCTTCTTGAGGTTCAACATGTCGCACCCCACCTTTGAAGTCGATTTGTGGCGCACCCGATTGGTTGCGAATGCCAGGGGCGAAATCGGCCAAACACAGAGGATCGGCCACCTTCGTGCGCCCAGCGATTCTCCGATTTCGATTCTTGTAGGCGAATATTATCGAAAAATGGCCCTGACAAGTGGCAGGAAACTCGGGCGAAAGATCCCTGTGGATCAGTTCACTTTTGGACGGGGAGAGCCACGTGAGCGTTACCTGACCAAATTGCATGGCCTTCCCTATCGGCCCCGAAATCTGTCCTGGCCAACCGACGAATCGGGACGTCCCTTGACCTTCTTGGCCCAATTTTCCTTTGTGGATTCGAGTGACCACATGAACGGGCTGCCGGGCGATGTTCTGTTGATCTTCATCCGGAATTTCAAGGAACCACCCTACCCCGGAATTTGGTTGGAGTTCGAGTGGCATCGGCTGGGAATCGAAGATCTGATCATGGAGACGCCAGCCCCGGAACTGCCATTTCCCACCTGCTATGGAGTTCGCCATCGAACCTGGGATTTTCCCAACGAATCGCTGGCGATGCCTGTGTTTCAATCCTTGGTTGATGCCCGGAAGATCTCGAGTGATGCTTCCTATTTGGCGCAATGTGTTCGGGCGATGGCGATTTATCCCGGAATGAAGATTGGTGGCTCGCCCTACTGGTTTGAACCATCGAAGATTTCCAGCGAGCACAGAAATCGCGGGACATTCCTTTGCGCATTCAATGGACTGAGCGTGGTGTCCGATACACCTTATCCTTTCGTCAACCAGCCCGAGCCGCTCGATATTCAGCAGACATTGTCTGATGAAAATAAAATCTGTTTTTATAATGGCCTGATTCTAAACTTCTATTTGAATAACGATGGCTCGGTCGGCTACGACGCGCAAGTCCCGTTACAGCAAGCTGGCATGTTCTTCCCTGCCGAAGAGCGGAAACCAAACCTGAAAGTCAAGCCGCATCCTCACTATGATCTGCGCGAGTGGCGCAAGCGATTACTCCCGAATCGCGACGGAAAAATCGATGAAACCGAAGCTCAGACGATGGATGGACTATTTACGGGTTCGCCAAGTGCCCTCCTCGGCATCGAATACTACCGGCGCCTGGCCAAAGCAAAAGGACTTGATTTGGGGCCTTCGGTACCGGTTGACCAATTCATCTTTGGTAAGGGAGAGCCACCGGAGCGCCATCTAACGAAAATTCATGGACTTCCTTATCGACCCAAGACATTGAAATGGCCCGTGGACGAGTTTGGCGAACCATTGACTTTCTTGATGCAGTATTCCTTTGTTGATTCACGCGATCACATGGGTTCGCTACCAGGCGATGTGTTGTTGATCTTCATTAAAAATATGTATGTGCATGGCTGCCTTCGCTTTGAGTTTGAATGGCAGAACTTGGGAATCGATGACTTGGTGATGACCACCCCGAAACCGGCATTGGAGTTTCCGACCTGCTATGCGGTTCGACATCGATCTTGTGATTATTCCGATGAGTCCATGGCAGTCGATGCGCTCAAAAGGTTGATCAAGCGCACTCCTTACATGGACGAAAAGCCTTGGGTCGAGAAGGAGGTCTTGAGGGCGCTAGCATGCTATCCTGGAATGAAGATTGGCGGCTTACCCTATTGGAATGATCCTTCAGGCTTGCCAGAAGATTTCGAAACCGCGGGCAGGTTTCTTGGGGCATTTAATGGGGTGAGCGTGGCTTTTGATTCACCGTATCCCTTTGCCAATGTTCCAGAAAGCTTGGACTGCACTCAATCCACAGACCCATCCAATAATCTGTGGTTTTATGACGGTTTAATTTTAAATTTCTATTTAAACGATGATGGTACGGTCGATGATTTTGGACAATTGATTTAAGGAGATAAGGACATCCAGATCAGTCCATTACTTTATCAGGTTCAGACGAAGGATGTTGTTCAACCTCAGTTCCTCATGCTTCGGATACTCTGGAATACACAGGCAGAATCGCCTTTCCTGCCGCCTTGCCTTGAACTTCTTGGAAGGCGCCCTCTATAAGAAGGTCATCGAGTAGGGAGAAGCAAGAAGCTTGTACAGGAAAAATAAGCTAAGAACAAGATCATTCTTTATTGCTAATATGTTTACGAAAGAGATAATCCTGATTCCGGACATCTTGATGGCAACCGATGCAGTTGGCCAGTTTGCCTTGAATCAGACTTTTGTCTTTGACCGGCAAGTTGACTTGATACGCATATTCCCAATCCCCATGTTCGGGATCGTAACCCGATGCCCGTTTGATCATCGCGGCGACAGCAAAGGGCCGATCGACTCTCACAGACTCCCCGACCTCTGGAAAAAGATGCTTTTCCTTGATGACGACAGTGCCAACGGGCGCGGGGTTCCCCAATCGATAGGCGTTTCGACCAACGTCATTGACCCGAATCTGAATGAGGTCACTTCGATGGGGATTGTTCTCTGGGTAACCGTCCGAACGCCGCATGCCTTCATAGGGATTCGCAATGCAGCGTTCTGTCACCTGAGAGGCCACGCTTTTGGGCTGAGAGTCGATTTGGTCCCAATGGCCAAAATCCCAATTGAGGATTGACTGAAGAGGCAGGCCGGCCCGCTCGGCCGACCGCACGACTGGAATCTCCGCAGCGACTTTTTCCGGGTCTTTTTTGCCTTGGCATCCCAGCAACAAACAGACGACGAATAGGATCAAACGGTTCATGTTTCATCCTTTTGACTGCGCTGGTTGGGGCAAGAAATCATCCCTTCTTGACCAGATACTTCCGATAAAGATAATCCTGATCCTTCATGGTTTGGTGACAGCCGATGCAGGTCGTCAATTTCCCGCGCGTGGTGCTGCGGTCAGCGGCGGGGGTGTTGATCTGGTAGACGTATTCCCAGTCGCCATGTTCTGGGTCATATCCCGCTTCGCGCTTGATCATCACGGCGACGGCAAAAGGGCTGTCGAGCTTGGCCAGTGACGCCAGGTCCTTGGGCTGAAGGTGTTTCTCCTTGATGACGACGGTGCCCACGGGCACAGGCTTGCCCGCTTTGAGCGGTTCCAGGCCGATGGCGTTGACCCGCACCTGGATGAGTCCGAAGGCGTGCGGGCCAAATTCCTCCGCTGCCCGTTGCGGCGTGTCCAATTTCGGCGCGGCGCAGTCGGCGAAATACCTGGAGTCCATTAAGTCAGGTTTGGCCGTGACGAGTGGCCAGTTGGCAAAATTCCATTCCAGAATCGACTGAAACGGCGGGCCGTTGATTTCGGTAAACTCTTCGGCGAAAGTCTCACTGGATGCTACCGGGTCGAGTTTCTGCGATTCCTGATTCCCCAGGCAGCCAAGCGACAGGAAGCAAGCAAGAAAGAGTCCCCGATACATGGCAATGGCCTCCAGGAGAGATCGATTGGAAGAACATTCAAGTGGAATGACACGAAGGATCTGGAGGGAATTGTACGCGAAGGAATCCTGCGTCATACGAGATCGGCAATGAAGGCGGGACAAAATCAAAGCGAATGTGTCACTTTTGCAATCTCTCTGCGAACGGACTCCAAGAAGTTCGGGCGAGGTTACGACTTGTCCACCCACCGGTTGTTGCTTGACTTACCGGGCCAAAGGGGTCAAGCTTGAGGAATAGGCAAACACCTCACGGGAGGCGGTGGGACCTTCGTGGTACCGATCTTTGCCCATTGAGGAGCGCTGGGATGTTTCCGCCCAACATCATGGAAGAGGTTGTCCAGCTGTCGCCGGCGGCGCTCTGGATTGCCGTCGGCATCTCCCTCGTGCTCTTGATCCTCGGCTACCAGCTTTACAAGTTCTGGATCGTTTTCGTAGCGACCGTTGCCGCCGGACTGGTCGGGCTTTATCAGGGCCCCGTTTGGGGGGTGCATCCGGCGCTGGGCGCCGGCCTGGCCGCGCTGGCCGGCGGGATTTTGTCGCTATCGCTATTTCGATTGTTTGCGTTTTTGTCTGGGGGCATTGCCCTCGCCGTCGCAACAGGGCTGGTCGTACCCGGCCCCGGCGAAATGCTTATCCTTTTCGTGGTTGGCGGCCTCATTGCCCTCCTTTTGGAGCGGTTCTGGATGGCGCTGGCCAGTTCCTTTCTGGGTTCGTGGCTTTTGGCGTTCGCACTGTTGGGCCTGCTTGACCGGGGCAAAAAACTCGATGCGGTCACCTGGGTGGAAGACAACACCAAGTTGCTGCCCATCCTGGTCGGTGCCGGGACGTTGCTTGGCGCCGGAATCCAATATTGGGTTTACCGTTGGCTCCATTCCCGCCGTGTGGAATACAACGACCTGGGACAGCAAAACCCCCAGCAACAACAGGTTCCTCAGCCGGGTGGATTTTTTCGTTCCAATCCCCTCGGACGAAGAGGCCGTCACTAGCTAGCATTTCTCCTATGAGAACTTTACTCAGGCTAACGGCAGGTCTGGCACTGGCAATCGGCCTGGCCGGTTCGGTTCCCTCCCAGTCGCCGATCATGAAGAACTCGACCCCGTCTCCCGATGGAAAGGCCGGGGCTTCCAAGTCGGAATTGAATGTGGAAGATGCCGAACCCGCCTCCACGCCGCCTACTCTGCGGATCGTCTTTGCCCTACTCCTGATTGCAGGCACCGTCGCGGTCGTGGTCGTTCCCAGCCGCAAAGGTGGCGGTGATAGTCGCTAGGGTGATTATCTGCTTGATAATGGGGCAAAGGTGGCGGTGATAGTCGCTAAGGCGATTATCTGCTTGATAATGGGGCAAAGGTGGCGGCGACAGCCGGTAGTTTTGAGCTTCCTTTCCCAAGTTTTCCTTTCCTGCCTCTCTTTGATTTTTCGCATCGATTGAGATTTCCGACCCTGTCGGACCGATCAGGCAGGCGCCATGCAACGCATCGACGAGGTTCTCGAAAGCATCGATCCGGGCGCGGTGCTCGTCAGCCGTCCCGTGCTCGACCGCTTGCTTTTGATCAAATGGGACCAGCCGCCGCTGGTCGGCCAGGTTCCTCACCGTGGTTTCGCGGTGATGGACCGCAATGTGCTCGTCAATCGCGTCGATTCGACCGAACTGCTCATTCCCAGCGACCGCAACCTGCCGACGGAAGTGCTCGTCCTGGAACGGCCCACCGAAGAAGAAATGTCGCTCCTTCGCCGCGACAACCCTTTTGAACCGCAGGCCGGCAGGATCATTTCGCGCCTGCATGAAACCTTCGATAGCGACGCGAATGAAATCCGCAGACGCCAGCGCCTCGTGCTGCTCGATTTGTGGAAGCGGCTCTATCTGGCGATGCTCGATCGCTCGTTCGGCACCGGCAAAGCGCTTAATGAAGCGCTTTCGGCGCTGTTCGAACCGGGGACGATCGGCTTCGACGAAATCTCGCGGGTCTTGAAACGCGAACGCTGCATCCTGCCCGATGCCGATCGCACCGAAACCTTGCGCGAATTTGCTCTCGCCTACCTTGGCTTGCGCAGTTTCAGCCCCGCGGCCGTGCGCTATTGGTTTCCCCATTTAAGCCAGGAAAAGCAAGCCGCCATCGACGAGGCGCTCAACCGTCTGGTGCCGGTGCAGACACTCTTTGAACAAAGCCGCTTGGTTGACTGGCTCGACCCGACCGCCGAGGAAGATGACATCCACTCGGAGGCCAATCAGTACTACATCCGCTTGCAGCGCATTGCCGATCAGGCCCTCGAAAAAGGCGATCTTGTCGACGCCGCGATCCTGCGACTGATGGCTTCACGCGTTGCCCCCGCGCATCGTAGCGAGCCGGCGCGTACGATGGCTCGCCATCATTTGCGCCAGCTTGTGGAGAGGATTCAGCCGCGACTGGGAATCAAGCCCGAGGAGATCGACGAGGCGACCGGCGTGCTTGACACGCTTCTGGAAAAAGCCGATCAAGGCCATCGCAATCGCGAGGAAAAATTGCTGCGCGAACTGGAGCATATCCGCCAGGATGTGATCAGCCCGCCGCAGACGCTTGACCTACTGGGCTGGTTTTTATCCGGAGGGGTCAGCCGCTTGCGCCGGCCGATGATGCGCGTCGATATGATTCGCGCGACCCGCTTTTTGCGCCAGGCGCAGCAGCATCTAACCTTCACCCGCATCGACAACGCCGCCCGCCACCGCGTCGATGCGCTTTTGCGCAAGGCGCGAGCCTTCAACGAAAACCAGGCCCGGGACGAAATCGGTCCCATGCTTGCGGGCGCGCTCGAGGATTCGGGGTTTGCCCAGCATAGCCGGCTGGGCCGCCTTGCCCTGGATCAGGTTGTGGAAAACCTGCTCGACCGGATCCTGGAGCAGGGGTTTTTGACCTTTCAAAATCTACGCGACACGCTGGCGATCAGCCCGGTCAAGATGCCCGACCTCACCGATTTTTCGGAGTGGATTCGCGGCGATGCGCTTCTGCTCCTCGATCGGCGGCTTGCGGTCTTGATCGAAGGGATCTACCAGCCCAGCGAACTTTACGGCGCGACCCTGGAGCGCACGACCGCGGCCTTTTTCGGTACGCGCTTTGGGCGGTTCTTCTCGCTCTATGCCCTTTTTCCGTTTTTGAGCGCCTTCATCCTGGTGGAGTTCATCTACCACCTCTGCAAAACGCTCGAAAACCAGACTCTGGGTTGGAAAGCCATCGACTTGAGCCTGGGCGAAATGGCGCTGGCATCGCTGGGCGTCGGCTCGATTATTTTGCTGCTCACCGCCCAGCCGCGTTTGCGCCTGCTCCTCTTTCATGGGCTCGGGTTGGCATTCGACTATTTGTGGTGGCTTTGCTGGGAGTTTCCCAGGAGGCTCTCGGCGTCGGATCTGGTGCGCAGCATCGTGCTGGAACCTTTGACCTGGATCTTGCGCTATGGCATCAAGCCTTTGCTCGCCTGCGTCATTTTGCGCCTCTTGCAGCCGAGTTGGTTTGCCGAGGTGGCCGGGTGGGTTCTCTGGTTCGGCGTGTTTAACCTGCTTCTCAATTCGCGGCCTGGGCTTTTGGCCTCGGCGCTCATCACCCGTTCGTTTCGCAACTTGATCCGCGCGGTGGGCAACGGCGTCATCGGCGGCATCGTCCTCATCTGGCAAAACATCCTCAAAAAGATGCTCATCGGCATCGACGCGTTGGTCTTGAGCGTGGAAGAACTGATCGCCGTGCGCCAGGGGGATGAAAAAGCCTGGATCGCCGCCTTGGCGGTGTTGCAGGCGATCTGGTTTCCCGTGGGGTATGCGCTGCGTTTTAGCTTTATGGTGGTGATCGAGCCGTTCTTGAACCCGGTGAAACTGCCGATCGCCTTCGTCGCCATGAAGATCTTCTATCCCGCGATCGGCCCCCCGCTGCATGGCTTGCTCGACGACTCGTTCAACTTCTTTTTGGTCGAAGGGCTCGTCTGGGTTCTCGACTTCATCATTCCTGGCGCCTTTGGGTTTTTCTTTTGGGAGTTTCGGGAAAACTGGAGGCTTTACGAAGCCAATCGCCCCAACGAGATGCCGGCGGCCTTGTTCGGCCCGCACTCCGAAACCGTGCGCCAGTTGCTCGAACCGGGCTTTCATGCGGGCACCTTGCCCGCCGTCTATAAACGATTGCGCGCGGCCTACACGCTGCGGGCGGGATCGGCCAATTTGCGCGAAGAACGATCGTGCTTGCGGGCCCTCGAAGAGGTGCAAGAAGATTTGTTGCGTTTGATTCGCAGGCAATTCCTGCAGATTCTTGGACTTTGCCAGGCCTGGAAAACGGTCATGGAAGATGTGCCGGTCCATGCCGGCGCGGAAGACCATGGCACCGGCATGGAGGTCGACCAGCCCGAAACGGCGACCAACCGGATCGCCTTTGTCCTGCTTTGGCGCCATCCGCGGCTGAACCCCAATGGGGAAAAGTGGACGATCGAAGTCGGCTTTATGGAAGGCAAGCTCTTTGCCCGATTGAGCGATCCTGCCTGGCTAACCAGGTTGCCCGGCGAGGCGAGGCGCTCGCTGATGGCGAGTCTTGCCTGGTTTTACGGGCAGATGGGCATTGGTATCTCCTGGGAGCATCTGAGCGCGGGGTTGCCAGAAGGCTTTCAACGCGTGGGAATTCGGCGCCGCTCGATCGTGCTTTATCCTCCCGAAGCGGGAGGTGCTCCAGCCATTCTGGGCTTCGACTGGTCGGGCGAAAATCTTGTGCCATCGCGGAAAGAAACACGCATTCCCGGTCGCATACCGGCGGGGCAGATGATTTCCGGCGCGCTCAACCCATCCTGGGTCGAATTCACCGACTGGTTTGAAACCGAGGCCACGCATCCCAGCCGCGTTCCCCTGGAAGTCCACGGAATCGAACTAAACCTCATTCCCAGGCACCAGCCAAAGTTGAAAATCGTCGACGACCTGGCCGAGGCGCTGGTGGCCGGTTAGTTCCCATTGGTCGGCACCGAAGCCGCCCATTGTCTCAAGCCGCGCCTCGGCGCACGACCCAACCACCCACATTGAGGTGTCTGGCGAAAGCACGCGCATCATTTCTCGTGAATCGCCGGCTCTGCTTGAGCGCGGCCCGTGGTTTGCTTCATTTAAGATGCCGGTCGCTGCCGGAAGCGCCTTTTGCAAAACAAACAAATAGGATGCCAAACTTCCAAAAAACTCGTTTCCGGGACGGATGAGTAAAATGCGAGTTGAAGCCGCATCGTCCCTGCTCCATGACAGACATCCAGGACCCTATCTCACCCAGGAGACGCACCGTGAACCCACTCCCGAATTTCGCACGCTGGTTCGCAGGACTTGTTTTCGCCGGCCTTGCCGGCGGAGTCCTGGTGGCAACCTTTCCCCAGAACACTGCTGTTTCGAAAGATGAGGCCAAAAGCGATTCGGCCAAGGAAGGCAAAGAAGGGAAAGAAGGGAAATACACCCTGGTCTCCGCCGAACAGGCGGTGATCTACAAGACCCTCGAATCGTTCGTCACCGCCTTTAACGCCAACGATGCCAAGGCACTGACGGCCAACCTGGTGCCCGATGTCGAATACATCGACGAGGGGAGCAATCACCTGGTGGGAGCCAAGCAGATCGAGCAGGTGTTGACCGGATATTTCAAGGAGCACAAGGGGGCGCAATTGCAGATCACCCCCGGGGGTATCCGGGTGGTCGCGCCGGGAGTGGCGCTTGAAGATGCCGAAGCGGTGATCACCGTGCCCGAGTCGGGAACGCAGACGGCCCGCCGCATCAGCCTGCTTTATGTGCGCGGCGAGAATCAGTGGAAGATCGCCAGCTACCGCGAATATCCCGACACCGACGACGATGCGGTCGACAACGAACCGCTCAAGAGCCTTGCTTTCCTGATCGGCGACTGGGTCGATGATGGTCCGGACACCAAGGTTTCAACCTCGTTCACCATGGCGAAGGATGGTTCGCACATTCAGCGCGAGTTCACCGTGATGCAAGGCGGGCAGGAAACGATGAAGGGGAATCAGCGGATCGCTGTCGATCCCTTAACCGGTTCGATCAAGGGGTGGACCTTCGACTCGGCGAACGGCCATGGCGAATCGGTCTGGACGCCCAATGGCGACTCGTGGCTGATCCGGGGCACGGGTGTGACCCAGGATGGAGAGATTGCCTCGGCGACCTACATCCTGAAACCGGTGGGAAGCGACCGCATCGAAATCAGAACGATGCACAAGGTCGTGGGCAACCAGGTGGAACCCGATGCGACTTGCGTGCTGGTTCGCAAACTGAAAAAAGAAGCGACCGCCACAGAGAAATCGGCAGGAAACTAACGCCAGGTTGTCCAAGGAACACCAACAAAATCGCCAAGCGGTACCCGAATCGAAGAGGAAGTCATGAAGAGATATTGGACATGGACGGGGATGTTCGCACTGGGCTCCCTGGGAATTGTTCTCGCCTCGCTGAATGGCGAGGCGATGGGGCAGGGGCGTGGCCGTCCCGGTGGGGGCGGCGGGCGTCCGAGCGCTCCGGCGGCCCGGCCAGCGCCGCGTCCGGCACCGGCGGCCCGGCCAGCGGCGCCGGCCGCGAGGCCCAGTTCGCCGTCGCTCTCGAGGCCCACGCCTCCGGTGCAGCGGCCCAGTCCCTCCCCGGCCAGCCGGCCCTCGGCGCCGGCCATGGGTAACCGGCCGAATGTGCAGAGGCCGGCGGCACCGGCAAGGCCATCGACGCCCAGCCCGGTGATGCCAGGCAATCGTCCCGGCGGCAATCCGGGGATGGCGAACAACCCTGGAGCCAATCGTCCCGGCGGCAATCCTGGGCTCGGCAATAATCCTGGCGCCAATCGTCCCGGCACGATGCCCGGCATGGGAGCGGGGAGCAGGCCCACAGGCCTACCCAATCAACCGGGACTTGCCAATCGACCGGGTGGCGCGGGATCACCCGGCAATGTGTTCAACCGTCCCAACCTGGGAAATCCTGGGGTGGGGGGTAACGGCCCCAATCGCCCTTCGCTTCCTTCCATCGGATCGCGGCCCAATATTCCGGGCGGTTCGAATACCGGCCTCCCTGGCAACGTTCGTCCCGGCGGCGGTTTCATGGGAGGGGGAATGGACGGTAAAGGCCCCGGCGGCAACTTCACGGGTAAGGGCCCTGGTGGCGGAATCGATGGTAAAGGCCCCGGTGGCAACTTCACAGGGAAAGGCCCCGGTGGCGGGATCGATGGCAAAGGCCCCGGAGGCAATTTCACGGGTAAAGGCCCTGGAGGCGGGATCGACGGCAAAGGCCCCGGAGGCAACTTCACGGGGAAAGGCCCTGGTGGTGGGATCGATGGTAAAGGACCTGGTGGCAACTTCACGGGGAAGGGTCCAGGTGGTGGAATCGATGGGAAAGGCCCCGGAGGCAATTTCACAGGGAAGGGGCCTGGCGGTGGAATCGATGGGAAAGGCCCCGGAGGCAATTTCACGGGGAAAGGTCCTGGAGGCGGGATCGACGGCAAAGGCCCCGGAGGCAACTTCACCGGCAAAGGTCCGGGTGGCGGCTTCATGGGCGGCGGCAATGATGGCAAGGGCCCGGGCGGCAATTTCACAGGGAAGGGGCCAGGCGGTGGAATCGATGGGAAAGGCCCCGGAGGCAACTTCACCGGCAAAGGCCCTGGCGGTAACTTCACCGGCAATTTCAATGGCAATGGTCCGGGCGGTAATTTCACCGGTAAAGGACCTGGCGGCGGCTTCGATGGCAAGGGGCCCGGAGGCAACTTCACCGGCAAAGGCCCGGGTGGTAATTTCACCGGCAACTTCAATGGCAACGGCCCCGGCAGTAACTTCACCGGCAACGGTCCCGGAGGTTTCAACGGCAACCGCCCTGGAGGCAATTTCAACGGGAATCGTCCCGGCGAAGGCGGCGGCGGAATCGCCTGGCCCAACCGTCCCGGCGCGGGCGGCGGTGGCATTGCCAACGGCAATCGGCCCGGCAACTGGCGGCCCGGTTTCGACAACAACGGCAACATCAACACGGTGATTAACAATCAAAATTACCGTCAAAATAATATCAATAATTTCAACAACAACTCCAGCAATACGGTCGTCAATAGCATCAGCGGCTATCGAGGCTACGGCGGCGGATATGGTGGTGGCTATGGAGGCGGGTTCGGCTATGGCGGCTACGGTTACCGCAACGGTTGGTTTGCAGGCGCCTTCAATAACTATGGCTACGCGTACAACAACAACTACGCCTTGTGGAATCGGGGTTATCACCCCTGGTACAACGGCTGCTGGCTCGGCGGGCCGAATCTCACGGGTTGGGGTCTGGGCTTCGCGGCGCTGGGCCTGACCAACTGGTACTCCAACAGCATGGCCTACAACTTTGGCTATGCACCCTATTACAACCCGTTCTACGTCGCGCCGGCCGTGGCCGTGCCCGACTACTTCAACTACTCCCAACCTGTGATCAATGTCGTGCAGGCGGCGCCCGAAACCGGTTCCGAGCCGGCGCCCTTGCCCCCCACGGCGGCGCAGACCTTCGACAATGCGACGCAGGCATTCAAGGACGGAAACTACCAACAGGCATTGAACCTCACCGACCAGGCGATCCGGGAATTCCCCAAGGACCCGGTCATGCAGGAGTTTCGCGCGCTGTGCCTCTTTGCCTTGCGCGATTACACCAAGGCGGCCGGCGTCGTGCATGCCTTGCTTGCCAGCGGGCCGGGCTGGGACTGGACCACCCTCAGTGCCCTGTATCCGGACAGCAATGTCTACTCTCGGCAGTTTCAGGACCTGGAAAACTATGTCGCCAGAAATCCGAAAGATTCGGCGGCCCTGTTCCTCTTGGCCTATCAAGCCACCGCGGCCAACGACAAAGACACCGCGCTGCAAACCATTCAGAAGCTGCGCAAGGCTTTGCCCAACGATCCGGTGGTGAGCAATCTCTACCTGACCAACGGCGGGAATGCAGAAACCGATCCAACCGCGCCGGGTACTGCCGCTGTCCCCGCGGACAACAAACCGGTTCCTCTTCCCAAGGGAGCCGACATCAACCTGGACATCACCGGTAACTGGACTGCCGATCGTACCGATGGCGGCTCGATCGGACTCAATGTCCAGAAGGACGGCACTTTCCAGTGGACCGTCAAGGACAAATCGGGGAAGACCGATTCGTTCGATGGAAAGTTCACGCTCGATCAGGATCAGATGATCCTGGAACGCAAGTCGGGCGGCTCGCTTATGGGCCAGTTAACCCCGCTATCGGACAAGTCGTTTCTGTTTAAAGTCACTGGCGGTCCGCCCAAGGACCCAGGCCTGACCTTTAAGAAGTGACCGGAAGGCCGCTTGCCTGACGGAAAATCAAAAAGCAAACCGGCCGGAGGAATCACTTCCTTCGGCCGGCTTTCTTTTGCTGTTCGTGTCGTTGCGCCTGAGGAGTTATTTCTTTTCAGATTGTGCTTAGACTTATGCGGAAATCTGTTTGCTGCGCTTAACTTCATGCCCCGTCGTGGGCTCACTTGGTTGGCGCTGGCGCCGGCGGATCGATCCACTCGACGGAGAGATCGGATTTGACGCGAAGCTTGTATTCCTTGCCGCTTTCGAGCGTTTTGACGGTTTCGTTCTTGAGCGACTTGCCTTCGACCTCCACCATCACCGATTCCACCAGAAAAGGCGCGGCACACTCAAAGAAGGGAGACTTTTCTGCCCCTTTCTCTAGTTGGGCCACATGGTTCTTCTTTTCGTCCGGGGACTTACCCGCGAGGGTGACCTTGCCTGCTTTTTCCAGTTCGTTGATCAGGCCCACCTTGGCGAGGCTCTTGGGTTCGACCAGGGCCAGAATATCGGCTTTTTTCGCTTCGGCAGGTTTGGCCGGCTCGGTCTTCACTTCCAGGTGCTTGGGCCAAAGGATCATGTTCGCGATCATGCCAATGACGCCGGCCGTCAGGATGAGGAACACGAACAAAAGACCGGGGCGTTTCATCGGGATCACCAAGTTTGCGCGAAAAAGAGAGGAAGCCGGAGCCCATGAACCTCAATGACTCCTTTAAGTCTACGCGTTTGGGCGTTCCTTGAGCCGGGAATTCGGCGCCATGTGAAGCGGCCGCGGTAGACCGCGCTGCTTGCGCGATCTGGCAAAGACTGGGGAATTCAAGCGGTTCCCCGGCGGACGCAAGAGAAGCGCCCTCAAGGTGTGGATATCGAGTGGGATCGGCAGGTGATCAGGCCGGCTCAGGCAACCGCCATGGTGGTCGCCCGTTCCTCTTCGAAGCCGTTTCGCAGCGGCGCGGGGGGCAGCTCCAGAGGCGCGGTACGGACATTCTCCGTGAAGCATTCAAGTGTCACCTGGCCTGCTTTCACCGTGAGGTAAGTGCAAGGCAGCTCGGTCCAGCAACCGGAGTTGTAATATCCGAAATCGTTGTTTTCTTCGGTCATGGCGCGGTGCGTGTGCCCGCAAACGACCCCGTCCATATTGCGATGGATTGCCAAGGCGACCGCCTCGTCGCGAACCTTGTCGGTGCAGCGCAGGAAGGTCTTGCTCGTCTGCTTGGCAAAGCGAGCGACCCGGTGCGATGGGTCAACCATTTGCAAAAGCCGGTAACCCCAGTCGGCGGCGTGGGTCAAGAACGCATGCTTCTCAAGGAACGCGTCGAACTGATGGCCGTGAAGGACAAGCAGGCGCCGGCCGCCCGATTGCAAGACATATTCATCCAAAAGGTCGTTGCCAAGCAGGGTCGAAAGAAACTTGCGAGGACTGTCGTGATTGCCGACGATCCAGCGCACGGGAATCTCTTCATTCAATTCGCGCAAGGTCGCGAGGATATCCCAGTGCGAGGAGGGCAACCGGCGAAAATCGATCGAATCGAACACGTCTCCGTTGAGGATAAGCTGGCGCGTGGCTTGTTCGCCATCAACGATCTGCTTGAGGAATCGGCCTAGTTGGCGGTGCTGGCAGTTGGGTGCGCCCAGGTGAAGGTCGGAGAGGATGATCGCATCGTGCATGGGGTGTCCTCAGGTGAGTGAAAGCCCGCTTCCCTCGGGCCCCCAGTTTTTAGAAATACCCTATGCTTTTTATATCTCCTTATCGTGAACCCTCAGTGTGAGTTGGATGAATCTAAGATCGTAAAATCGTGAAATTATCAAGAAGGTTATTGCGAGGGGAGAGAAAAGGAAAAACCTCGAAATCACTCCTGGAAGCGATAGCCCAGACCACGCACCGTTTCAATCAGATCGGGGTTCCCCAGTTTTCGCCGCAGCGTCTTGATATGGACATCGATTGTCCGTTCCAAAACGATCGCGCCTTCGCCGATGGCCGTGTCCATGAGCGACTGGCGGCTGTAGGCGCGGCCGGGGCTGCGCAAGAGCGTTTCGAGCAGGCGGAATTCGGTGGGGGTCAATTCCAGTTCCTGATCGTTGACGAAACCTCGATGACGGATCCGGTCGATCTTGACGCCACGATGGCTGATCATGTCTTCGTTGGAGCCGCCCACCTGATCGGCCGCTTCCCTGCGCCTCTTGAGCACCTTGATCCGTTGAATGAGCACCTTCACGCTAAAGGGCTTGGTGACATAGTCGTCGGCCCCGAGCGTGAAGCCGACCACCTGGTCGGTCTCCTCGGCCTTCGCCGAGATGATGATGACCGGAATGCGCGCGGTCGCGCCATGGGCTTTCAGCTCGCGCAGAATTTCCGTCCCTTGCATGCCGGGAAGCATCAGATCCAGAAGGATGTAGTCGGGAAGGATTTCCTTGGCCTTGGCCAGGCCTTCCTTGCCGTCGACACAGTGAACCACTTCGAACCCTTCGCGCCGGAGGTTATAGGCCACCCCTTCGGCAAGAGGCTTTTCATCTTCGATGATCAGGATGCGCGAGCCTTTTTCGTGGTTGGCGCCTGGATCCTGGACGGGCTTGGTCGTTGCTGCGTTCATGCGAAATCTCTCAATGGTTCTTTGTGTTTTGGATGATCTTTATCTGGAATTCCGAGGAAATCTCAGGCCGGCGAACGCATGATGTTTGGCCCACGGTGACGGACGATTTCTCCTTCGGCGAGGTAAATGACATCCTCGGCAATATTGGTGGCATGCTCGGCGATGCGCGTCAGCGCCTTGGTCACGGTGTGGAAGGCGATCCCCTGTTTGATCGTGTCGCCGCCAGGCACCATGCTGGCGTGCACCGCGTCCATGATCGCGTCGGTCAAATGAAATGCCTGGTGCTCCATGCGAATGACAATGCGCGCCAAATCGACATCGAGCCGGACAAAGGCATCGAGGCTGTTGCGCACGACGAGCGTGGTCAAGTCGGCCAGTTTTTGCAGTTTCTCGGGAACGGTCCAGGGACCGGCCCGGCCCAGGATAAGCCCCTGCTGGGCGATCTCCTCGGCCAAATCTCCCATCCGTTCCAGGTCGATGACGATCATCATCGCCGAGGTGATGCGGCGCAAATCGACCGCCACCGGTTGATGCAGCGCGAGGATTTTCAGACACTCCTCGTCGATATGATTTTCCTCGCGGTCGATCTGGTCGTCGCCTGCGATCACTTCGTCGGCCAGATGAATGTCGCGTTCGACGAGCGAGCGCATCGCCTTGTGAATGGCCGATTCGACCAGCCCGGCCAGAGCCAGAATGTCCTTTTGCAATTGGTCCAGATCGCGTTGCAGGTGCTTAGACATGTTTGGTTGCCATCGGGGTCGTCATCAACCGAAACGGCCGGTAATGTAATCTTCGGTCTGCTTCACCTGGGGCCGGGTAAAAATCATTTCGGTCGATCCAACTTCGATGACCCTCCCCTGGAAAAAGAATGCGGTGTTGTCGCTGACACGAGCGGCCTGCTGCATGTTATGCGTCACGATGACGATGGTGTAATCGCGCTTCAGTTCGAAAATCAGGTCCTCGATCCGGGCGGTGGACACCGGGTCAAGCGCGCTCGCCGGCTCGTCGAGCAGGATCACCTCGGGGTCGGTCGCCAAGGCTCGCGCGATGCACAACCTTTGCGCCTGGCCGCCTGAAAGCGACAGGGCCGATTCGCTCAGGCGGTCTTTCACTTCGTCCCACAGGGCGGCGGAACGCAGGCAGCGTTCGCAAATCTCCATCAGTTGCGCGCGGTTGGCCAGCCCCGCGACGCGAGGTCCAAACACCACATTTTCATAAATCGATTTGGGAAACGGGTTCGACCGCTGAAAGACCATGCCGACACGCTGGCGCAACTCGACCAGGTTGCTGTTGCGCGCATGAATGTCCATGCCGTCGAGCAGGATGTTGCCTGTGTGGCGCACGCCGTCAATGAAATCGTTCATGCGGTTGAGCGCGCGCAAAAAGGTGCTCTTGCCGCAACCAGACGGACCGATCAGGGCCATCACGGCCCGCTCCGGTACATCCATCGAAATCGAATGCAGGGCCTGCTTGGAGCCGTACCAAAGTGAGAGATCAGCGACCTTGAATTTGACCTGCTTGGCGGTGCCGCCAAGCGGCTCCCGCCCGTTTTGGGTCCGCTCGGAGATGATGGAGGAATACCCAAGCGTCGACATAGTGAAACCAGTGGAAAAGGAAGCCCGTTTTGTAGGGTAAGTCTAAGATATTACGCTGATTTGGAATCGGACGAAATGTAAAAGCTTAGTGAAGAAAGCAAGCAATGGGCGTTTTGGCAAGCTGCGAAGGTTGGGTGGGTGCTTAGGGCACGGCCTGCCATTCCAGGCCAAGGGCGCTGCCCATCTCGCGTCTCGCAAGGATATCCCAGGGTGTTCCTGGGTATTTCTTGCTCAATGTTTCATAGATCTTCTTGCTGGACTTCGCAAGCTTCTTGCCTTTGCTATCTCCTTGCGGGCTGGCGATTGAGGCGAGGGTCCAGCCTCCATGGAGCTTGGGATCGCGCGCCGGGGCTTCCTTGCGCATTTGTCCGAGAAGCGATTCGTATTCCCAGAGGTAGGCGGCTTCCGCTTCAAGCTTGGCCTGAAGGAAATCGAAGTTGGCGCGCCAGAACGGCGACAACTCGTCCCGTTCATCGTTCAGTTTTTCCAGATCAGTCAGGTCTTCTTCGAGCAAGCCAAGGATTTGCGCGACCCGGCGCTGATTCGCTTCGACCATTCTTTTTAGTGCGGCGTCTTCGGCAGCCCGGAAGCCTCCGCGCAGGATGCTCAAGTCGTCTTTGATTTCGCGCCGCTTCAAGGCGGCGACGGTCGCCTTGAGCTCTTCGGGCGGCGTGCGCGCCGAGATGCGCCACAGATGGGCTTTGGCCGTCTCCATGAACTTGAACGCCTTGTTGTCCTTGGGGGCCGCGCCCGCCTTGGCGGCGTCGGCAATGGCCTTGCTTTTCGGGTCGCAAAGCAGGGCGATGATTTTGGGGTCGAACTTGTCGTCGGCGCTGGTGATCTTGATCGGAGGTAGGTGGATCTGTTTGAGGATCAGGCCGACCCGCTCGACGAGCAGGGCATCGGGCGTATCGCTTCCCACGAGTTTGGGCGTCGCGATCGCGTCGGACGATTCCTCGACCTCGGACTCGGTGCTCGAACCGTAATGCGCGACCGTTTGGGTCTGGCCAATTTCCTGGCCTTTTTGAGTCAGCGCGGTTTTGGTCTCCTTGGCGATTCGCTCAACCGGGATGGGATCGCTCGATTTTTGAATCTGGCCCTTGAGTCCGCTGTCGATCACCTTGGCGAGGCAGGATAAAAAGAGACCTGCTGGGTCCGATTCGGTTTCGAAACTGCGCTCTCCCTCCTTGCACGAGCAAAGGACCTCGGTTCCTTCAGGGGCCTGGGCAATGGCCGTGGCCAGCTCTTTCGACATCGGTTCACCGCCGCCGCGTTCCTGTCCCAGCCCCAGGTTGAAGCGGCAAACATCGAGCACGAGCAATTTTTGCCGGGCCTTGCACTCGCGCAATTTGCCGTACACCCACTCGAGCGGAATCAGGCTTGCCGGGCTGGCCAGATCGCCTTCGATCGGGGCGAGATAGGCCTTGTTATCGATCGCCACCGCATGGCCGGCAAACGCGACCACGATCCGATCTTGCGGGCGGGATTGAGCCAGGAAACTTTCCAGGGTTTTTTCGAACACCGGCTTCAGCACCGGCTGCGGGGCCTCGGAATGGAGTTCGGAGACCCAAAGGACCTGATCCTTGGGCAGATTCAGTTTTCCCTTGGCAAGCAGCTCGGGAATTTTGGCGATTGCCGAAGAATCGCCATTTCCCCCGGTTCCCACGGGATTGGCATAAAGGTAGTTGTGAACGGAGAAGACCAGGGCGCGCCGGGGGAAAGGCCCGCCGATGGGTCCGCCGCCCCCGCCTTTGGCGCCGCTTTGCGCTTTTTTGTTTTTGAGTTCGCCGCCTGCCACCGGCTCGGGGTTTTCTTCGTTTTTGCCCGAGAAGAATTTGGGCGCCACGAGCACCAAAATGCCGGCGAACAAAAGAAACATGACCCCCACCAAAACGGCCGTGCCCATCCACCCGCCCTGGGCTTGTGTCGCCGGCGGTGCCCCCGACAATTCCGTGGCGAAGTCCACGGGCAAGGGCATGGGGGGCTGGGGGTCTGTGACCGGAGTTGGGGTGGCGAATTTGGGCGGCTGAGCCTTGCCGTTGAGAGCCGGGGGCACGGCCACGCCATTGGCGGCAGCGGCCTGGACCGGCCTGGGGCCTGGTTGCGCAGGTTGTGCCGCACCGCGCGGTTTTGGCACCTGAGCAGAAGGGACCTGCGATGTAGGGCCGGGAGCCGTTGAGGGAGCCGGAGGAGGAGGGGCGGCCGACTCGCCGCCCCGTTTGATGCGCATCAGCGTGCCGCATTTCGTGCAGCGAACGGTGTCGGTGGTCAGTCCAGCCGAAATGCGCAAGACGGTGCCGCAGCCCGGACATCGCGTTTTGACATTTTCGGACATGGCGGCGTGATCCCAAAGAGGAAGGCCCGCCCGGGGACAATGGGCGTCTGGTCTTCTCTCTTCAGTTTATCAGCCGTGTGCTTGCGGCCAAACGAGTTGGCTCGCTTCGAATACAGGGCCATCGACGCAAACCCTGCGATAGTCCCAGCCTTCCGGGGTTTTCACTTTGGTGACGCAACTAAAGCAAATGCCCAGTCCGCAGGCCATGGGCGTCTCAAGCGATACATGGCAAAGCAGATTGCGACGCTTGGCCAGGGCCGAAAGCGCCTCAAGCATCGGCTCGGGCCCACAGCCGAACAGGTGAATTTCCCCAGGCAGGCCAGACAGTAAGGGTTCCAGGCACTGGGTCACGCGCCCATGAAAACCGGCGGATCCGTCGTCGGTTGCCAGATGGATGGATGCCCCGCTTGAAGCAAAATCGTCGAGCCCGGCGTGAAAATCGTGGCTGCGCGCGCCATAGACCAGATGAACCTCGACACCGCGGTGGCGTGCGGGCTGGCCGCCATAACCGACCTGGCCCAAAAGTTCGCGGGCATGGGCAAGAAACGGAGTTTGACCGATACCGCCTGCGACCAGGAAGACTTTTTTCGCGGTCGTGGCCGGTTCGGGAAAGGGAAAACCAAGCGGTCCCCAGATTCCAATTTTTTCTCCTGGTCGGCAGCCGGGCAGCTGGCGCGTGGCGCGGCCCATCTCCAGGTAGACGATTTCCATGCCCGCAGGCTGGCCATCAGGTCCGGTCCAGATGTCGTAAAGGGCGAAGGGCCGGCCCAACAGCGGATCGCTGGCGCGGTTCATGCGCACCATTACGAATTGACCGGGCAAAATGCGCCTGGCAAGTTCCGGCGCTTCCAGGCGCAAGAGCCAGGTTCGCGTCGCGATCTTGCGATTTTCCCGAATGAGGCATTCCCACTGGCCGGCGTTCCCCGCCTTGGGCCGACCTGCCCTGGAGGGGGCAGGTGTTAGACAAGACTCGCGCGCCCCTGACTCGGGCGAACCAGGGGCACTCGCGCCGCATTCGGCCTTCGTCATTCCTTATCCTCTTTTTTATCTTCCTTGGCCGGCCCTCGGCGAAAAGCTGGCTTGCCGCCTTTTCGTTGAATCTTGCCGATTTCGCGTGCCAGCGACGGGCCCTTCGGAGGACCGCTACGGGGCGGTCGATCGTTCCCTTCGCCGCGATCTCCCGGCCGGCCCATGGTCGGGCGTCCTTTGCCGCGATAGGGTCGCTCTCCTGGTCCGGATCTTCCTCCCGGGCCGGGTCTTGGTCCTGAACCTGAGCGAAAACCGGGACCAGGCCTGCGCGCCGGTCCGGCGCCTTCCCCCATTGGAGGACGATCTTCTCTACCTGGACCATCGCCGTCTCGACCAGGGCCTCTTCGTTCGCCTGGCCCACGCGCACCCGGTCCTCCAAAGCGGCCGCGTCCCCCAACTGGCCTTGGGCCATCGGACGGACCCCCTGGGCCAAAGCGCCCTTCCCCACGAGGGGGCCTTGGGCCATCGGACGGACCCCCTGGACCAAAACGACCTTCCCCACGAGGGGGCCGATCGCCACCCGGGCCGCCGGAGCGGTAGCCGCCTGGTCCACGAGCGCCACCCCCCATTCGGCCCCGTGGGCCGCCTCGGAATTCGCCAGGACCGCCATCGCGGCCAGGGCCTTCACTGCGGCCGAAACCTTCACTTCGACCGAAACCAGGGCGGGGACCACCTGGCCGTGGGCCGGGGCCCCTGCGCTCGCCAAAACCTCCGCGCCCTTCGCCGCCTTCGGCACCGGCAAATCTTCCGCGAGGCCGCGGTGCGAACTCCGAGCCCGGACCAGGCCCAAACTCTTTGCGCGGCCCCCGTGTCATCTGCCGGACCGGGGCTCCTCCCACCTCGGCATCGTTCTGCCCGGACTCGCCGGACGCTCCCTCATCTTCATCCGGCCCGCGCCGGTTGTACGATTTGCGGGCGTTTTCCGCGCCTTCCTTGAGTTGCTCGATCTCATGCGGTTTGAGGCGGCGGCTTTTTCCCTTGGGCAAGCGGTCAAGCCAGATCGGCCCAATGGCCACGCGCTTCAGATCAAGCACCTTGTGCCCAATCTTCGCGAGCATGCGCCTAATTTCGCGGTTCTTCCCTTCGGACAAGACCACCTTGATCCAGAGGCTGTCGCCCTGAGACTTGATGATTTTGACATGGGTGGCCCGGGCCTTGCCGTCGCTTAACCAGACCCCTTCCACCAGCTTGTCGAGATTATCCTGAGTGGGCTGGCCCGCCACCTGAACCTCGTAGGTCTTTTCGACGCCGTAGCTGGGATGAGTCAACTTGTGCGCTAAGTCGCCGTCGTTGGTCAACAACAGCAACCCTTCGCTTTCCTCATCGAGGCGGCCGACCGTGTAGACCCGCTGGGGGACATGTTCGACCAGGTCGATGGCCCGGGGCCGGCCTGCCGGATCCAGGTTGGTGCAAATGTACCCCTTCGGCTTGTTGACCAGCCAATAAACAACATCCTGCTGTGCGATCGGCTTGCCGTCGATCGCAACCGTTTGGCCGGGGGCGACCTTGGTCGCCAGGGTTTCGACCACAATTCCGTCAAGAGTGATGCGCCCCGCGCGGATCAGGTCGTCGCATTGTCTGCGCGACCCTACGCCCGCATGGGCCAGGTACTTATTCAATCGATCCAGTTCGCTCATGGAAACCTTTCGAGAACCGCCGGGGCTGCCGGCGGCAAAAAACAACAAAAGAGCATAAAAAATATGGAAATCAAAGTCTCAGGCGACTTGCAGTTTCCGCGAAAGCAGCAACGGAAAAAGGTTCTGCAAATACCTCGCGGATCATGCCGCCCGTTCATCTGCGGGATCATCGATCCGTTCTATCGTTCGTGAAAAACGGGTGCGGCTACTGGCCGAGCGCCTGCTTGAGGCCGTCAAGCTCCTTTTCCAGGGACGCCACCCGGTTTTGCAGTTGATCCACTTTCGCGCCAAGTTGTTCCACTTTGGCCCCAAGGTGCTCAATTAAGGGCAACACTTCGGCGGATACCCCGGCGCCGCTTCGGCCTTGCGAGCTCGATTCTCCGCTCGCCACGTTGGACGCCATTCCCTCCGCCCGGCGGCGCAGGGCTTCGAGATCGGCCGGTTTGTACAGATTGTGGGCTACGATAGCGCCGCGCCGGTCTTCGGCGGTCAGGTACACGACCAAGTTGCGCTCTTTCAGTTCGCGCAAATGACCGCGCAACGCATCGAGATCGGCGATCTCTTCCATGCGGCTGGCGCGGGTGCGTAATTCGCCTTCGGTTTGGGGACCGCGCAAAAACAGCTCGCCGATGATCGCCATTTCGGGCTTGCTCACGAGCAGGACGTCATAAAGCAGGTGGCGATAGCGGTCAACGCGACCGCCGGTCACTTTGATCGCGAGCGATTTGGACCGGAGACTGTCGATGACATCCATCACTTCCTCGTCGTTGAGGTTCATGACGGGATCGCGGTTCGACTTTTGGTTAGATCCGACCGTAAGCGCATTCTGGCTGAGTGGATAGACCTCGGGCGTGGTCTTCTGCTTTTCGATCAGCACACCGAGCAGACGCTGCTCCAGAATGGTGAGAATCGGCCAGGGACCCTTGGACAATCCGGAACTGGAAACCGGTGCCTTTGGAGCGGTTTCTGACATGAAAGACATTTCCCCGATAAAACACGCATAGAGGAAAAAGGAGCAAAGCAACCGCGGATCGGCCGCGAACTTCGATTTCCAGGCCATTTCCAGGTCGAGGCCTTTGCCAGGCCAACACTCTGGAAAAATGAAAAAAGCCCCAAGCCCGGGCTCCAAGGCCGACTCATTACTCTACACGATCCAGGCAAGGGAGCCAACGGTCCCCATGAGTCTTCACAGCTTGATTCAAGAACTTCGCGAAAAAAACGGATCCAAAATCGTCCTTCTTGTCGCCGATGGCCTGGGCGGTCTGCCCCTGGAGCCGGGCGGCAAAACCGAACTGGAAAGCGCGCACACTCCCAACCTCGATGACCTCGTCAAGGATGGGGTGTGCGGACTGAGCGTGCCGGTGCTTCCCGGTATTTCTCCCGGCAGCGGTCCCGGCCACCTGGGCTTGTTTGGTTACGATCCCCTTCAGTGGCGCATCGGCCGCGGAATCCTCGAAGCCCTGGGAATCAACTTCCAGGTCGGGCCCAACGATGTCGCCATTCGTGGCAATTTCTGCACGATCGACGCTTCGGGCAAAATCATTGATCGCCGTGCCGGCCGCCCCTCGACGGAACGGTGCATCGAAGTTTGCCGCAAATTGCAAACGATCAAGGTGCCGGGAGCCGAGATCTTCGTGGAACCGGTCAAGGAACACCGCTTTGTGCTCGTGATCCGTGCCGCCGGCTTGGGCGATGCGGTCAACGACACCGATCCTCAGGCGGTGGGAGTTGCGCCGTTCGTGGCGAAGGGGGCCGATCCGGCCAGTCAGAAAACCGCCGATCTGGCCAACGCCTTCCTTGCCCAGGTCAAGCAACTGCTTGCCGGCGAAACCGGCATCAACATGGCCACCCTGCGCGGCTTCGCCGGCAACCCGACCATTCCGACCTTTGAAGAGATTTACGGCCTCAAACCGCTCGCTCTGGCCGTTTACCCGATGTATCGCGGCCTGGCCCGCCTGGTAGGGATGACCATCGGCAACGCCGGCTCCACGCTCGACGATCAGGCCACCGCCCTGGCTGCCGCCTGGAACGACTATGACTTTTTCTTCCTCCACTTCAAATACACCGACAGCACGGGCGAAGACGGCAACTTCCCCGGCAAGGTGGAAATGATCGAACGGCTCGATGGGATCATCCCGCGTATCCGTGCGCTCAAACCCGACGTGTTCATCGTGACGGGCGATCACAGCACGCCCAGCAAGATGAAAAGCCATTCGTGGCACCCGGTGCCAACCATCCTGCACGCGGCGACTTGCCGAACCGACCGGGTGACCGAATTTGGCGAATCGCAGTGCCTCATGGGCGGCTTGGGGCAGTTCGAGGCCAAATACCTCATGTCCCTGGCCATGGCCCATGCCGGCCGCCTGGGGAAATACGGGGCCTAATTGGCAGGGATCGCCAAGAGAGCAATCTTTCGGACAGGGCGGACCACCCAAGGCGGCCCGCCCTTTCTCATAAAGGGATCGTTTGGGCATTGTCATGGGAAAAAGAAAACCGGCTGGAGCCGGTGCATGATTTTTTTCCGGCCCGCCAAAGTTTTACATCGGCCGTACTTCTCATCTTTCCGGTGCGCGCAGGCTTCCGCACCGACGGCTTTTCCGATACCGCCGAAGGGCGATTGCGCGTTAACCTCCTGGGGCGATTCACTTTCAGCTGATTGAAGTGCAAGCTTGGGGCTTGCGCTACGCAGAAATGAAGGATCGTTTGAAAAGGACCGTCTGGCCTCTCAGGCCTGGTTTGGCCCGCCCGGACAGGTGGCCTCGCCACGGGCGGAATTGCGAGTTAGACTTGGGACCCGAAGAGGATTGGACCGATCGCCTGCCAAAGGAATGGCTACGAACGGTCTTCCGGTGGGCCCCTCGCGATCAAGGCCCTTGATCTCTTGATCGGGAGAAATTCAGGCGCCCCGGGAAGCGCAGGCCTTCCGGTTGGAGTAATTGGAAGGTTTGGGCAGTTTAAATGCGCCCAGTGAAAATAAGGTGAATTTTCCAAGGGGAAATTTGCGGTACGCCTCATGATCCTTGCAGGATATTCCGATCAGTCTGCACAGGGGAAAATGGGGGATGGTTGAAGTGCCGTGTGGCCGGGGGAGTTGTCTATGACCGTTGCTTTATCCGCCCGGGTTCATCCCACAGCGATCATTTCGGATGAAGCGCAGATCGGCGAGCGAGTCGTCGTCGGTCCTTACGCCATCATTGAAGGACCGGTCACGATCGGCGACGACTGCCAGATTCGCGCGCACGCCGTGCTTCGAGGCCCATTGACCATGGGCTCGGGCAACCAGGTGTTTTCAGGCGCCGTTCTTGGCGAAGATCCCCAGCATATCCGCTATCAGGGCGAGCCGACCCGGGTTATCATCGGCAACAACAATATCTTCCGCGAACATGTCACGATCCACCGGGGCACGACCGCCTCGTGGGAAACCGTGATTGGCAGCAACAATTTTCTGATGGCCTATAGCCACATCGCTCACGATTGCATCGTGGGTAACCAATGCATCCTGGCCAACGGCGCTCAGGTAGGCGGCCACTGCAACATTGCCGACAATGTCTTCCTCTCGGGCAATAGCTGTCTGCACCAGTTCGTGCGTGTCGGCCGCTTCGCCTTGCTCAGCGGTTGCTCCGCCTCGACGAAGGACATGGCGCCCTTCATGGTCCAGCAAGGGATCAACATCGTTCAGGGCGTGAATATCGTCGGCATGCGCCGCGCCGGCATTCCTTCGGCATCGATCGACGCGATTCGCAAGGCCTATCACTTCCTGTATCGGGAACACTCGTCCATCCCGGTTTCCTGCGAGAAAATGAACAAGTTCCTGGGGCATATCCCCGAGATTCAGGAACTGCTTGGTTTCATCAAGCTGTGCACCCGTGGCATCTCGCTGACAACGGACCGCGCGGCGGCCTAAGCAGCCTGCTTGACTCGCCAGTACCTTCGAGCTCGGTCCATCACAAACTCAACCACGGTGCATTGTCCACTGCGGTAGGGTTGTGTATTACTTCAATCCCATCCGCACTTTCGCCTTTTCGTTGTAAGCGAGAAAAAGCTCTTCTCCCATCGCGATTTCGCGTATCGTCCGGAAATAGAGCCGGCCGCAATCGATTTCCTTTTCAACATTCGGCGAATCCGAATGATTGACCATCCCGCCAAAACCTACCGGGATCAGCAATTCCTCGCCGATGCGGAATTTGTGCATATCGGCGTAATGGGTGCTCCGGTCGCTAGTCGATTCGGCCTGGATGCGGACACCGAGGATTTCCAGCCGATCCCCCTTGGCCAGCGCCACGGCGGCGAACACCCCC